>Ga0307419_10002108_pt1 | contig 10179 bp, 8 predicted proteins | sample SalMarWE160230MG_2_FD_202512 | JGI IMG/M metagenome (GOLD analysis project Ga0307419, IMG submission 202512) | Salt marsh sediment microbial communities from the Plum Island Ecosystem LTER, Massachusetts, United States - WE1602-30 | ecosystem: Environmental > Aquatic > Marine > Intertidal zone >... | reverse complement strand
CGCCGCGAGCTGCTCGAGGAGGCGCCGGGGCACCGCGGGAGCGGCCGCGGTCACCAGGATGCGATCGAAGGGAGCCTCCTCCGGCCAGCCGCGGGCACCGTCTCCGGTACGCAGGCGCACGTGCCCGGCCAACTCGGCCTCGCGCAGCGACCGGCACGCCTCCTCCTGGAGCTCCCCGATCCGCTCGATGGACCACACCTCCATCCCGCACGCAGCGAGGACGGCGGCCTGGTAGCCCGAGCCCGTCCCGACCTCCAGCACGCGCAGGCCGGGCAGCGGCTCCAGGGCCTCGGTCATGTAGGCCACCACGTAGGGCTGGGAGATGGTCTGGCCCCGGCCGATCGGGAGCGCGGCATCGACGTAGGCGTCTCGCCGAAGCTCCGGCGGAACGAACAGGTGACGGGGCACGCGGCCGACGGCCTCGAGGATGATGGGATCGGAGACGCCGCGCGCCCGGATCTGGCGCCGCACCATGGCGGCGCGTCGGGTCTCCGGATCGCTGCCGTCGGGCTCCTCGGTCCGGCGGAACCAGCCCATGGGCGTCCTGACGTCTGGTGTGGATCTCGCCGGGTGCGCGGCTCGTTGCCGCGAGGCTCGCGCCCCACCTACCTTCGCCGGGTCAGCGGCCGAGCGGCGTCGCCGCCGCGGCCCGGCGAGGCTCGAGCGCAGCGTGCGAGGACGCAGCGATGAACACACCGTCCGCGGCCCGGGTCCGGCTCACGCAATACTCCCATGGGGCGGGGTGAGCGTGCAAGCTGGGTCCGGAGGACCTGGAAATCCTGCTCAAGCACGTGCCGGCGGCTGACATGCCGGGACTCCTGGTCGGGCTCGACGCGCCCGACGATGCGGCCGTGTACGGTCTCGGACCGGACCGGGCGCTGGTGGCGAGCCTGGACTTCTTCACCCCCGTGGTGGACGATGCGGCGGACTTCGGGGCCATCGCGGCCGCCAACGCCCTGAGCGACCTGTACGCCATGCACGCCCGGCCCCTGTTCGCCCTCAACATGCTGGCGGTGCCGGCCGGAGAGCTTCCGGAGGAGGTGGTCGGTGCCATCCTTCGGGGCGCCGCGGCGGTGTGCTCCGAGGCCGGGATTCCGGTGGGCGGCGGCCATTCCATCGACGATCCGGAGCCGAAGTTCGGCCTCGTGGCGTTGGGTGAGGTGCACCCGGAACGTGTCTGGCGGAAGTCCGGAGCTCTGGCGGGTGACGCGATCGTGCTCGGGAAAGCGCTCGGCACCGGCGTCGTCACGACGGCCCTCAAGGCAGGGGTCGCGCCGGAGGCGGCGGTCGCGGCGGCCGTGGCCTCCATGCGGTGCCTGAACCGGGACGCGATGGGAGTCCTCGAGGCGTTCCACGTGCATGCGGCCACCGACGTGAGCGGGTACGGCCTGCTGGGTCATCTGCTCGAGATGTGCCGGGCGGGAGGGCTGGGGGCCCGGGTCGAGGCCGGAGGCCCGAAGCTCCTTCCGGGCGCCCTGGAGCTGGCCGCGGCCGGCCACGTGCCGGGCGGGACGAGACGGAATCGGGCCTCCATCGAGAGAGCGCTCGAGTGGAACGAGGGGGTGCCGGAGCCGCTCCGCGTCCTGCTGTGCGATGCCCAGACCTCGGGCGGACTCCTGGCCGCCGTGCCGGGGCCGGAAGGGTCGGACGCCGCCGCGGCCCTGATCGCGGCGGGCTACGCGGCGTCCGTCGTGGGGTGGTTCGAACCGGGGGAGGCGCGCGTCCGGGTGGCGGCTCCGTGACGGGCGTCTTCCCGAACCTGCATCTGGTGGACCATCCGCTGGTGCGGCACAAGGTGACGCTCCTCCGGGATGTGTCCACGCCCAAGAAGCGCTTCAAGGAGCTCCTCGACGAGCTCGCCATGCTGCTCGCCTACGAGGTGACGGCGGACCTGCCCACCCGGCGGCGCGAGGTCCGCACGCCGCTCGAGCGGACCACCGGTGAGGAGGTGGACGGCGAGAACGTCGTGCTCGTTCCGATCCTGCGAGCCGGGCTCGGGCTCGTGGAGGGCTTCCTGCGCGTCCTCCCGACCGCCCGCGTGGGGCACATCGGCATCCAGCGGGAGCACGAGTCGCTGGAGCCGGTGGACTACTACTTCAAGATCCCGCCCGACCCGGGCGAGCGCCGCTTCATCGTGGTGGATCCGATGCTGGCCACCGGCGGGTCGGCGTCCGCCGCCGTGAGCTTTCTGAAAGCTTCCGGCGCGGGCCCGATCCGCCTGGCGTGCGTCGTGGCCGCGCCGGAAGGGATCGCCCGCCTGGCCGAGGAGCACCCGGAGGTGCGCGTGTACGCCGCCGCGCTCGATCGCGAGCTGAACGAGAAGGGCTACATTCTCCCCGGGCTCGGGGACGCCGGGGACCGGCTGTTCGGGACCGAGTAGCTCAGCCCCGGTACTCCCGGAGTACCTCGGCCACACGGTCGTCTCTCCCCGCCACGATGGCCACGTCCGAGTCCTTGAGCGGCTTCTCGGCATCGGGGACTACCTGCATGGCGTCGGCGAGCACGTCGTAGATGGCCACGACCTGGATCCCGAAGCGCTGCGGCAGGGAGAGCTCGCGCAGGGTCTTTCCGAGCCACGTGTCAGGGATGGCGATCTCCTGGATGGAGTAGCCTTCCGACAGGGGCAGGTAGTCGAGCACCGTCTTCGAGGCGATGCGCTGCGCCAGGCGGTAGGCCACTTCCCGCTCGGGGAAGATGGTCTCACGGACCTTGAAGGCCTCCAGCGCCCGGGCCGCTTCCGGGCTGGTCACCTTCACGTAGATGTCGGCCACGCCCATGTCCTTGAGGGCCAGGGTGGCGAGGATCGACGTGGCCAGATCCTCCCCGGTCGAGATGATGGCGGCGTCCACCGTGGCGGCGCCGATCTCGCGCAGGAGCTCCCGATCGGTGGCGTCGCCCACCACGCCGCGCGTCACCATGAACGCGTGGCGGTCCACCAGCTCGCCGCGCTCCTCCACGGCGATCACCTCGTGTCCCTGGGCATGGAGGGCGCGCGCCACCCAGGAGCCGAAATGCCCGAGGCCGATCACCAGGAACCGCTTCATCGCCGCCATGGGTCCTCCTCGGTCATCCGATGACCACGTCCTCGCGGGCGAACCGGTACCAGGGTCTTCCCTGTCCGCCCGCCAGCGCCATGGCCGAAGCCACCGCCAGCGGTCCGACTCGTCCCAAGTACATGAGTGACACTATGATGAGTCTTCCGATCTTCGTTAGTTTCGAGGTGGCTCCCATCGACAGTCCCACCGTCCCGAACGCGCTGTGCGCCTCGAACACGAGGCGGATGAAGCCCGCCCGGTTGGTGAGCCCCGGCACGTGCAGCTCGGTCATCGACAGGAGGAAGACGGCCAGACCCAGGATGGTGAGTCCTCCGATCGTCAGCCCGGTGGCGCGCTGCAGCGTTTCGTCCGGGATCGTGCGCCCCATGAAGGAGACGTGCTCCCGACCCCGCAGCCTGGACCACAGGACGAGGACGAGGAGGGCCACCGTGGTGGTCTTGAGGCCCCCGGCGGTCGAGCCGGGTGACCCCCCGATGATCATGAGCACGATGGTCAGGAAGAGCGAGGGGTTCGAGACCGCGTCGTAGTTGACGGTGTTGAAGCCGGCCGTGCGGGGGGTGGCCGCCATGAACCACGCGTTGGTGAGGCGCTCCAGCCAGCCCATGCCGCGCATCTCGCCTCTCGCCTCGAACACCAGGAAGAGAAGGGTCGAGCCCACCAGGAGCACGGCCGTCACCAGGAGAGCCAGGCGCGTGTGGGTGGACAGGCGATCGCTGGTCCTTCGAACGTAGCGGGCGTGCACGTCCGTCAGGACCACGAAGCCGATGCCCCCCAGGATGATGAGGGTCGAGACCGTGAGGAGCGTCACCGGCGAGTCGCGGAGCCCGACCAGCGAGTCACTGAACACGGAGAAGCCGGCGTTGCAGAAGGCCGAGATGGCGTGGAACACAGCCGGCCACAGGGCGTGCGTCCAGCCCATGGGCGCCGACCAATCCACCCACAGGATGGCCGCGCCCATGGCCTCGAGAAGCACCGTCGAGGCGACGACCGCCTTGACCAGGGTCCGCGGGTCCAGGTGCCGGAACGCGGAGGCGTGACCCCCGGCCGCCTCCTCGGCCCGCAGGCTGGCGCGTCGCCCCAGGAGGGAGATGACCAGCGTCGTGAAGGTCAGGATCCCGAGGCCTCCCAGCTGGATGAGGAGCGCGATCCACGCCTGGCCCAGTGGTGTGAAGTACTTCGCCGTGTCGACCACGATGAGTCCGGTCACGCACACCGCGCTCGTGGACGTGAAGAGCGCGTCCACGAAGCCCAGCCGTGGGCCCGTGTACAGCCCCGGGAGGATCAGGAGTCCCAGGGTCCCGAACAGGATGAGTCCCGCGAAGGAGAGGAGGAACAGCTGCGTGGCCGGTAGCGCTCGCCGGCGAAAGTCGCCGGCTCCCGACCCCAGGACCTCCCACGGGCTCCTCCCCAGGAACATGCCGCCTCAGGCTCCGTGGCGGACGGATGGCCCGACGGGTGGGCGCGAGGCAGCGGGCATGGTCGCTCCTCAGGGGGGCGCGGGAGCCGCACGGTGACGCGGAGAACGATCGCACCTATCGCTACCGTGGCCTCGCGGGCCACGCAAGCGCACCGGGGCCGGCCACCGCCCGCCGATCCGGTCGACATGATTCCGGCTCCGGTGTATGATGCCCGCGCGGCGGAGCCGGTCGCCGCGGGCCCGTAGCTCAGCTGGTCAGAGCAGGGAACTCATAATTCCAAGGTCCCGGGTTCGAGTCCCGGCGGGCCCATCGGGGAACCGCGGTTCCTCCGGATTCTCCACGAGGGGCACCTGGGGGAGCGACGGGGGCGCTGCCACCCGCTCTCCGGCATCGACATCGTGGCAACGCTGCGCCTGACGGGCGTCGCGTCCCGCGAGGGCGGGAACGAGGCCTGGCTGGAGTCGGACGGGTCAGCGGTGGTCGTCGCTCGCGAGAGCGGCCGAGCTTCCGCTCGACATGCGGTTTCGAAATTCCTCGCGATGACGTAGATAGTGTCGGAATCCCGTCCGAGCCCCTACTTGCCGCCGACATGCGTTCCGATCACGAGTTGAAAGCCGAGGCCCGAAGCCGCGAGTCGAAGGGCGAGCTCGCTGGCGCGCTCGAGCTGTACCAGCAGGCGTTGCGTGCGGCGGCGCGGGACCCGGACGCCATGCCCGATCCCACGCTGCATCTGAAGGTCGCCGACCTGGAGTACCGCCTGGGCCGCATGGACGCGGCCCTCGAGGGATACCGTGGGGCGGCGGCCCTGTACCGGGACCTCGGGCTCATGGTGAACGCCGTCGCCGTGTGGAAGAAGGTGGAGCGGGTCTATCCGGACGAGCCGGAGTCGTGGCTCCGGCTGGCGGACCTGCAGCTGGACATGGGGCTGGTGGCGGAAGCCCGGGTGTCCATGCGCCGGTACGTCGAGGTGAGCGGAGAAGCCCCCGATGACCAGGTGAGCGAGGCGCTCCGCGCCTTCCTCGACAGGGACCCGGACCCCGGGCTGGGCGTCCTGCTGGCCCGCCGCCTCGGGGCGCATCGTGGCCGGCCGGAGGCGATGCGCACGTTGCGCGACGTGTACGAGCGAGCCGTGGACGAGGGTCGCGTGACGGCCGAGCTGGAGCGCGAGCTCGACGAGCTGGAGTCGAAGGAGCCCTGATGCGCTGGATCCACCACGCCCGCCGCGGGTAGCCTTGGCCCGGATCCACCACTGGCTCCGCTCCCGCGGAAGCCGCCGGTGGGTCCGTTCGTATGGCCGACGATGACGCCGCGGGCCCGGAGACGGAGGCCCGGGGCCCCAAGGGGGATGACGCAGCGACGATGGCGATGGAGACAGACGTGACGAGCGTACCGGAGCCGGAAACCACCGGCGCCGTGAGCGAGGTAGAGGACGGCGCTCCGGAGGGATCGGACGAGCCCGGAGCGCCGGAGGGGGGCGCCAGGAGCGCCGAGACCGGGTTCGGCGGACTCGGCCTCTCGGAGAGGTCGCTGCGGGCGCTGGCGAAGCTGGGCTACACGGAGCCGACGCCCATCCAGTGTGGCGCGATCCCGCCCGCACTCGAGGGCCGCGACGTCCTGGGATCGGCCCAGACCGGGACCGGGAAGACGGCGGCCTTCTCGCTCCCGATGATCGAGCGCCTGGCCGAAGCGGACCAGGGACGCCTTCGCGGCCTGGTCGTGACGCCGACCCGGGAGCTGGCGCAGCAGGTCGAGCGCGCGATCCGGTCCTACGCGGCCACCACCGAAATCGAATCGACCGTCGTGCACGGCGGCGTGGCCATAGGTCCCGAGATCCGGGCGTTGGAATGGGGCTGCGACATCCTGGTCGCCACGCCGGGCCGGCTCCTGGACCACGTCGAGCGCGGGACGGCCGATCTGGGCTCGATCGAGGTCCTGGTCCTGGACGAGGCGGACCGGATGCTCGACATGGGCTTCATCGACGATGTCCGGCGCATCGTGGCCGAGACGCCCTCCTCGCGGCAGACCCTCCTGTTCTCGGCCACCATCCCCAATCCCATCCTCTACCTGGCTCATCAGATCATGCGCGAGCCCATGCGCGTACAGGTGGGCCTCGAGAAGGCGGCCGAAGGGATCGACGAGGTGATCCATCCGGTCGACCGTGCCGAGAAGCACGAGCTTCTCCTCCACCTGCTCGAGAGCCGCACCGAAGGGCAGGTCCTGGTGTTCACGCGTCGCCGCGACACGGCCAGCTACCTGTCCGACTACCTGCGGGGCCGGGGACTCTCGGTGGATGACCTGCACGGCGGACGCTCCCAGGCCGAGCGCACCAAGAGCCTGCAGGATTTCCGGGACGGATCGACCCGCATCCTCGTGGCTACCAACGTCGCCGCCCGCGGTCTGGACATCCGGGGCATCCGGCACGTGTTCAACTTCGACGTACCCGACGATCCGCGGGACTACGTGCACCGGGTGGGCCGGACGGCCCGCGCCGACGAGACCGGCGATGCGATCACGCTGATGTCGCCGCACGAGTGGCTCATGGTGCGGGACATCGAGAAGCTCACGGGCGAGCCGATCGAGCGGCGCTCGGTCGAGGGCTTCGAGCCCTCCATCGAGCCGCTGGCCGCCGTCGAGGAGGACGAGGAGGAGACCTCCCGTCCGCGCTCCCGCCTCACCCGGGGCACACGCCGACGTTGAGGCGGTTCTTCCCACCCACTCTTTCATCGACCCCGGCACGCCCGTAGCTTGCCGCGTTTCTGGCGCGCCGGGACGGCCGCCGCGACGCCTTCACCCAGCCTCGACGTGAGATGCTGAGCACGATCAAGGGACGACTCCTCGTCATCGGCGGCCTCATCCTGGTCTGCGCGTGGGCCCTGTTCCCCAAGACGGGCCCCGATGGCAAGTCGATCTCGCCTATCAACCTGGGTCTCGATCTCCAGGGCGGCATGCACCTGGCCGTGGAGATCGACGATCCCAACCACACCATGGACGCCCAGCAGCGGGCCGACGCGATCGACCGGACGCTGACCACGATCCGCAACCGGATCAACCAGTTCGGGGTCCGCGAGCCCACCATCCAGAAGGCGGGCAACGACCGGATCATCGTGGAGCTGGCGGGCATCGAGAACCCGGAGCGCGCCAAGGAGGTCATCGAGAAGACGGCCTTCCTGGAGTTCAAGATCGTGCGAAGCGGCGACGAGCTGCGGCGGGCGCTGCCGCGCATGGACCGGGCGGTCGTGGACTCGCTCGGGCCGCAGAACCTGGGCACGCCGGGCCTCCCCGGGGAGTCGGCCAGCGCCCAGCAACCCGGCCTGAAGCAGCTGCTGCAGGGTGGGGCCGACACCGGACAGGCGGGGGCCGATACGTCCGGCGGCGCGGCGGCCGCCGGGAAGGGCGCGGGGCCGGACACGGTCGGCGGAGACAGGGCGGGGGCGGCGTCGACGGACACGGCGGGTCTGTCCACCCGCCCGCTCAGCGCGCTTCTCCTGGAGTCGGGCACACCGGGCGAGTTCCTGGTGGCCCAGCAGGACGTGCCGACGGTTCAGAAGTACCTGGCACTGCCGGGCGTGCAGTCCGCGATCCCGCGGAGCACGGACCTGGAGTGGGGTGCGAGCCCGGTGGGGGAGGGCGGCAACAGCTACCTGCCGCTGTGGGTCCTGGACCACACTCCGATCCTCACCGGAGACCAGCTGGCCGACGCCGGACCGGCCACCCGTGACCCCACCTACAACCAGCCGGTGGTGCCGTTCACGACCACCCGGCGAGGCGCTCGGGAGTTCGAGCGCGGCACCAGCCGCCACGTGGGCGATCTCATGGCCATCGTTCTGGACGGGAAGGTCCAGAGCGCCCCGGTCATCAAGGAGACCCTCAGCCACCGCGCCCAGATCGAGATGGGTAGCGGGTCCACCCTCCAGGAGGCGCAGGACCTGGCCCTGGTGCTTCGGGCCGGCGCCCTGCCCGTCAAGATCAAGATCGTGGAAGAGACCACGGTCGGACCGTCGCTCGGCGCCGACTCGATCCGCAAGGGCGAGCTGGCGTTCGGAATCGGGATCCTGGCCGTCATCTTCATCATGGTCGGCTACTACCGGGTGGCGGGCGCCATGGCCGTGTGCGCGCTGTGCGTCTACATCCTGCTCGTCCTGGGCGGGCTCGCGGGGCTCAAGGCCACCCTGACGCTGCCGGGGATCGCGGGGCTCATCCTCTCGGTCGGCATGGCCGTGGACGCCAACGTGCTCATCTTCGAACGCATCCGGGAGGAGCTGGCCCGCGGGAAATCGGCGCGCACCTCGGTGGAGGCGGGCTTCCAGGAGGCGATGTCGGCCATCGTGGACTCCAACCTCACCACGCTGATCACCGCCGTCATCCTGTTCCAGTTCGGGACCGGTCCCGTCCAGGGATTCGCGGTCACGCTGTCGATCGGCATCGTGGCGTCGTTCTTCACCGCCGTCTTCGTCACGCGCACGTTCTTCATGATCTACCTCGAGCGCCACAAGACCGGCGAGCCGGTCAGCATCTAGGCAGAACACGGGACTGGGTACAGCCGGGACGCCATGAGACTGTTCAAAGACGCGCGCTACGACTTCCTCGGGATCCGACGGCGGGCCTACATCTTCTCCGCCGCATTGATCCTCATGGGGGCCTTCTTCCTGTTCGTCCACCACGGTCTTCACTACGGGGTGGACTTCACCGGCGGCACGCTCATGCAGGTCCAGTTCGACTCGGCCACGAGCGTGGGGGAGGTGCGGGGTGCCATCGCGGGGTTGGGGGGCGGCGAGGCGCAGATCCAGCAATTCGGCACCAGCAACGACTACGTGATCCGGCTGCCCAACTTCGCGGCGACCCAGACCCAGGACGTCGGCCAGGAGCTTCGCCAGGCCCTGGCGTCCACGTTCGGGGACCACTACAAGGTCGTGCGCACCTCGGCCGTGGGTCCCAAGGTGGGCACGGAGCTGCAGAGGAAGGCTCTCGAGGCGATCCTCATCGCGTTCGGGCTCACCCTCATCTACCTGGCCTTCCGCTTCGAATGGCGCTTCGGAGTGGCCGCGGTGATCGCCACCGGGCACGACATCATCATCACGTTCGGCTTCATCTCGGCCTTCAACGTGGACATCACGCTGGCCACGGTCGCGGCGGTGCTCACCATCGTGGGCTACTCGCTCAACGACACGATCATCGTGTTCGACCGCATGCGGGAGAACTTCAAGGGGAAGCGCAAGGAAGAGTACGTCCAGACCCTGAACCGGAGCATCAACGAGACGCTGCCGCGCACGGTTCTCACCAGCGGCACCACGCTGGCGACCCTGTTCGCGCTGTTCGTTTTCGGCGGCGAGGTGATCCGTCCCTTCGCCCTCGTCCTCATTCTCGGGATCGGCATCGGGACCTTCTCCTCGATCTTCGTCGCCTCCCCGGTGCTGCTGGAGATCGAGAACTGGTACCGCCGCCGGGAGGCGCGAGCGTAGTAGGGTGACGCCGATCGGCCTCTTCGATTCCCACCTCCACCTCACGGACGAGCGACTCCGGGGGGACCTGGAGGCGGTCCTCGCCAGCGCGCGAGAGGCCGGGGTCGAGGAGATGGTCACGATCGGTACCTCACCCGAGGACTCCGAGGCGGCCTGCCTCGTGGCCGCCGCGCACCCGGGCATCGGGGCGTCCGCCGGCCTCCACCCGCACGAGGCGTCGGCCTTCGGTCCGGCCGTAATGGAGGC
>Ga0307419_10002107_pt1 | contig 10179 bp, 6 predicted proteins | sample SalMarWE160230MG_2_FD_202512 | JGI IMG/M metagenome (GOLD analysis project Ga0307419, IMG submission 202512) | Salt marsh sediment microbial communities from the Plum Island Ecosystem LTER, Massachusetts, United States - WE1602-30 | ecosystem: Environmental > Aquatic > Marine > Intertidal zone >... | reverse complement strand
GTCGACAAGGCCTATACCAGGAGCCATCCCGGCTCGCGGTCGACTCCCACGATTGATGGCGACAGGCTTTACCTTCTGTCCGACAACGGGATTTTTGCATGTTTCAATGCCAAAACCGGCAGGCAGAACTGGTCCAAAGACCTGAGAAGCTTTGGCGGGGAATCCGGCAGATGGGGGTACGCCGAATCAGTCCTGATTTACAACGACCTTGCCATCGTCAAACCCGGCGGCGATAACTGTATTATGGCTTTTGATAAAAACACCGGAGACACAGTATGGCAGAGCAAGGGCTTCAAGGCCGGACCGGAATACAGCTCCTGTGTCCCCATTACACATAACCAGGTGCCTATGATAGCAACCGGCACCCGTGCAGGTGTTGTGTGCGTCTCAGCCAAGACCGGCGACCTCTTATGGAGTAACAATTGGTGCACTAACAATAATGCAAATTGTCCCGACCCCATATACGCCGATGGTTTCGTGTTCTGGGCCAATGGGTATGGCAAAGGCGGCATCTGCCTGAAACTAAGCACTGCTGACGGTAAGGTATCAGCCCAGGAGGCCTGGACGACTAAAGATATGGTCTGCCATCATGGCGGTTATATTGTGCACGAAGGCCACATCTATGGCAATCACAGCGGCGGTTTTTCGTGTCTGGAACTCAAAACCGGCCGGCAAAAATGGTATGAAAAAGCGGTGGGCAAAGGCTCATTATGCTTTGCAGATGGAATGCTCTATCTATTCGGGGAAAGAGGCGGCAGAGCGGCCCTGGCAACGTGCTCACCTGATGGCATGGAGGTCAAAGGGACCGTGACCGTTCGAGGCAGCGGAACGAGCTGGGCCCATCCGGTCGTCATAGGCGGAAGGCTGTACCTGCGATATGCCGACAATCTTTACTGCTTCGATGTAAAAGCCAGGAGAGGCATTAACCGCAGAGAACGCTGAGAGCGCAGAGAAAAAACTTGATATGAAATTCAAAACTAAAAACCATAAATTACCTCAGCGGTCTCTGTAATACCTATTATAAAAATCCAGCAGCAGAACCGTCTCTGAACAATTCAAGGCCGAGTCCACAGTACTCATTGCAGCGGCGAGAATTGCAGCGATGATTAATCCCTTCAGGCCGATCGGCAGTTTCGTGGCGATAAAATACGGCAAAACCTGTACCTCGCACGAATTGAATCCAGGTTAACGCCTAATTGATTAAAATTCAACGGGGCTATGCTTCATTAGGAAAACCGCCAAAAAAGATGTATCGTGCGGTAATTCCCGTTAGTATAATGTTTCAAATGCCCGACTGCGAACTGAGTGCAGTTTATGTGTAAACTAAATAATTAAAATTGTAGCGGAGCTTTAACATAGGAGGAGTTCAGGTATGTCAAAAAGAACTTTTTCGTCAAGTCTTCATCTTCTAACAATCTTTTGTTTACTTGTTTCGGTTAATGTCTTTGCCCAGCAGCGTCCAAAGAAGAAAATCGTCGAATATGGCTGGGACGTCCCTTACCCGGATTTTGTGCGGGACAATATCCGCGAAATGGAAAAAAGGCCCTTTGAGGGTATTATCTTTCGTACCAGGGGCTTTGACCACATCTTCGACACCCGTGGCTGGAAACAGGCTGAATTGCAGCCGCAGCTGGATACGCTGGCCCAAATCAAATGGAAGAAATTCACGGACAATTTTCTCACGCTCTACGCCGCCAGCAAGTGGAATATGGACTGGTTCAATGATGAGCACTGGAATGCGATTGTCAAAAATATGAAGTTATTCTCGCTGGCGGTCCATTCCGGTAACTGTGTGGGAGTCTGCTTTGACCCGGAACCATACGACACCGACCCGTGGGTATATCCCGGCCCGTATAAGGACAAATCGTTTGACCAGGTCTGCGACCAGGTCCGTCGGCGCGGCCGAGAGTTCATCATCGCCCTGCAGGAGCACATGCCAAATCTTAGAGTTTTGAGTTTATTTCAACTTGGTCTTTTCGGCCATATCGTTGACGAACCCAACCCGAAAATTCGTCAGGAAAAGCTGCTCAAGAAGTGGATGCCTTTGCTGCCCGCTTTCTGTATCGGTATGCTCGAAGGCGCAGCACCCGGAACCATTCTCATTGACGGCAATGAGTCGGCCTACTATTACGAAAGTCATCACAACTATTATCAGGCTTACCATCTGATTCGCCAGCGTGCCCAAACAATAGTCCCGGAAGAGCTGCGAAAAAAGTATAACAGCCAGGTGCAGGCGGGTATGGCGTTATATATTGACCAGACCTTAGGGAAGCGAACTGTACAAACCATAAGTCAATTCATGACCGGCGAGCAGCAGCTAAAATTCTTCGAGCATAATGTTTATTACGCCCTGACGACCTCGGATGAATATGTCTGGTGCTATAGTGAAAGGATGAATTGGTGGCTGCCTGTCGAGAGCCTCCAGGTCGAACGACCGCCGGAGAAAGTCAAAAAAGATCGCATCCTGCCCCCGGGAGTGGAGCAAGCCCTTATCTCCGCCCGGCAAAAATATGAGCGGGGCAAGCCTTTAGGTTACGATATCAAAGATATTATCGAAGCCGCTCGGCAAAACAGGCAAAAAAAGAAATAATACCAATTGTATTTAATAATAGCGCTCCGTATGGCAAGTGTTCAAATAATCTTATATCCAAGGCTGTCATTACGAGTAAGCCTTTGGCGGGCGTAGCAATCTGCGATTTACAAACGATTGAGATAAAATAAGAAAACCTGTTGACAGGCTCCGGTTCATAGGATTGCTTCGCTGCGCTCGCCTCCGCTCCAGACGGATGACAACCACACTTTAAACCAAACTTACACACAATTAATTACACCAAGAATTTCAGTGGGGACAGTGTCGTTTACTTCAAACCCCGGCTGCAACGAAGCCGATTGAACAACTAAAAAAAGCGGGCGATGGGATTCGAACCCACGACATTCAGCTTGGGAAGCTGACATTCTACCACTGAATTACGCCCGCTTAACTTCTTATTTTGTAATACTATAAGCCAAATTCATAGTTTTGTCAACAGGCAAATTTTGCCTTTCTTCCGGCGGGAAACACTTTGATATTGGCCGGAAAAAGCCGAATTAACCAGAAATTTGGTTTGACTTATTTCACTTAGGCAATACGATTGTTATGAATTAGGTAGGGGAAAAATATGAAGTACTGACCAAATAGGTAGGTAAATGGTGAATTATAACGAAGTATTTTGTACCTTTGCCAACAGCCACATTTCAATCATGTACACACTTTAACTAACAACAATTTTATGTGCAGGAGGATAAATCATGAGAAGAATGGCACTACTGATACTAATTGTTGGTATTCCTTCAGTAGCTATAGGAGAGGTTTCGACAAGAGTATGCCTGGCTGATGGCAATACACCCTTTCTGCCAATTGACTCCAATTTCCCTCATATATATCCGGACATCATGGTTGGAACCAAGCTTACGATTATTGTAAATTCAAACGTTGCTGAGGATTGGAATGGGAGTTTGGCTATTGCAGATGACAATTGGGATTATGGAGTTTTATCAGCCAGAGGTTACGATGGATTCAGTTATCCAGGCTCATGTTTACCGGCAGCAGGTGATGGCGCCGCCGTTTATGATTGGGAAGAAGCAGGTATTGACGGATTCGATTTGTATACAGGCTATATGGGCATAGAGGCAGGGGATTGGTTTATTGTTGACTATAATGCCACGGACATAGGTGACTGCAATGTGGGTTTCTATGATCACAGTGTTAGTTGGATTGACCCCGTCTATTATCTGACGTTTTCCCATGTCCGCACACGTGACTTCAATAAAGATACCAGAGTTGATTTCACCGATTTTACAGTACTTGCGTCATACTGGCAGGTAGCGGAATGCAACGATCCAAACTGGTGCGAAGGAACCGACCTTGACATTGACGGCTATGTTGACCCCAATGATTTGAAGCTTTTTGTTGATTATTGGCTTGAGAAGACCGAGTAATACCAGCCATTCAAGCCTTCGGCCTTCTACTTTGCCTGCTACTTTGCTTACTTTCACATTTCCTAAAAATACCAATCAACATTTTACCACTTGGAATCGCTATATTTAGTGAAATAACATCCGATATAACTGGAGTTTTGTTGACAATATAGCTGTAAGTAGTTAAGTCGTCTTTTGCTAACCATAACTTAAACGAAGGAGGTAATTATGAAAACTAAGCAAATTTTATCGGCAGTTGTTTTCTTCTTGTCTTTCAGTTGTGCAGCCTTTGCGGACAGAGAATTGGATAGAACGGAGATTTTGCAAGTCTTTGAAAGACTAACGAGCCAACCCAAAAAGACCTGGATACCGGCAGGCACCATAGAAGCAATCCACGAAGAATATAGAGCACCAAAAACGATAGACCCGAATGATATCAACAATCAAATCAGTAAGAAAATTCAAGAATATCAAAGCAATCCAGATAAGCGAGAATTAACCGAGAACCTCCAAAAAATGAAGCTCGATGCAATACCATTTAATGTCCGTAACGAGTTGTCCAGCGAATATACAATGAACTCGACCGTGAGCGTAAGATTTGACGGAGACAGATTTTACTGGGAAATCAGCGTAGACTCACGCGAAGATTCGGTGAAGCCGGGCGCAGACTTGGCAGGTAATTTTATGACTGAACAGTTCGATTTGAATTGGAATGCCAAACGAATATTTGCATGGGACGGTGATAAATATACTACTTATTTCTTACCCGGCAATCACGCAATCGTTGACTCAACAGGGAACACACCACATGTCGTCAACGGTCCATTAACGGCTGGCATCATACCCTGGGGATATGGCTTTTACACTTATGAAAACCTTTCCGTCATCGGATCGTCCGCTGTTGAGAAAGTTGTGGATAGTCAAACGCAGATACACCTGACGGTCAATAATTCAGATGGTTTAGAAATGGTGTTTGTAATGGACCCGGAAAAAGATTACTCCGTAATATCCTGTTCAATAAATGGGACTGCGAATTGGTTTGTCTCCAAGCAATACTCTAATTATCGATTAGTATCAGGCAACTGGGTTCCTACTACCGTTTTGATGGAACGATATGAGGCCGGGTCAAATAGATTATTGGCCCGTGACTTATGGGATATTACAGCTATAGATAGCAATGTTCCCGAAGCCGGCAGTTTCAACGTTGAGTATGAAGCTGATGCATTAGTTGAGTATGCCTCTCATATTACTGTTGATCCTGTTATGTATCGATACTCCCCGATGGTTGATACAGACCTACTCTTAGCTGAAAGGCTGGTTTTCGCGGCATCTGAAGGTACACAACCTCAAAATTGTGCAACAGCCGCATTAAAATATGCCGTTTCGCGGTTAGACAAAGACGTTACCGACTCTCAGCTTACTCAATTGGTAAGCGAGCCAAATAACAGCACGAGCCTTTATGCGATGAAGCAATTCGCACAGGATTTAGGTCTTGTCTGCCGTGCCGTCAAGACCGATATTCAAACTCTTAGGAATTTGGAAGGCTGCGAGGTAATCCTGCATATTCCTGGAAAGAATCATTTTGTCGTACTGGCAGGTATTGATGACAAGTATGTATGGTGCATAGATTTGGCAAACAATAAATTTTTCTACCGCACCGATATCAACTTCTTTGATATGGACTGGAGTGAAGGTACAGCCCTTATAATGTCCAATCAATCCATCCAGCTTCAAGGCAACTTTACGGAAATCGACGATATCCAGCTCGGCAACATAGTCGGCGCTGATGGCTATTCCTGCACCCGGCTCCTCCAGGAATATGGCGTAATATATTGCAGTTATGTTGGCGGCCAATGTCTGGGCTATTACTATGTATTCTTCCAGCGTTGGGGCTGCAAAGCTGCTGAGAGTGGCAGTTGCAGCAGCTCCGTTATGCTCAGGTATAAGAAATCGCTCTGTATATTAAACCCTTACGATCTCTACGCTTGTGATATAACGGGCGAATGGATATGTTATTATATGCGTGCATGCGCTTAGTTTAAACTCGCCGAGGCGAATTTGGGCAGGTAAGATAATATACATACACCTGCCTTTTTAATGGTAAATCATAGCCATTCATTATCAGAAGAAGCGAATAACGACCGCGCACGGAAGCCGAACAAATTGAATAAAGAAGCTTTTTTATCTATATTGACTTGCCAGAGTAACGACCATAGAATGAGAGATTATGAAACAGGTTGGTTTCACACTTGTCGAATTGATTGTAACCATTGCGATAATTACACTTCTGATAGCTATATTAGTCCCTTCATTGCAGAATTCAAGACAGCAGACCAATTCAGCTCTATGCGGCTCAAATATTAAACAGCTGGTTCTTGGTTTGGTTATGTATGAAACTGAAAACGGAACTTTTCCTTATGCTTTTGATGATACTCCTATGGAGCCACCTCCCGGTGGATACGCTGGATTTGTTGAATACGATAGAACAGGATGGTGGTGGTTTAACTATACAGCAGAATATTTCAGCAAAGCCCATAATAAAAAAACGGTGCTTCTGTGTCCATCCAAAAGCTTGGGAGATACCAGGCTAAAAAATGACATCCTTTGTGGAAATTATGGTGTGAACCAGTCTATATGCAAAAGCTCGTCCGGCAGGAAAAGCCATGCCGAATTTATTGGAGCGCCTTTGTCCACCGCAGATATATTACACACCGGCCAGACTCTGCTGGTGGTCGACAGTGGTTACAGCATGATAACCTGGTGGCATGCAACAAACACGCCTCCTGTTGCCCTTGATGACACTATAATTGAAGATACTGCTTATATACCCGGCCTAAAAATCAATACCGAAAGAGATTTATGGCCCGGCCAGGAACGGGACGCTATAAGAGGCCGACACCCGAACAAAAGTGTAAATATCGGATTTGCAGATGGTCATATAAATCGCACAAAGGCAGACGATTTGTTTGTAGAAGAAATTTCCGACAGCTATATTAATCTCTCGCCCCTTTGGCTGCCGGAGTAAAGCGAGGTTGGTTAAAACCAGCATCTTTGATAAAGGCCAGGATTTCACTGCTGCTTAAATATTCAACCACAATAATTGATGTTAAAGTGTACTCACTGTCGACAGGTGCCTTTTCATAAAATTCGGTTTTTTGAGGGAGATTAGTTTCGAGATCTACAAAAAAACGCCATTTTCTAAATACTACAAAACCAATTTGCTTTTCCTCAACCCAAGTCAAATCGTATACTTCAATGCCCTCGGAGACACCTTCTAATCCATCGTCAGTTATCCGGCTCCACTTGCTATCCGGGGGGACTTCGGATATATCATAAAATGGCATTAAGCCCAAATAACCAGAAATACTTTTCTCAATATTGGCGATTTCACCATCAGACAACGGTTTTGCCTCGATTAAATTGGTATCCGGATATTTTATTTTTCTGACCCTATCTGAAAGGTTCGAAAAAACTATTTCGCTTTTAGTTCTAATTTGGATGATATTTAACGTCCTTGATACCCATTGTTCCTGTATCGGTTCTTTCTTATTGAGGGCATACGTCGAGATATGGACATTTTTTACTTTCTCAATGGCCTTGTAAATCTGGCCGATAGTAACCGCTCTGGCAGTTTGTGTACTCAAAAACAAAGCAACCGCTATCAATGCAACCGCCGCAGCTGCAACAGCAGTTTTGGCCAGGGATTTTAGATTCATTGCTGAGACTTTTTGTTTCAAGACAGCGCCAGAAGCAATAGTCGAAGCTGACCGCCCGGTATTGACCTCAACTTCACGATTTACTGTTTCTACCCTTATCGGAAAACCAGCATAAATATCGTCAGATTCGCTGCGCGACTCGGCCTTAGCGGATTCATCTATGTGGTATACTGTAACGATATCAGAATCAGGCCTTTCGACAATACTATAAATGGTTTTGTGTAGTTGCTGCATTTTAGCCAGGCAATTTGGGCAAGTGGCTGCGTGTGAAGTAAACGATTTATGGAACTTCGTATATTGGTCATTGGCCGGGTCAATCCCGTATGGCACGACATAATCGAAAATATCAGATGCCGAAACTTTATCACACGGGAACTCTTGACCACTTTTCGTGCGCAGACATTCTTTACAAGCCGCCTCCCTGTACGTATACAACAACTTACGACAATAACTACACGTGCAGAGGTGTTTCAAAACCTTTTCGTTTGTTTCGCGAAAATCCATTGACGCGAACCTCAGGATGGCGTCGTAGGCTTCCGTGCAAGGGAAGTCATACTTGACTCGCTCCTCTGCAAAAAGCTGGCTTAATCGGCACAGTTGTTTGCGGTTAAGGTTTAGACGTCGAATTATATCTAAATCTTCAGAACACTGATGGCAATTGTGCAAATGTGCTATTATCGGTGTTGGTATTCTAATTTTTAAGGCCGGATCTAACAAACAAGGAAGAAAAGGCTTTACAATATTACAAGTTATGGGCTTGCCAATGTAGGCAAAGTGAAGTTTCAGCATGGTGGTAATGGCAGAGCTAACTTGTTGTTGCTCCGATTCAATAGGCTCTTCAGTTCGTGATAACGCAGCGTTGAGCCGATTTACCCGCTCCTGGCAGTTTGAGCACTTCTCAATGTGGTTAATAATGGACTCTGGAATCAGTTCTTGGCTTTCGCCGCAGAGAAAGTCATAATAATATAGTTTAGCCTTTTTGCATAACAAGTTAGGATTAGGAGCGATCATTGCAATTACCTCATTTCGCTGTTAATAACTGCCGGATTTTCCTTAAGCCTACGCAAATATACCTGCTGACGGACCTATCATTTACACCCATTTTCTCAGCGACCTCTTTTAGGCTGTGGTGCTTTCTGTACCGTAAAAAGATCGCCTGATATCCGCTATTTGGTAGCCGCCCCTTAATAAGTGCGAACATCTTGTCAAGTTGTTCTTTCTTAATTAAGGCGTTTTCAGGACTAGTGTTGTTGATAGAATAAGTAAGTTGCTTACTATATTTGTGAATTCTAACTCGGTATCTTTCTACCTGACGAACAGCATCGACAATATCATTGGTTATAGCTCTATAGAGGTAGCTTTTGATATTCTTAACGCCTTTAGGTATAGGTTTGTAAACGAGAGAAAGAAAGAAATCCTGGAATATATCTTCTGCTTGGTCTTCATTTTTAACCTGGGAGCGAATAACCGCACGGATAAAATTTCCGTGTTCGGTAAGAAGCTCGGACGCCATAAGAACACTGTTTTCATACATGTTTGTATTCGCGCTAGGTAACGCCACTGTACTTCCGCCTCAAGACAATATCCAAAAAGTTGAAAATAACGGTCAATTAGTCGTCAACATTTGCCAGCCTTTGTTCGCTCTTATTATATTATACTTTTTCACTTTTTGAAGGGTGTTAATTTGGTTAAATTTAGGCCGGTGGGCTATTTCGCGACAATCTGATTATTTTTGACATGTTCAAGGCTTTTACCGAACATTCAAAAAATTCAAAATCATACGTAAATCCTTGTTTTGAAGAGATTTCTCCTGTCAAGAAGTGCGAAAATTAACTTTATTCAGACGAAAGTGGCAAGTTTAGATTGATTATCAAAGATAACGGCATCGGATTTCCAAAAGAGCTGGACTTTAGAAGAACTGAGTCGTTAGGTATGCAGTTAGTAATTATGTTAACAGAACAAATCGGGGGCACAATAGAGCTTGATAGGAGCGAGGGAACAGCATTTACAATTACGTTTGAAAAGCCAAAACCTTAGGATGGGGAGGCAATCAAATGACAAGCGCAAAGATATTGGTAGCAGAAGATGAAAGCATCACCGCCAAAGATATAGCAGAGACACTGAAAAGTCAGGGATATGATGTTCCTGCTATTGCTTCATCCGGAGAAGAAGCCATTCAAAAAGCAGAGGCGATACGGCCGGATTTAGTGTTGATGGATATAGTGTTAAAAGGCAATGTCGATGGTATAGCCGCTGCCAGGCAAATCCGCGACCGTTTCGATATTCCCGTGGTGTACCTCACTGCTTATGCAGATAGTGAAATAGTAAAGCGAGCAAAGATAACAGAGCCATTCGGTTACATAATCAAGCCGTTCGAAGCCAGAGAATTACGCAGCAACATTGAGATGGCCCTTTATAAGCATAAGGCAGAGAAGGCGCTGAGGCAGGCCGAGCAAGAGAAAGCGGTTGTTCTGGGCAGTATGTCGGAGCTTGTGATTCATCAGGA
>Ga0307419_10002106_pt1 | contig 10182 bp, 11 predicted proteins | sample SalMarWE160230MG_2_FD_202512 | JGI IMG/M metagenome (GOLD analysis project Ga0307419, IMG submission 202512) | Salt marsh sediment microbial communities from the Plum Island Ecosystem LTER, Massachusetts, United States - WE1602-30 | ecosystem: Environmental > Aquatic > Marine > Intertidal zone... | reverse complement strand
CTCCCATAACGGGTATATGGATTTATAGAACTCTTTTCGCCATATTGTCAAGTATTTGCTGCTTTTTTGCCAAAATTATGGAGATATGGGGGGTTGATTAAAGAATTATAACCAGATATCATTAACACTATGATTTAATCAATATTTACCGGCAACAAATTATGTCAAATTAAGTATTTGTAATATAATGATTTTTTTTGTTTTATGCTTTCGTTCGTAAAAAAATACCTTGACATTAGCTTTTAGAGCCTTAAAATATTCATAGTATGAACAAATTAGCGTCCAACGTCAATGAAGAGCTCCTCAGCTATCAGGCCCAGAAATTACAGGGCCTGATTACCGAGATGCTGAAGTGCTGTGAGGATAGAAAGTTTTTTGAATCAACGAAGTTTGGACTCCCCTATGCGGAACTGAGGTGTCTGCTGTTGTTCGGTGGGGAGCGATATTTGACTTTGAAGGGTATCGCCCAAAAATTGGAAGTTGCCAAGAGCCGCGTCACCAAGATTGTCAACGGGCTCGTTGCAAAAGGGCTGGTAAAGCAGGTTGATGATCCCCATGACTCGCGGGTACGGTTGATCAGCTTAACGCCTGCAGGGATCGAGAAGGCTCGGGAGATAGCGGCCTTTCAGCGAGAGCTCCATCGCCAGATATTGTTGCACTTGGACGCAGACGAGAGAAAGGGCATATTCTCATACCTTGAGTTGCTCAGGTCGGCTATGGAGGCCGTCAAGGAGCAGTTGGTGTGAGGTTAACCAAGAGTGCCATACAAAAGTGACATTTTACTAGGAGGAGGGTATCATGAAAGAGGGGAAAGAAAAGAACCTGGAGAAGCAAGGTGCAGGGCCAGAGAATAGACTCGTCCTGATCTGCTTTAGCGGCGACCTGGACAAGGCGCTGGCGGCCTTCGTTATTGCCACCGGGGCAGCTGCCATGGGCATGGATGTGGTGATGTTTTTCACCTTCTGGGGAACGCCTCTGCTCAGGGACAAAAAGAAGAAGGTCGGGGGCAAAGATCTCATGGGAAAGATGTTCGGCGCCATGCTGCCCAAGGGAGTCAGCAAGGTAAAGCTTTCTCAGATGAACATGGGTGGTATGGGAACGGCGATGATGAAATCCCTGATGAAAAAAAAGAATGTTGCGTCCTTGGAAGATATGCTAGCATTGGCCGCAGAGATGGGGGTAAGGATCTTTATCTGCGAGATGTCCATGGATTTGATGGGATTCAAGCGTGAGGAGATGATCGATTATCCCGACATGATCTTCTGTGGTGTCGCCAAGATGTTGGAGGAGGCGCAGAACAGCAAGATACAGTTCTTTATATAACACCGTGAGCGTTGAGAGGAGGTTTGCGATGAGTGCAGATATCAAGGTCGACAAGGTCATGGATCTGAAGGGCATGCCGTGCCCTATGCCGGTGGTGAAAGTCAGCAAAGGGATCAAGGAGATAGAGGTCGGCCAGGTGATTGAGGCCCACACCACTGACCCCGGTGCTTTGGCTGACTTTCCTGCGTGGGCGAGGATGAGCGGGAACGAGATCCTCAAGACCGATCAAGACGGAGACGTCATTAAGTTTTACATCAAGCGGAAGGCGTAGATTTGTTGCAGGTGCCCCCGTTCAGGGGGCACCGGTGTTTAGTGCTTAACAAAGGAGGCGTCCGTGGAGATCGTTTATTATATCGTATTAGTACCCATGGTCTATTTAGCCTGTGCGGTCTTTGTGGTGGGTACCGTTATCAGGCTTGTCAAGATCCTTCTGGAACCGAAGCACCCCACGACGCTGCAGATTTATCCTGAAAAACGGCCCCGGTGGCTCTGGGCCCTGGGCGACACCTTCTTGTTGCCTACGGTCAGGAGGCACAAGCCGTTCTTTTGGGTCGTTTTAATGCTGTTTCACCTCGCTTTCCTCCTCATCATTATCGGACATATAGAATTGATCGCTGAGATTAAACCCTTCCAGATCATCCCTCATGAGGTCTTTTTGGGAGGGGGCTTTGTCGGCCTGGTCCTGTGTCTCGCTGTCCTCTATTTCCTCTTCAGACGTTTTGTTTCCCCCACGAGGGATCTGTCTGTCCCTGAAGACTACTACCTGCTCATCCTGTTGTTCCTCACCGTCTTGTTTGGAAGCCAGATGGATTGGGCCCGGCGATGGTACGGATACGACAGCCTGTCCGTTGATGGCTATCGAGAGTACCTTTTCAGCCTCCTCGCTCTCAAGCCGTACGTATCATCCGATCTGACCGCGCCCGGACATTCTTTCATGCTGCTCTTGCACGTATTCTTTGCCAATCTGTTCCTTATGTTTTTTCCCTTCAGTCAATTCATGCACTCGGTTTTTTCTTTGCCGATGAATAAGCTGAGACGGGGGTAACCATGGACAAAAAGACACGGGATGACTTACTGAAGCTCTTTCAGAGCAAATTGGATGAGGCCATGCGTTTGTACCTGGAGCAGTGTACCAGGTGCGGGCTCTGCACCGAGGCCTGCCATGCATACGCATCCATGGGGAAGATCAAATATATCGCTGCGTATCGGCACGAGATCGTCCGCAGGATCTACAAGCGATATTTCAAGGGCAGAGGAAAGATATGGCCATCGGTGGGGGAGGCCAAGGAATTGAGCGAGATGGCCCTCGAAGAGTTGTATGAAGCTGCCTACTCGTGCACGGGCTGCCGGCGCTGCATGATGTACTGCCCCTTTGGGATCGACACCCAGATGCTCATGTCCATCGCCAAGCTGCTTCTTATCGGCGCCCATACGGAGCCGGAGGTCCTGACGATGCTTGCCGATACCTCCATCGAAAAGGGGAAATCCCTGGATCTTTTTAAGGAGAGTTTTCTCACCGGTATCAAGAAGCTGGAGGCTGAGGTTGTCAAAAAGTGGCGGGTAGAGGCGGGTGAGACAGCCATCCCTGTCGATGTCGAGGGCGCCGATCTTCTGTATGTGGCCCTGGCCGGTGCCCACTCCATCGTCTCGGCAGCAGCGGTCTTCGATGCGGCAGGAGAGAACTGGACCTTGAGCTTTTTTGAAGCGGTCAACTTCGGCGCATTCGTCGGGGACCCGACCAAGACAAAACTGATCTTGGATCGCATTATCAAGGAGGCCAAACGGCTCAAGGTCAAGGAGGTCTGCATCTGTGAGTGCGGAACGGCGTACCGTGTCATGAAGCAGTTGTCCGGGAAACAACCCTTTGAGGTCTCAGCAATCACTGAGGCGCACGCCCGATATCTCAGAGAGGGTCGTATCAAATTAGACAAGTCAAAGTTCAAGAAGCAACCCATTACCTATCATGACCCCTGCCAGATAGCCAGGAATGGGGGGGTCATCGATGAGGCGCGCTATGTGCTGCAACACCTCACCGATGATTTTCGGGAGATGTCGCCCGATCCGCGGTATAACTGGTGCTGCGGCGGCGGTGGGGGATTGGTCGCCATGGGCGACGAGACCCTTGATTTTCGGATGAAATCAGCCCGGGTCAAGGTCGATCAGGTCAAAGAGACCGGTGCGAAGATCCTTGCTACTGCCTGTGAGAACTGCCATGCGCAGCTCAACGATCTCAACGACCATTATAAGATGGGGGTGGACGTCCAGTTCCTCTCTTCCCTCGTCGCCGATGCCCTGGTGCAGTAATACGGTGTGTCTTAAGGGGTCGCTATATCGCCTGCTATTTTTCTTTCTCTCCGAGAGAGGTAAACTTCAATGAAGAAGATCGAGAATTCTGGGCATGCATTGAGCAAAATGCGATCAGCTCGCGGAGCGAGCCAAAGACGCCGTCAAAGAGCTGGCCGTGGAGGCTGAGGTGGTCAGGGTCCAAGATATTACAGCCATCACCAACTACGGCGTTCTAATAACCCCTGCCCTCGTGGTGGACGGAGTGGTGAAGGTAGCAGGGAGGTTGCCAAAGACAGAAGAGATCAAGGAATGGATTAAGTGAATTACGACGAGCAAGCTAGCATGATCCTTTTGTTCAAAAAATTGTGTGTGGACACGACATCAATACAATATATAATCTAAATCAGTTTGATCCTCACGATGTTCTATTGTTAGCTATGGTTAAATATGAAGAGATGGGAAGGGTATCATGAGATGTAATGGAGTGGACCTGATGAAGAGAGGATTGATTATCTTGTTGATCTTCATGTTGTCCATCTCTCTGAGTCTTGGGGGATGCAGTCGGGGGCCTTCACGTACCATTGTGGCGGAGATAAATGGGCAGCGGATCACGGTGCAAGATGTCCATGAAGAGCTGGCAAGGGTACCTGCGGATATGCGTGCCGTCTACGAGCAGAACCCTGGGGAGGTCCTTGACCGTTTGATCTCCTTGACGCTGCTGCTCCAAGAAGCCAAGCGCACGGGGCTGGTGGATTCTGCAGATTTGAGGGGCCTCGATAAGCCACAAGTTCAGGAGGGCATTCGGCGTCTTTTGGAGATGGAGGTTCAGGGTGCGGCCGAGGTCACGGACCAGGAGGTGGCAGCCTTCTACCGGCAGTACCGGGACCAGATGCAGGGAAAATCCCTCTCCGATGTCCGCGAGGCAATCCGCGGCATGATCCTTGAGCAGAAACAGCAACAAAGGATCAACGATTTGGTGGCGAGGTTGCGCACTCAAGCCGCCATCACGGCATACCCTGAGCGGCTCCCCCAGCCACCCCAGCCGCCCCTAGAGGCCTCAACGGCGGACGACTTCCGTGCGGACCTGCAAAGCGGGCGTCCCACAATAGCCGATTTCGGATCGAACCGCTGCATACCATGCATCCGCCTCAGGCCTGTACTGCGGGCGCTGAAGGATGCCCACGGTGATCGCATCAATGTGGTATTCATGGAGGTCAACGACAACCGGGACCTGGCTCTACGATATCAGGTGCAACTGGTCCCCACCGTGATCTTTTTCGACGCGAAGGGTCACGAGGTGCAGCGGAAGATGGGATTTATGGACCGCAATGCCATAGAGAAGATCTTGTACGACCTCAAGTTCTTGGGAGGATAGGATGGACGCCTTGCTGGCAGGACTGGTTCGGCTTGTGGAGACGAACCCATGGATCGCGCCGTTCGCATCATTTCTCGGAGGTCTCCTCACCGCCTCCAACCCGTGTGTGTTGGTCATGATTCCGCTCGCTATGGCCTATGTGGGGGGGTATGACAAGTCCCTGAACTGGCGATATAGCCTTTTTCTCTCCCTGGTCTTTGTCGTCGGCCTGAGCATGACCTTTACGGTCCTGGGGGTCATTGCCGCCTCTATGGGGAGTCTCCTTGGTGATGTGGGAAACTTCTGGGCGTATGCCGTAGCAGGGGTGTGTCTCGTTATGGGTCTTCATCTCTTGGGGGTATTGAACCTTGAAGTTCCCCTGCCGAATCTATTGAGGTCCCCCAAGAGGGGCGTACTCGGCGCCCTTCTGCTGGGGCTTTTGTTCGGTGTGGTCTCAACGCCCTGTGCCACCCCTATCCTGGCGGTCCTGTTGGTATATATTGCCTCTAAGGGGAGCTACGCCTATGGGGCCTTGCTTCTTTTTTTCTACGCACTCGGTCACTGTTTCTTCATCGTGCTCGCCGGGACTTCCATGGGCATGGCGAAGGCACTCCTCGAATCACGGGGCCTCCAGAAGGCAAGCCTCGTGCTGCAAAAGGCAGCCGGGGTCGTCATCATCCTGGTCGGACTCTTATTTCTCGGGAGCAGCCTATGAATGCTGAACGTCAACAGGCAAAGGAGCGTATGATGCAACGCAGACATTGACCTATGTACTCCACGACGATACTGTCGATAGGAGTGATCCTGTACGAAAACACGCCAACATGCCTCCGCGCGGAAGCGCGGGGAGGTTCACTCTAATAATTGGAGGGTCTGTTACTGATCACGACCAGGTGTCTATGCCCCACACGACCACGCGCAACGTCATAGATCCGGAGAGTCGGGTCTTGCTTGAGCGTGTTGTACGCCTTTTCCTGTAAGATACAGAATACCCTTCCCGATGAGCGGAGGAATGCTTTGAGCGCCTCCTCGTCCTCGAAACGTATCATTCGATTATAGCCGGTATAGTAGTTATAATCGGCCCCCTCGATCCCGTAGACCCCCAGTTGATCGTCAGGTCCCATCATTTTGACCACTGTCTGGGACAGGGGACGGGCCGATTTATAGCGGTTTATCTCCGGGAAGACGCGGAAGACCCCATAAAGACTAAAGATGAACATCATGGCGACGATAATAAAGAAGGTGAGGGCCTTTCGATTTGAGCGATAGCTGAAAAAGGCAAGAAGGCTTCCCCCTCCGAATATCGCAGCGGTGCTCAAACCGATCTCGAGGGCATTGGAGAGGTAACGATGGCCGAATTTGGGGGCCATAAAGGGTGCTGCAGCCCCCGTAACAAAGAGTACGCAAAGGAGGAGCAAAAGGGGCCAGGAGAGAAGCCTCGGGTCTCCCTCTTTTTTGCTCCCCACGTCGGCCCAGAACTTGCCGACCATGAGGGCAGCCGCGGGATAGATTGGCAGGATATAGAGCTCCCTCTTTGCCTGGGCAAGGGAGAAAAAGAGAAAGATTGATGCAAACCACAAGAGGAGAAAGATCATCTCTTTTTTCTCCTTTGCCTTCAGACCATAGATAATGGCGGAGGGCACGAAGATGGTCCAGGGGAGAAAATCAGCGGGGAAGTTCCAGAGATAGTAAAAGAAGGGCTCCCGGTGGCCAAAGGTCACAAAGAATGTCGAGGCGGTCTTTTGAAAGAGCAGGCCGAGTAGGTAATCCTCCCCTCCTTTGAGATAGGCGAGGTAAAGCCATCCACCGATCATGGCCACAAAGAGGGCTATTCCCGGTAGATGCGCTGGATCAACAAAAAATTTAAGCCTCCTTTGCCAGAGGAAGTATCCGCCGACGGCGAAAAAGGGTACGATCAGCGCCGGGTAGAGCTTCGTGAAAAACCCCAGGGCCATCGCACCATAGGCAAAGAGATAGTACAGGGGGCGCCATCGCTGCTGCTGATATCCAACGTAAAACAAAAGGATGGCAAGGGTCGTGAAGAAGGTAAGGGTGATATCGAGGTCCGCCCGCCTCGCGAGCCAAAAGAACTCCCCGCTGGTGGCGAGCACAAGGGCGGCGAAAAAACCCACCCGTTCGTCAAAGAGCCTTTTGCCGAAGAAAAAGACCAGGATGAGGGTAAGGAGCCCGAAAAAGGCCGAGGGGAGGCGGGAGGCAGTCTCATTCATTCCTCCGAGCCCCTTTGCCGCCCCGGCGATCAACCAGAACAAGAAAGGGGGTTTGTCATAGTATACAGCGCTGTTCAGGTGCGGGATAATCCATCCCTCTCCCTGCAGCATTTCCTTGGCCACCTGGGCATAACGGGGTTCGTCAGGGTTCCACAGGTTCCAGCCACCTAGATAAGAGAAGAAAAGGACCCCCCCAAATATAGCGAGGATGATAATATACAGCGTTGTCTTCTTCATCAGCAACCCTCCATGCATAAATTGAAGAAATCACTAACCACCTTTTCGCCGGCCATAGAGTCGCACCGTGAGGTAAAGGAGGACTATCAGGAAACTCAAAACCACTGCAACGATCACTATGCGGTGTAGATAGGCTGCTACAATCTCTTGATTATTCCCCACCCAGTAACCCACTAAGGCCAGGGTTGCCACCCAGATTCCAGCCCCCAACCCTGTAAATAGACAAAACAAGGCCAGGTTCATCCTCGTCACCCCGGCGGGAAGGGAGATATATTGGCGGATTCCTGGCAAAAGCCTCCCCACAAAGGTGGTGATATGGCCATGTACATCGAAGAAACGCTCTGCCTTATCGAGGGATCTCTTGCTGATCAATAGATAGCGCCCATACCTCTCGAAGAAGGGTCTGCCAAGTTTCAAGGCTATCCAGTAGTTGAAGAGTGAGCCTAATAGGCTTCCCAATATCCCCATCGCGATTACCATCCACAAGTTCATCTTGCCGGCTGCCGCCAAATATCCTGCAGGAGGAACAACGACCTCACTGGGAAACGGGAAAAACGAGGATTCTAAGAACATCAGGCACACGATGCCCGGATAACCGAGCTGGCCTATGGTGTTAACGAGCCAAGCAATGATGTTGTGAAGCATCAACTCCTCCATCCTTAGTTATGGATCACTTCATAAACCATGCGAACATGAGGTGTGTTTACTCCTCATGGGCCAGCTCGAGGCATGAATGCTCACCGCAGGATCAACAAGATGTTTGGTGCGTTCTGGCTCGCCTGCGTCAGACCTGAGGCACCTTTTTTAGCCGTCCGGATAACAAGAAAGCTTGGATACTAACCCATCCTGAACCGGCATCTCCTAAGAAGTTGGCTATATAATAAAGATGCCGAACGATTTTGTATACCCCTTCTTTGCAAAGAGTGACATTTCGTATCAATGCACCTTTCACGATAGTGGTAAGGGGAACGGTCTGACCGTCCCCCATCCAAAAGTGCGGTCATTCTCATTGAGGTTGCAGGGCTGGATCCCACTGCTCAAAAAAATGGTCCATGGCAGATGTCTTCCCTATAGGAAAGTGCCCGTATAAAATTGATAGTTGTTTTCGGGCCTCTGATTTCGGTTCTTTATCAACGATAACCTTCCACATGGCGGCAACAAGCCCCGATCTGTCAGAGCCCCCTTTGCAATGTATAAGAACAGGGCGGGGGGCAATTTTGAAGATCTCTACGATTTCCCGGGCATCTTCTTCAGTCGGCTCATGGGTTGCCGACAAATGGATATCGTAGTGTTTTATGTTGTGCTGTGCGCTGACCTGTATTTCTTCCCTGTACCAGGGTTTACGCGGATGCTCACCAAGGAGATTCACGATGCTCTTGATGTTATACTTTTTGATGTAATGCTCCAGCTCGTCCCTGTCGAGTTTGGCAGACCTATAGGCCTCTCCACGCGTAATCGGATGGAAGTTCCCCTGCACCTGCATGTACACACCGAAGTAGCTTGCAGGCAACAGAAGCAATACAGCAAGTGCTGCGATAAAAATCTTCAGTCTACGGGAAAAATCTATTTTCATACCCTGTACCTCCGCTTTTTCTTTACCGTGCAAGGCACGAAATTTCAATGCATGATCAACATGAGACTTGATACGTTACGCCTCGCCTGCGTCAGACATTAGCCCCTTCTCCTTGTGCTTATTTTAGATATCTGGAGTATAAAAAAACTTGCAATGAATAAACAGACAGATAGCCCTAGATACAGTAACCCATCCTGGTCCGTTGGATGGGAGAAAAACGTCAGTTCTTTTAGTCCCTCCTCGCTTAGATCGTGTAAAAGCATGAGGAAGATTGCCATCCCCCAGAACCTCGTGAGCCTGGACATTTCTTTTGCCGTTATACGTTTCTTGGAAAAACCGCCTACTATATGTTTCCATGTTTTAATGGACTGCCCATTAGGTAAGACTTGGGGGACTTCCAAGCTGTATTGTACATATGCAGATCCGTGAGTCGAAGTCAGTGTTGTTTCTTCTTTTCTTAACGTCGGCCCATAAGCCCAAAAGAATAAAAAAGGGTAAATGAGCAATAAATAGATATTGCCGGACAGCAGGCAGAAGCTGGAATCTATCAAGTAGTTGGCCAAATAATAAGGATGCCGAACGATTCCGTATGTCCCTTCTTTGCAAAGGACGACATTTCTGATCAAGATCCCCTTAGTGATAAAATGCAGAGCGGATCCTATGGCCAATAGTAATAATGATATGCATAGCCTTGTAGTATCGATACCCCACACCAAGCTAGAGGCGACAGAAATGACAAAGATGGTATCTCTGAGATGCCTTCTGTTAAGAAGTGGCATATTTTCTCCTTTGTCTGTTCCATGAAATATCCGTGGCAGAATCCTCATGGGGCGCTATACGATGGCCATCCATGAAGCAACTACCAAGAGCCGTGCTTACTCCTCATGGATAGTGCAAGGCTGAGCAGCAAGAGACCCGCTGCAGTCAACAAGACCCATTGGAGCGCATAGTCTTCCACGAGATCGAAGAAATACGCTGCGGCATTCGCCGCATCGATGCGTCTGACCATGACATCTGCCTTCCCATTGCGGACGTGCACCGTTACATAGTGATGGAAGAAATGCTCAGGGTCCTTCCCTTGCAGCCTTGCCCCCGCTCCACCCGTGAGCGTGTAGGGAATACCCGCCCACACGCCTGAGAAATATCCATGGAGGTGGGAGGCAAAGAGATGAGTGACTTTG
>Ga0307419_10002104_pt1 | contig 10188 bp, 7 predicted proteins | sample SalMarWE160230MG_2_FD_202512 | JGI IMG/M metagenome (GOLD analysis project Ga0307419, IMG submission 202512) | Salt marsh sediment microbial communities from the Plum Island Ecosystem LTER, Massachusetts, United States - WE1602-30 | ecosystem: Environmental > Aquatic > Marine > Intertidal zone >... | reverse complement strand
CTCTGGGGAATCAGTGAAACACGGGTCGATGAACTGAGATCGAATAGGAGAGCAAGCACTCATGTGATCATTCCTGCTCCCATCGGGGGGACTGTTATTCATAAGAATGCCTTTGAAGGAAAGTATGTAAAAGAAGGGGAGAATCTCTATCAGATTGCTGATCTTTCACATCTCTGGATGCAAGCGGATATCTATGAGAGCGATCTGGCAAGAATCCAATTGGGACAGTCTGTGATCATCCATACGCAGGCTTATCCTGATGAGGTATTCAAGGGAACAATTGCTTTTCTCGACCCTTATTTGGACCCAAAAACACGTACAGTCAAGGTCCGCGTTGATGTGCCCAATCCAGGATCTCGGCTTAAGCCGGGAATGTTTGTTGATGCTTACATCAGCGTTTTTATCCATGAAGGGATTAGGGCGACAGACAACGTGATCTATACCTGCCCCATGCATCCAGAAATTATCACGGAGAATCCAGGGGATTGTCCCATCTGTGGGATGGAACTTATTCAGAAAGAGCAAGCACCCGCAGGGACCGTTCTTGCGATCCCCAAGAGTGCAGTTCTGGATACGGGGGTGAGGAAAGTTGTCTACATAGAAAAGGAGGTGGGGGTGTATATCCCCCGGGAAGTTGAGATCGGGCCCGAAGCTACAGGCGTTGTCGATGGTCAAAAGCAGAGATTTTATAGTGTTCTCGCCGGCTTGACAGAGGGAATGAAGGTTGTCACTCATGCGAACTTTCTGATCGATTCTCAGAGCCAGATATCGGGTCAAGCGGAGGCTGTCTACAGCGGGGCTCTGAAGAGGGGAGAGGAGAAAAAACCTCCCTCTAAACACATCCATTGAGATGGGCGATCCAAACAATTCCGTGTTTGTTTGGGATTAATATTGTATTCAGGAGAAGCCGATGATCGATAAAATTATAGAATATTCTCTAAAGAATAAGTTTCTCATACTGGCCGCGTTTGTTCTGTTGATCGGATGGGGATACTGGGCCTTGGATAACACTCCCATAGATGCGATACCCGATATTGGTGAAAACCAGCAGATCGTGTATGTGGACTGGCCGGGAAGGAGTCCGAAAGATATCGAAGACCAGGTGGTCTATCCTCTTTCCGTCAGATTGATGGGTATTCCAGGGGCAAAGGTGATCCGTACGAATTCAATGTTCTCCTTCGGGATGATCAATGTCATTTTTGAAGAGGGCGTTGATTTTTACTGGTCCAGGACACGAATCCTGGAACGATTGAATCTGGCCCAACAGGACATGCCAGAAGGAGTCATCCCGCAGTTGGGTCCCGATGCGACCGCCCTCGGTCAGATATTCTGGTATACGGTGGAAAATGGCTATTATTGCCCCGATCACCCCAAGGAGAGGTATTCGGATCCCGGTTTATGTCCGGAGGATGGGCAGGACCTCATCCTTTCTGATTACAATCTGGGTGAATTACGGTCGATACAGGATTGGTATGTCCGGTATCAATTGACTTCAGCCAGAGGGGTTTCTGAAGCTGCGTCGGTGGGCGGTTTTGTAAAGCAGTACCAGATCGATGTCGACCCGAATAAGCTGCTGGCTTACGGTGTAAATCTCCATTCTCTTTTTTCCGCTGTCCGTGACAGCAACATCGATGTGGGAGCCAAAGTCATCGAGGAAGGTGGGATGGAATTTATTGTCCGGGGTGTGGGTTTTATTAAATCCATAGAGGATATCGAAAACATTGTCATTGGAGCTCACAACGGTGTCCCTGTGTATGTGAAGCACATAGGAAATGTGACCGTTGGCCCGGAATTTCGTAGAAATGGCCTGGATAAGGAAGGGGCCGAGGTAACTGGTGGTGTTATTTTGATGCGGTATGGGGAAAATACTCTAAGAGTGATCGAGGCAGTCAAAGCCAAGATCGCAGAAATCACCCCCGGTCTGCCTCCCGGCGTTCAAATTGTTCCGTTTTATGACCGGACTGAACTCATCAATCGTGCGACCGATAATTTGAAAGAAACGTTGATCCAGGAAATTATTGTCGCCGTCATTGTCATCCTGATATTTCTCGCTCATTTCCGCAGCAGCATAATCGTCTCCATCATCCTTCCTGTGGGCGTGTTGATCTCTTTTCTCGTCATGTACTACTTGAAAATTCCTTCGAATATCATGTCCCTTGGAGGGATCGCCATCGCTATCGGGGTCATGGTGGATGCGGGAATTGTGATGACAGAGAACATATCGCGGCATCTGGCTGAGTCTGAGGAACGGAAGCTGGAAACAGTGATCGCTGCCTCTAAGGAGGTCGGTTCAGCCATCTTTTTTGCCATACTGATCATCGTGATCGCTTTTATTCCTGTTTTTTCACTGAAGGGGCAAGCCGGTAAATTGTTTTCTCCTCTGGCGTTCACAAAAACATTTGCCATGCTGGGTTCGGCGCTCCTTGCCATAACGCTCATCCCAGTTCTCAGCGCACTTTTGCTGAGAGGAAAGATCAGGTCACCTGAGAGAAATATCGTAAGCCGGTTATTGATCCGCCTTTATGAACCTGTGCTCCGGTTTTCTTTGAAGCACAAGATCGTCGTTTTCCTGATCGCGCTTCTGATCCTCGCCAGTGCTTTTGTTCCTCTTCGGTCCATCAAGAGTGAATTCATGCCCCCATTGAATGAGGGAGATCTGTTGTTCATGCCTGTTCTCTTGCCCGGCGCATCCCTCACACAAGTGATGGAAGTGATGAAGAAACAGGATGTGATCCTGCAGTCCTTTCCCGAGGTCGAGCTTGTCGTTGGAAAATTGGGAAGAGCAGAGACGCCCACCGATCCTGCTCCGGTGGGCATGATTGAAACCATAGTGAAATTGAAACCGGAAAAACTCTGGAGAGAGGGAATGACCCGGCAGAAACTGATCAACGCAATGGATAAGGCACTTAAAATCCCCGGGGTGAGTAACATATGGACACAGCCTATCCGAAACCGCATTGACATGCTGGCCACTGGTATCCAAACACCCGTGGGAGTTAAGGTATTCGGGGAAGATTTGAAGATCATCGAGAATATCGGGATCCAGGTCGAAAATATCGTTAGAGATATTCCGGGTGCAAGAAATCCATATGCGGAGAGAATCGGTAACAAACCCTATATTGAGATAGAAATCGATAGAGAGAAAGCGGCCCGTTATGGCGTGAGAGTTGCAGATATTCAACATCTTATTATGACAGCCATCGGTGGTATGAATATCACAACCACGGTTGAAGGGAGGGAACGATATCCGATCCGTGTCCGTTATCCTCGAGAACAAAGGGACAGCTTAGACAGCTTAGAAAGGGTATCTGTCCCGACGCCCAGTGGTGCGCAAGTTCCACTCAGTCAGGTCGCCTCTGTCAAGAAGGTGGAAGGACCGGCAAAAATTTCCGGTGAAAACACGCTTCCTTACGTGCGTGTGTTCATCGATGTAAACACCGATGAGGTGGGTGTTGTCGATTTTGTCCGACAGGCCCAGAGGATCGTTAGCGAGAAGATCGATCTGCCTTCGGGTTATTACATTTCGTGGAGTGGACAGTATGAGTATGAGATACAGGCAAGGAACCGTTTGATGGTGGTTGTTCCCATCTGTGTCTTTGTCATCTTTCTCCTGCTCTACATCAAATTCAATCGATTTTCCGCGGCTCTGCTTCTCATCCTGTCTTTGCCCTTTGCCTTTGTGGGGGGGATTTGGCTTCAGTATTTCCTTGGATTTAAGTTCAGCACAGCTGTTTGGGTGGGATATATCGCTCTGTTCGGTGTCGCCGTAGAGGATGGAGTTGTGATGGTGGATTTTTTAATCAAGTCTGTGAAAAAAGGGAGCCGCACCGCAGAAGACATCGTACAGGCTGGGTTGTTGAGAGTACGGCCTATTGTAATGACAACGGCGACGACGATATTGGCCCTTATTCCCATCTTACTGAGCACTGGAGCAGGCTCCGAGATTATGAAACCCATCGCGACACCCACTGTGGGCGGCATGGTCACCGCAACACTATTGAACTTGATCCTCGTCCCCGTTTTGTTTGCATGGACCACGAAAACATCCAACTCTAATGTGTAGGGTCCATTCCCCGAATGGACCGAGGGCTGATGTCAAGGTGGTGTCTCTTCGATGTTGTGGAGTGATAGTTGCTTAGATGTCGCTAGATCCTTCTATTCTTAAGATCATCAGATGCGATCAATACACATCTACTCGAATGAGCTGGAATTTTCCATCCAGAATATTGTGGAGCTTTCCATCCTCGTCGAGCAGTTTTCCATAGAACGTCCCTTTGACGAGTGAGTCTGGAGGGCCGAATTCATCAATGGTGATAGAGAAATTCAGAATATCCTCTCCACTATCAAGGCTCGCAAGAAAATTCTTTATAGCTTTTTTTGACTTTTCATCCTCCTGAATCAACAAACACCAGGACACATATACGGGGATGACATCTGATGACTGGTCCTGAATTGTTCCGATAAAAGTTTCACCCTGTTTAAAAAGCTCGAGCGTGATTCCACTCTCACAATTTTGATACCTCGGGAAATGATCCGCGCCTAAATCGGCTTTGAATGCTTTAGTGCCCTCAATGTGGATGTACTGCTCATCGGGGTGAAACTCTAACTTAACATCCGTGAGATGAAATTCTGTACTGTCAACCTTGTAAGAAATAAATTCTTCAACTTGTGCACGAATCATTTGAGGGATACAAAGAAACATAAAAAACAAAAAGATAAAGAGTCCTTTTTTCATTTCCTCTCCTTTTTGCTGAATAACTGATTCTGTTAGATATTACTTCACATTTCTTTTTCAATCAAATAATAATTGACAAATACTACCAATATTATAAAATATATAGAGAATATTAATTTTTGATAAACTAAAGGAGATATTTATGTCAAAAAAAACATTACTACTGGTTATATTTCTTGTCTTTTCAGTGGCTCTAGTAATGGCTGCTGTGGACAAAAAAACTGGTGATGAATCCCTTAAGTGTCCGGTGAGCGGTAAAGAATTCACGAAATCCGATGCTACGCCCGAATACGAGTATGAGGGAAAGACCTATTACTTCTGCTGTGAAGGCTGCAAAGATGCATTCATCAAGAATCCAGCAAAGTATATCGAGAAAGATGTGGATATAGAACATGCCCACGATGCGGAACATGCACATGCAGCAGAACAAGCATATGCAGAGCACGCGGACCATGACCATCAATTACATGCAGAGGAAGACGGAATGGTTGTCGATCCTGTCTGTGGGATGAAGATCAATAAAGAAGACGCTAAGTTTACTCACGTCCATAATGACAAGACATATTATTTCTGCATGGAGGAATGCAGGGATAAGTTTGTAAAAGCTCCCGGGAATTATATTAGGGCTGATGAGGGTATCGTAACCTGCCCGGTGAGCGGTGAATCTTTTAAAAAATCGGAATTCACCGAGTCTATCGATTATGAGGGAAAGGCCTATTATTTCTGTTGTGCGGGCTGCAAAGATAAGTTCGAAAAGAATCCTGAGAAGTACGCAAAGAAGTAGTTATACTTTTTTTTACTCTATATAATCCCTTTGTCTTTCAACCAGGCATCGTTGTAGATCGAGCTTAGATAGCGATTGGCTGAATCTGGAAAAATTGTTACGATTCTAGCATCCTGCTGAATTTCCCGAGCTAACTTCAGACATCCCCACAAGGCGGCTCCACTCGAGCCTCCGGCCAGGATGGCCTCCTTATTGGCCAGTTCTCTGGTCATCTCGAATGCCTGTTTGTCTGTGATTCGATAAATATCATCTATCAGGCTGAAATCAACGCAACCGATGAGAAACTCATCCCCCAAACCTTCAAGAAGATATGGCGAGGGTTTTACAAGTTCTTTGGAATGAAAGTAATCATAAAAAACTGAACCTTCCGGATCGATTCCGATAACTTTGACGCTGGGATCTTTTTCTTTGAGATATTTTGCCACGCCACAGATCGTTCCTCCTGTGCCCATACCCGCGAGGAAATAGTCAATTTTTCCATCCATTTGTTGCCAGATTTCAGGACCTGTGGTCGTGGTATGGGTCTCGTTATTTTCGCGGTTATTGTGCTGATCGAGATAATAGCTATTGGGCGTTTCTTTGGCGATTTGTGGTGCTTTGTTGTTATAACTGCCGGGGGATTCTGGGGGAAGTGTGCTGTCGACCATGATGAGTTCTGCATTTAACGCCTTGAGAAATTTTATTTTTTCAGAACTTAGACTGCCCCTTACTACGATCTTTAATGTGTAGCCTTTAATGGCGCAAACCATTGCCAATGCTAGGGCGGTGTTTCCCGAAGAGTTATCCACAATTGTGTCTCCGGGCTTTATCCTGCCTTCTTTCTCAGCCTTTTCGATCATGTGTTTGGCGATCCGATCCTTTATGCTCCCCATAGGATTCAAAAATTCGAGTTTGGCAAAAATATCTGCTTGGACCTCTTTTGTTGTATGACTTAGCTTGATCAGTGGAGTGTTGCCTATGCCTTCCAGGATATTATGAAAATATACTTCTCGTGACATGTCGTTATATCCTTTTCTGTGAAGATGATATTTTTTTATTCAGCGTACCTTAATTAAAAGGGAAATTATATAGCAGCGTAAGTATGGGAAGTCAATGCCAATAAATGACATGTTGATAATTTGGCTTTTGGAGATAGTTTGAATCTGGTATCTTATGGGGGAAAGAAAATGAATCCAAAAAGAGTTGTTGTGGCGATGAGCGGAGGGGTGGATTCTTCCGTTGCGGCAGGGTTGCTCAAGGACCAGGGCTATGAAGTGATAGGTGTTACGATGAACTTATTCCCGCTGCCCAAAGAGTACTGCCTGGATAGAGATCTAAAAAACTGCTGCGGCCGTGGAGCAATCGAGCATGCCAACCGAGTGGCTTCAAAATTAGGGATCTCGCACTATGTTCTCAACCTCAAGGATTCTTTTGAAGATCTGGTTGTCTCTGATTTTCTCGAGGAGTATTCTCGAGGACGCACTCCCAATCCATGCATCCGCTGTAACCAGTTCATAAAATTCGATGTGCTGATGGAAAGGGCCGGGAAGATCGGAGCTTCTTGTATTGCGACCGGACATCACGCGCAGATCATCCAGGATCTTCGATCAGGACATTTCTATCTCAAAAAAGGGATGGATAAAGAGAAAGACCAATCTTATTTTCTCTACACCATGACTCAAGATCAGCTGTCTCACACCCTATTTCCTGTAGGTCTCTTCACCAAGTCAGAGATCAGAAAAAGGGCACGAGAGTGGGGCCTTCCTGTGGCAGAGAGGCCAGAAAGCCAGGAAATTTGTTTCATTCCAGATAACGATTACGCCGGTTTTCTTAAAAAAAGGATGCCCAAGACATTCCGTCCAGGGCCGATCGTCGATTCAAAGGGCAAAGTCCTGGGTCATCACAGTGGAATCATCCATTTTACTGTGGGACAGCGCAGAGGCATGGGAATTGCGGCACCTCACCCGCTTTATGTTCTTGAGATCAACACCTCAAAGAATGAAATTGTGGTCGGACCCAATGATTGTCTCTATAAAAAGGATCTGCTCGCTGATCAAATCAATTGGATATCCGGAGATAAAATTGTTTCTCCAGTTCAAGCCAAAGCCAGGATCCGCTATAAGCATAAAGAGGCCGAGGCTCTTTTAGTTCCTTTGGATTCTGAAAAAATTCGCGTGGAATTTAAAAAGTCTCAGAGAGCAATAACTCCCGGCCAGGCGGTGGTTTTTTATGAGGGGGATGTGGTTCTGGGCGGTGGCACGATTTCGTCCAGTGAGTATTGAGTCGTAAACCGTAAACAAGTCACATCAAAACCCAAAATTATTCGCTGGGAAGACATGTGCGCATTTTTCTACAGGAGAAGTGTGATCATGAGGATGCTGCAGCCGGCTACCACAAGAGAGCCAATAAAACCGACAGACAATTAAAGGCTTTATTCCGACTGTTTTGAATGTACTGAAGACAGTGTTGAGTCCGATCCCCGCCAAACCCAAAAGGATGAGGAATCTTCCCGCACTGTTGAAAGCTTTGACTCCTTCAGCTGTAAAATACCCCAGAGTGTTTATTCCTGCCATGATGAAATAGCCGAAGAGAAACCAGGGGAAGGCTTTGGCAATGTTGATGTGAGTTCCCTAGGATTTCTTGCTCGACAATACGTACCGCGTGTACAACACAGCGATTAAGAATGCCAGCAGGACCATAAAACAATTCCGGACGAGTTTAACGGCAGTGGCAGTTTTCCCGGCGAGGTCGGAAAAGATAAATCCTGCACCGACAACTTGGGGTGTAGAGTGCTGTCCCGGCAAAGACACCAAAGCTGACATCTGTTACTCCTAAAAGCTGTGCGATCTTCGGGTAAAATATGATGGCGATGAGCCCCCAGAGAGCGATCGTTCCAATAGCATAGCTGGTCTCTTCCTCTTTGGCTTTGATGAGTGGGGCTGTGACAGCTATGGCAGAACCCCCGCAGATCGTAGTTCCTACGGAAAGTAGAACAGAAAGAGCTGTTGGGAGTTTAAAGACTTTTCCAAGAAAATAGATGACAAAAAAGCTGACGGCCATCGTTACGACAATGATGCCAAGCATATGGAGTCCTTGGGAAGAAAAGTTTTTAAAGTTCAGTGATGACCCGATGAGGACGATCCCAAGGATCAAGATTTTTTCAAATGCTTTTATTCCAGGAAGGCATATTTTGGGCACAAGACCAAGGTTTTGCAGCAAGATACCCAAGATGATAGCGATGACTACAGCTTCGATGGCGTGTTTACAGCCCACCTCTACCAGTTTAGAGAGAGAGGTGGCAATCCGAGCCACAACGAGCATCAGGATCTAGCCAGGAAGAAATTCCTTTTCCATACTATCCCCTCTGCATTTTCATTCGGAACTCTAACTTTTTAAAAACAAGCGCCTATTTTATCAGTCGGCTGCCCCATCTGTTAATGTTAATAGAGCATTAGATCCCCCACCAGACGTCGGAAAATTAGGAGTATTGGAGGAACGGATCGCCCGAACGGTCAGTTGCGAGAACCAGTGAACTTGTCAATTGATTGCGAAAGATGTATTTTTAGAGAACCGAGTGCAGCAACTTTTAAAAGAAATGAGAAGAAAAACATGAAATATGGTTGTTCATCCGAGGTCGGTGAGATCAAGTGCCTTTTGCTGAAACATCCCAGGGAGGCCTTTATCAAGCAGGAGAGCATAGAGGAGCAATGGATGGACCTCAATTACATGGGCCGTCCTGATTTTGAAAAAGCAGTTCAAGAGTACGAAAATTTCGTGGCTCTACTCCAAGAATTTGTTCCTGAGATTCATTTTTTGCCCCAAAACGCAAACACTGGCCTGGATTCCATCTACGTCCACGATCCGCTAATGATAACGGAGCGGGGGGGCATCTTGTGCCGGATGGGGAAGGGAGAACGAGAGGGAGAGCCTTCAGCCGTAGGAGAATTCCTCAAAGATCTCAACATTCCGATTCTGGGTGCGATTACCGATCCTGGAAAACTTGAAGGTGGGGATGTGGTCCAATTTGATCAGCAGACTCTAGCCGTAGGGCAGGGATACCGGACCAACGCCGAGGGAATCCGGCAGCTCAGAGAGCTCACCAGAGATTTTATCAAAGAATTGATGGTTGTTCCCCTCCCGCATTGGAACGGTCCCCAGGATGTCCTTCATCTCATGTCTTTTATCAGCCCGGTGGACCGAAATCACGCTCTGGTCTATTCGCGGTTGATGCCCGTGCCTTTCCGGGAATGGCTGCTTCACAGGGGCATGACACTCATCGAAGTGCCGGATGTAGAGTTTGAGATGATGGCCTGTAATGTGCTGGCTATTTCACCTCGGAAATGTCTTATGCTTGCAGGAAATCCACGCACAAAACAACTCCTCGAGGAAACCGGAGTGGAAGTCTGGGAATATTCCGGGGACGAGATCTCGAGGAAAGGTGCAGGCGGTCCCACATGCCTTACTCGCCCTCTCTTTCGTACAGGCTGAACTCTTCGGCTAAATCTCTTTCGCAGAATTAAGATTTATCGATGGATTTTAGCTTTGAGAGCACTGAGGCATCTTTGTCGAGCCTGTGGTCGACTTGGAGATCGATATGTATTCTTTGCACGCCCATATCCACTAACACTCTATGGGTTTTCTCCACGAGTTCAAATAGAGTTCTCAGGTCTGGTGCCTCGATTGTCGTCGC
>Ga0307419_10002101_pt1 | contig 10193 bp, 10 predicted proteins | sample SalMarWE160230MG_2_FD_202512 | JGI IMG/M metagenome (GOLD analysis project Ga0307419, IMG submission 202512) | Salt marsh sediment microbial communities from the Plum Island Ecosystem LTER, Massachusetts, United States - WE1602-30 | ecosystem: Environmental > Aquatic > Marine > Intertidal zone... | reverse complement strand
GATAACCAGCTGATTTCTTTAGGTATATATGATTTACTCATGACTGTTTTACAGGTTTAAGAAAATATTCTATTCTGCCGCTGTCGGGCTTTATGTCCGCCCATTTTATTGTTTTAAAGGAGATACACACAATGCTGGTTTTTGTCAGAAACTCGCAACCTCCCTTTGATAATCGGTCTGGTATTTCCGTGAATGATGGATTATGTCCGAAAAGAGTTATTATATCAATATCATCATCAATCTTTTTGAGCATCTCCAGTAACGATTTTATGCTTACCCTGAAATAGAGGTTGCTGTCAATTATGATGTTATCGTGTTTTATTCCGAACTCTGTTGCGAAGATAAATGCTGTTTCAAGGGCTCTGAAGGCCGGACTCGTTACAAACAAACCCGGATCCGGTTCTTTTTCCCTGAAGCGCTGAGCCATCACTTTCGAGATTCCCTTCCCTTTTGTCGTCAGTGACCTTTCGAAGTCGGAGAACACTGTAGACTGATCTTCTGCTCTTCCATGCCGGACAAAGATTAGCTTTTTCATTATAGAAGGTTAAGATAACTGACTCTATATGTTATACACCAAAGCTGGTTCCCATTTTTTGTGCCTGTATGATACGTGTATCATCAGGTTCTACAAGTTTTAACTTTCCTGCAACGTCATCAAGTGGTACAGGTGTAATATCGTTATTCCTTAAAGCTACCATCTTACCGAAGTTCCTGTCTGCAATCATATCGGCAGCAGCAGTTCCATAACGTGTTGCAAGCACTCTGTCCATCGGGGATGGTGTGCCGCCTCTCTGGACATAACCGAGGACTGTCTCTCTTGTTTCAAGACCTGTAAGTTCAGTGATCCTTTCGCTTAGATACCGTGCAACAGATCTGTCTTTACCCGGATTCTTTATACCTTCTGCGACCACAACTATTGAATATGGTTTATTCTCTTCCGCACGGTGAAGGAGATATTCAGCTATCTTCTCTTCTTTATAAGGTATTTCAGGGATTAAAATAACATCACCTCCTCCTGCGATACCTGAGTATAAAGCTATCCACCCGGCATTATGCCCCATAACTTCAATAAGCATAATCCTTTTGTGAGAGTTGGCAGTTGAATGAAGCCTGTCGATGGCTTCAGTAGCAATGTTAACCGCAGAGTCGAAGCCGAAAGTGATATCTGTGCCCCATACATCATTATCGATGGTTTTTGGAATTCCAACTACATTAAGTCCCTCGTGGGAGAGGAGATTGGCAGTTTTTAAAGTACCATTGCCCCCGATACAAACAAGACAGTCCAGGTTCATCTGTTCGTAATGTTCCTTTATCAGATCTGGTTTACTGATCTCAGTCTTCTTTCCCGTTTTTTTGAAAGGTTTTTCCCTCGAGGTACCCAGGATCGTTCCGCCAAGTGTAAGGATCCCTGAGAGGTCATGTTCGGAAAGTTCTGTGAATTCTTTATTTATCAATCCGGTAAATCCATCACTGATGCCTATTATTTTCATGCCATATTTAATAATTGCAGTTTTTCCGACTCCGCGTATCGCGGCATTGAGTCCAGGACAGTCTCCTCCTGCTGTGAGGATGCCAATCTTCATGCCGTTGGTTTTTTTGCCCATATCTATCAGGTGGATTTTGTTATAAGCAAATTTAGCTTTTTCACGGTTATTATAAGGGATTTTGCCTGTATAATTTAATTTACTTAACTTTAGTCGTTGCTGTATAAAAATGTCACAATATTATGATTGAACCTGATTATGTGAAACTTAAGGAGATAAAACCGGTTTTTGCCGGATATATCAGGGAGGCACAGTCACTGCTGAGGAGGTCACCTGTCCCTGACGAAGAAGCTGTTCACGATATCAGGGTACTCATGAAGAAATCAAGAGCTGTGATGAAGCTGATAGGCAGCCAGATAGATAAAGAAACATTTGAGAGGGAATATGCTACTTACAGGGAAGTAGGCCGACTGATGTGTTCATGGCGTGAAGATTCTGTCTACAGAAAAACATTGAAGTTACTTAAGAAGAAGAGACCACAGTTATTCTTGTTGTTGAAGGACAATGAGAAGCTGGAGAGTCTGATGAAAAAACCGGAACCTGTTTCACAACCACCAGGCGATATTGAAAATAACCTTAAAAAAATTGAAGATCTTCTTAATAAAACGGGATACAGGATACGGTTCCAGAGTATGGACAATCTTGACCCGAAACAACTGCTTGAGCAGATGGATAAATCATATAATATTGTAGTTGGTAAATACCTGACCAGCAGGAATTATACAAAACCTGAGAACCTTCATGAATTCAGAAAAAAAACCAAGGACTTCCTCTACCAGCTCTATTTCTTCAGATCGCTGAATCTGACTACCGTTAAAGCACTGGAAAAAAAGCTGGATTCACTTACCCAGAATCTGGGTAAGTATAATGATCTTGCACAGCTTGTTGTAACTCTGGGATATAAATATTCCGGTAAACGAAAATCGCCTGCTCTTGATGAACTGATACTTACAATAAGAGAGGAACAGGACAAATATCTTTCCAGGGTATGGCCGGTAGCATACAAAATCTTCAGTCCGGGAAAGAACCTTATTAATTTGCTGGGATTCAGAATACTTATGATATGACTATGATCCCGTTTATTCAACCGGGATAGTTATTACAGGTCAGAATTGAACCATTGAGAATAATCATGGACGGGAAAGGTCTTATGATAAAATTCATTTGTATGATTATCATATCGGTAGTCCTTACCCCATTCTGATGCATTTCTGATTGTATTTTCTATTGCAATAATAATAAACAACAGTTCATCATTTGTCATGGTAGGATGCAGGGATAATCTTATCCAGCCTGGTTTCAGGGAGAAGTCGCCGGCCTCAATTCTGTCGGTGATCTCCTTTGACAGGCTGAAATCGACATTTAACAGGAAATGACCGTAAGTGCCGGCACAGGAGCAGCCTCCTCTCATCTGTATCCCATACCTGTCGTTCAACAGTTTAGTAAAGAGGTTATGGTGAGTATTGTCAACAAAAAAGGAGAATATACCTAGCCTGTCAATGATATTGCCTGCAAGAATATGAAGTCCCTTAATTTTTTCTAATTTAGTGAATGCCAGATTAACAAGCTCCTTTTCCCTTTCATTAATCATTTTTATCCCCATCTGTTCCTTAAGGATGACAGCCAATCCAGCCTTAATACCCTGCAGGAATCCGGGAGTGCCGCCATCTTCTTTTACCTCAATGTCGCTGATATAACTGTGTCCTCCCCACCTGTTGGTCCATTTCACTGTGCCTCCGCCGGGAGCATCGGGTATCTCATTTTTGTAAAGTTTCTTACTGAAGACAAGAACACCAGCACTGCCGGGTCCTCCAAGGAATTTATGAGGTGAGAAAAAAATAGCATCGAGCTGTTGTGTCTTGTCGGGCGGATGCATGTCAATTTCCACATAAGGAGCTGATGCTGCAAAATCAACGAAACAGAACCCGTTATGTTCATGCATTATCTGTGCAAGTTCGTAATAGGGAGGGAAATATCCTGTTACATTTGAACATGCCGAAAATGAGCCTATCAGCAGTGGCCGGTCTTTGTATTTTATTATTTCTCTGCGCAGTACATCAGGATCAACTGTAAGATTATCAGATGGTTCGAGCATCACGACATCGGCCAGTGTTTCAAACCACGATGTATGGTTTGAGTGATGTTCAGTGTGAGTAATGAATACAACAGGTTTATTCTTGTTGGGAATATCCTTGCATGAATTAAAATTACCTGGAGTTAACGCACAATATTTGAGGGCCCGTTCCGGGACCTTTAAGCCAAGTATTCGCTGGAGCTTTGCAACAGCTGAGGTCATTCCTGTACCTGTGAAGATCAACAAATCGTCATCGTCGGCGTTAACATGACGTTTAACTATTTTCTGCGCACTGTGGTATGCAGAGGTCATGGCAATGCCCGTGGATGATGACTCCGAATGGGTATTACCAACAAGAGGCCCTACCTCTTTAACTAATTTCTCTTCTATCGGCTTATACAATCTGCCGCTGGCAATCCAGTCGGCATATACGAGCTTTTTCTTCCCGCAGGGAGTCTCTATTTCTGCATTAATACCAACAATATTTCTGCGAAAGGTGCTGAAGTATTTTTCAAGGTCGGACATATAGCGTTTAGTAATCCTTGTTTGTGGTAAAAATAAGGATTAAAAACGAATAGAACACCTCAGCCGTGATTGTTCTCTTTAAGTAAATATGATTTGGGAGCCTTCTCCTCCTGCGTGTTCATAAAACTCACCAACGGTAAGGATTCCGCTCACATGTTCACTGAGGTCATCTTCCTTAAATTTAAACATATCCATGGCAAGCTTGCATGCATATATTTTACCTCCGCCGGCGGTTATAAGATCAAGAAATTCACTGACAGGTGGAATATCAAGTTTTTCCATCTGCCCTTTCATCATCCACGATGTGAAAGCCTCCATGCCGGGAACCACTCCTAACAAGGTCGGCATTCTCAATCCGCCCGGCAGCCTTAGTGCCGGGTTGCCTACAACACCGGTATGAAGCTTGTCCATCCTTTTCTTTATAATTGCATCAAGTCCAAAAAAGGTAAAGAATATATTGGTTTCAATGCCCTCCATTACTGCACCATTGCCCATTACCAGGGTTGCATATACATCCTCGATGGCTCCTTTGGCACAGATGATGTTTACTTTTTTTATAGGATAATTCTGTTCCATTGTATTATAGTATAAAGGTTATACACAACTGGCCGGTTTAGGTATTCCGGCGATTTTGGTAGCTTTCTTAAGGGGTGCACCCGGAAACAGCTGATAAAATGTTTTGACATCTAACACACCCGAATGATTGATGCTCCTTATTGATAAAGCTTCATCGTTGTTGTGTCTGTTGCGAAGGAATTCAATAATAGCAAAATGCTGATCGGTAAGAGTGGCTATTCCCTCTTCCTTTGCAATTTCCGCTGCTATCTCTTTTGTCCATTGTGAGGGATTGGTAAAATAACCTTCCTCATTTACGTCCACTGTGACGCCTGCATAAGTTTTTTGTAACATGATATTTTAATTAATTGTTAATCAATTTTTTAGTATTATTTTGTTTTGAAATGTTCTTTATAAAAGCCATAATAAATCCAAAGCTTTTCCTTACTTCAGGTTTATTAAGCTGTCTCATCAGACGCCATACCGAATATTCCTCAATATCTTCGGGATTAATATCTTTCAAGGCAACCACCGCACTATCGATCTTGTTCAATACTTCCGGGTTGCCAATGGCTGTCAGGGTATCAACTACCCGGACCAGGTTGTCGGAAAGGTTTTTAATTTCCTCAATGCTGTATCTTGAGAGGATAGTATCCATAGTTTTTCCAATCTGGCTTGCTACTTCAAGATATCCTTTTTGTTCAATTTCATGGAACTTCTGCACTCCGTCAAGTCCTATCTGCTTAATTATTGGAGTAAGGTCTCTGGTAATATCGGTTATGCTTTCCAGCGTTTCGAGAACCATTCCCAGGCTGCTGATGTTTCGTACAAGACGTAATATAAGACACCTGAGAACTTCACTGTCGAGTTCAATTCCTGCATTGTCAAGTTCAGTGACCATATTCTTAAATGCATCCTTGCCAACTACGGCAAGGTCATCCACCAGGTCATTTACTGCTTCCCGGCTTTGACGTTGCACTGAGATATCATCAAGTATTAAATCGAGTTTTCTGTTAATCTCGTCAATCTGTTTCTGTACCGATTTTTCTGTCATATCTGTAATGTTAATCGGTTCTTTTTCCTGCCATAGTCATATGTGTTTCTATAGGCATTTCCTTGCCTTTAAGCAGAATATGCCAGTAGATCCACCGGAACAACAGTTTTCCGTAATGATTAACCCTGCTCTCCTTGAGCAAGCTGAATGGGCCGATTCCAGGAAAAGGAAAATAACCGGGCAGAGGTTCCGTATCGTAATTAAAGTCAATAAGGGCTCCCTTGCCATGACCTGTTTCAATATAGCAGTTTGAATGTCCGTCGAACTTACCTGTAAATGGTCTTTGCTCGATATAACACATTAAATTCTCTGTAAGTATATCTGCCTGGAAATGGACAACAGATCCTGCTTTTGATGTTGGGAAATTACCGGCATCGCCAATAACAAAAATATTCTCCTTAACAACCGATTGAAGAGTAAATTTATCGGCCCGGGCAAACCCGAATTCATCACCAAGACCGCTTTTCGATATGACTGGGTCGCCAGTGTGAAGGGGTATAGTAATTAAACAGTCGAAAGGAACCTTTCTTCCTCCGTAATCTTTTATCAGCTTGTTTTTGTTATCAACTTCGGAAAGAAAAAAATCAGTTACCATTTCAATATTCTTATCTTCAAGCAGACTTCCCAGGAGTTTTGATGAACGGGGTTTTGTAAATGCACCTGACAACGGTGTGACATAGCTGATCTTAACTTTATCCCTCATGCCTCTTTCAGTAAAGAAGGCATCTGCATAGAATGAAAATTCCAGCGGCGCCACAGGGCATTTAATAGGATTATCCGCAATATTGACAACAAGATGTCCACCTTCCCATGTCTTAAAGAACCTTGCAAGAGCCTCGGCGCCTTCGATAGTGTAAAAGTCGAATATGTTCTTTTGCCAGAGCTCACCTTTAAGGCCTGGTGTCTCTTCCGGATTTATCCTGGTTCCTGTAGCAATAATCAGGATATCATAAACCAGCACTTTCCCATTGTCCAGAATGACTTTATTGTTCTCATGATCAATTAGTTCAATTTTCTGGTATATTGAATCGACTCCAATGGGAAGAAAGTTCTGTTTAGGCTTAATTACATCGGCTTTCTTATAATATCCGAAGGGGATAAAAAGAAACCCTGGTTGATAATAGTGAGTCTTAACCTGATCCACCACTGTTATGTTCCATTCATCCCTTGGAAGCTCTTTTCGCATTTTATTTGCCATAATGGTGCCACCGGTACCGGCACCCAGAATTAGTAGTTTTTGCATATTCTTATGTTCTGTTAATGAAGAAACAACCTAATCTGAAAAATGTTCATCTAATGGTATTTTTATTATGTTAATAGTGAAGTTTGATATATCATATGCCACAATCTTATTTTATAATTTTTTTTTTTAACTTCATCCACTCGAATTACAAGCATTACTAATTTTTTAAATAAGATTCATGAAAAAGATTATTCCCCTTATTTTGCTCGTTACACTCTTCTCCTCTGTCCTTTCGGCACAATCGGTAAAAATCAAAAAAGATCCTGTTGGAAAATGGACATTTGATGCACCTTATGCTCCTTATGGTTATACAACCGGAGCAGTTGATATCGGTTTTGAAGATCAGGAATATTCAGTTAAGATGTCATTTACAGAAATAGGTTATTCTTTTGAAGGTGAGAATATTACAGTAAGGAATGACTCGATATTTTTTGATGTATGGATTGAAGGAAATTCTGTTAGTAACACCCTGAAAATAGAAGACGATACAACCATTACAGGTATTGCAGTTTATTTTGAAGGTACCGTGCCCTATACCATGAAAAAATATTTGGAAAAAGAAGAATAAGAATAAGAAAACAAAATCAAATCATCAGATCGGATGAAAAACAAGTTAATTCCTTTTTTTATTTTACTCGTTGCTGCTCTTCCTTTAAATTCCCAGGTTATTAACAGGGAACCCCTTAGTTCAAGGATAACCGGTTATACATTTGATGTTAAGCTGGATACTGCAGCCAGAATGGTAAAAGGTACTCTGGAGGCTTTCTGGGTCAATTTTACATCAGAGGATGTCCCTGATATCAGGTTGCACATGTATATGAATGCTTTTCGAAGCAGTAATTCAACATCATACAGGGAATCGGGAGGATCAGCCGGAAAGAAAGCCATTGATCGGGGATGGATAGATATTATTTCTTTTACTGACAGGAGTGGTAATGACTTAATGCCTCTCGTTCAGTATATTAGTCCCGATGACGGAAATACTGACGACAGTACCGTTCTTAGAGTCATACTTCCGGATGCTGCAAAACCAGGTGATACAGTTTTCATTAATGTTGAATTCGAAACAAAGCTGCCATCAAGAATCCGAAGGACCGGTTTTACGGACGATTTCTATTTTGTCGCCCAGTGGTTCCCGAAATTCGGAGTCTTTGAACCGGCAGGCATGCGCGACAGATCTCAGAGCGGCTGGAACTGTCACCAGTTCCATGCTAACTCGGAGTTCTATTCAAATCACAGTGTTTATGATGTAAAGATCACATTACCAAAAGATTATGTAGTAGGAACGGGAGGGATGCTTATAAATGAGACTGTTCCTGATGCCGAGGGTAGTAAAACGCTTACTTTCAGGGCTGAAGATATTGTTGACTTTGCATGGACAGCATGGCCGGGATATGCAGTATATACTGATAAGTGGGAGCATGTGAACATAACCCTGCTGTTGCCTGAGGTAAGGGTAAAACAGGTTGACCGGCAGTTTGCCGCAGTAAAGAATGCTCTCGAATACCTTACGAAGAATGTTGGTCCTTTTCCCTGGCCTCACCTTACTTTTGTCGATCCGCCTACCAGGGGATCCGGCGCGGGAGGAATGGAGTATACAACCCTGTTTACTTCTATGTCAGCAGACAGAATGCCTGATTTTCTTCATCTTCCGGAAATGGTAACAGTACATGAATTCGGACATGCATATTTCATGGGAATACTGGCAACAAATGAATTTGAGGAACCATGGATGGATGAGGGAATAAATTCATTCTGGGAAGCCAGGATAGTGGACCACTACTGGGGTGAAAACTCGGGTCTTATTGATCATCCCTTACTTAAAATAGCTGATAAATCCTATTCAAGACTTACATATGTAAGATCAGACAATAAACAGATTGTCAGTAATAATGAATATTCATGGAATTACCCCCGGGGAACATATGGAATGATGTCGTATCAAAAAGCAGCAACGTGGCTTTACACTCTTATGGGGATTGTCGGTGAAGAAACAACAAATGAGATATTCAGGGAGTACTACAGAAGATGGGCATTTAAACATCCTTCAGGAAAGGATTTTATTGAAGTTGTCAATGATGTTGTCAATAAGAATTACGGGGATAAATTCGGACCGGATATGAACTGGTTTTTCGACCAGGTGCTTTATGGCACCGGAATCTGTGATTATGAAGTGAAGGATTTCAGAAATAAGAAGCTAAGCAGTGAGGAGAGAGATAAAATTGAAAGCAATTCCCTCAGTGGAATTGCTGAAAGTGACTCTGCCGGTACAGATTCTGATAATGATGATCTTCTTTACCGGGCTGTGGTACAGGTCGAAAGGGGAGGAGAGGTAATGCTGCCGGTGGATGTGCTTGTACACTTTGAAAATGGCGATGAAGTGACAGAGACCTGGGACGGGAAAAGCAGGTATAAAGATTTTACATACGAGGGGCGAGGGAAAATTGAATGGGTTAAGATAGACCCTGAATACAAACTGAGGATGGATGTCAATTTCATAAACAATTCGATGACAGATGATCCGGACCGGGTTCCCATTCGCAGTCTCATGAATAAGATCCTGCTGGCAATTGAGTTATATATCAACGTTATCACCCTTTAAAGAGATATATTATGAAAATGTTAAAAGCAATAGGGTCAGGCGCCCTGCGGTCTGTGAAAGCATATAAAGGTGTGATAGTTATATGGTTTTTCTACATGGTCCTTGTTTCTATGCTAACAATTCCGATGAAAGGAGCATTAAAGACAGGATTTGGAAACAGCATGATCACGGAACTGTTACAGGATGGCATAAATATCGAGGTATTCAGCGACCTTGGTGTGCAGCTTGAAAGTATATTCTCATCTTTCTTTTCCGGACTTCTCCTTGTGATCTTTATGGGTATCCTGATGAATGCATTCCTTTCAGGGGGACTATTCAATTCACTGAAAGGAAACGAAGACAATTTAACTGTCTCTGAATTTTTCAGATCATCTGCCAGATACTTCTGGTCATTTCTTGGAGTTACCGTGCTTGTCAGTCTGATGATGATCATTCTTGCGATTTTTATAATAGGACTCCCGTTTGGGATTGCCTTCGGAAGCGATTCCGGCCCCGGTGCATCAACATTTATAATAATGTTCATCGGAGTGATCATATACCTTGTCACTGTAATTATCCTCCTGCTGGTAGCTGATTATTCCCGTGCAAGACTGGTT
>Ga0307419_10002098_pt1 | contig 10200 bp, 9 predicted proteins | sample SalMarWE160230MG_2_FD_202512 | JGI IMG/M metagenome (GOLD analysis project Ga0307419, IMG submission 202512) | Salt marsh sediment microbial communities from the Plum Island Ecosystem LTER, Massachusetts, United States - WE1602-30 | ecosystem: Environmental > Aquatic > Marine > Intertidal zone >... | reverse complement strand
CTCCCGCCCTACAGAAGCTATACTTCTATTAATTTCTTCTTGGGGGGAGTGGGGATAAAGAGAAGCAAGTATCTCTCTCACTTGGGGGTTGGATAAAGAGATGAAAAGAGGCGGAGCCTTTTTGGACGGGTGGATATGGGAAAGAAAACACAGGTTAAGAAAATGAAAATACTCCACTTTGCCGACCTTCACCTGGGCGTTGAGAACTACGGGCATATCAATCCGGAGACCGGATTGCCGACACGTCTTGAGGACTTCCTCAGCGCCCTCGATAAGCTGGTGGACTACGCCCTTGAGAACAAAATTGACCTTGTCCTCTTCTGCGGCGACGCTTACAGAAGCCGCGAGCCGACCCAAACCCAGCAGCGGGAGTTCGCCAGGAGAATTAACCGCCTGGCCACCAGCGGCATCCCCGTATTTCTTTTAATCGGCAACCACGACCTGCCCAACGCCGTGGGGCGGGCCACCAGCACCGAAATCTTTGATACCCTGGCGGTGAAAAATGTCTATGTCTCCAACCGCCCCGAAGTTTACACCATCCCGACTGGGAATGGTAAAATCCAGATTGTTTCCCTCCCCTGGCTGAAGCGCAGCGCTCTGCTGACCAGAGAAGAAACCAAAAACCTCACTTTTGAGCAGATAAACCAGAAAATGCAGCAGATATTAACCGATGTAATCGCCGCCAGGGCTGGGGAGCTTGACCCCGAACTACCGTCTATACTGGCGGCCCATGTCTGGGTGGCCGGCTCCAGGGTTGGCTCCGAGAGCTCAATGACTATAGGGCAGGAACACGCCCTGATGCTGAGCAATGTTGCCCACCCCGCCTTTGACTATATCGCACTGGGGCATATCCATAAACACCAGGTGTTAAGCGAGAACCCGCCGGTGGTCTATGCCGGCAGCCTGGAGTGGCTGGATTTCGGCGAGGCCGATGACGAGAAGGGTTTTTACCTGGTGGAAATCGGGGAAAAAGATGGAACCGGCGGGCGCCCTGTCTCCTTTGAATTTCACCCGGTGGCGGGGCGGCGCTTTCTGACCATCGATGTCAATATCGAGCCGGCCGACGCCGACCCCACGGCAACTGTATTAAAGGCTATCGCCGAACGGGTAGATGAGGTTAAAGATGCCGTGGTGCGGTTGAGTATCAACCTGCCGGCGGAGATTGAGGGGCAACTGAGGGACAATGACATCAGGAACGCACTGAAATCAGCCCACTATTTGACCGTCGCCAAGGATATCAGGCGGGGGAGCCGTCTCAGGCTGGGGGGAATGGCCGCCGAGGAGATAAGCCCCCTCGACGCTCTGAAGAGCTATCTGGAATCCAGAAATGACCTAAGCCCGGAAAGAGCTAGGCTTTTGCTTGATTACGGCGATAAGCTTATCCAGGAGCAGAAGGCGGGCTCCTGACGCCATCAATCAATATAAAAGGAGGTCAGTGATGGTAAGAGTGGTAATAGAGCGTCACCTGAAAGAGGGTAAGAAGGGAAACCTGCTGCCGTTGCTCAGGGCGCTCAGGACGTCGGCGATGAGCTACTCGGGTTATATACACGGAGAATCTTTAGTCGGCACCGAAAACACGTCAATAATCTCGGTGCTGAGCACCTGGCAGAGCATGGAGGAATGGAAGAAATGGGAAAACTCTGAGCAGCGAGTTAAGCTTTATGAGAAAATCGACCCCCTTCTGGCGGAAAAGCCCAAGGTCAGTGTTTACCAGATAATGGCTACCGAAGAGAAGTAATATCTGGCCGATTGAGCCGAAGACTGGTTAGTAACGCGGACAATATCTACCGGCAACGGCTGCCGGATACGGGTATATTAACCTAGGTTAAAACATATACCAACAGGCGTAATTGCTTGACTTCTCCTATCCCAATGAGCTAAACTAGGTACTGGGCGCTTTCAGATAACAGGCACGATTTTAAGCTGAGAACTTTCCCCCGAAGTCTCAGCTTTGTTTTGGGAAAAGCAAGACCCACATGAAGATTGCTATAAGCGGCAAAGGCGGCGTAGGTAAAACGACATTAGCCTCCCTGCTTTCTAAGATTTTCGCCGAGGCGGGCTACTCCGTTTTAGCCATAGATGCTGACCCTAATTCTAATTTAGCCGCCACTCTGGGTATTTCCAACCCCGATGACATAACTCCCATATCCGAGATGGAGGCTCTTATCGAGGAGCGCACCGGAGCCAAACCGGGTAAGTCGGGAGGTTTTTTCAAGCTCAATCCCAAGGTTGACGATTTGCCGGAGAAGTATTCCCTCAAATCTAATGGAGTCAGGCTGATGGTAATGGGGCGGATAAAGCAGGGCGGCACCGGCTGCTACTGCCCGGAGAATGCTTTCCTGCAGGCTCTGGTCACCCACTTGCTTTTAGGCAGGGACGAGGTGGTGATTATGGATATGGAAGCCGGCGTGGAGCACCTGGGACGGGCAACCGCTAAAGCGGTGGATAGATTGATTGTGGTGGTAGAGCCGGGCCGGCGCAGTGTCGAGACTGCCCGCAGAATCAAGAAACTGGCCGAGGAAATCGGCCTGCGCCATATTGCCGCCGTGGGCAGCAAAGTCCGCAGCCGGTCAGAGCGGGATTTCATGACCTCCAGCCTGCCCGATTTTGAATTCCTCGGCTTTATCCCCTATGACCAGGCTATAGTCGATGCCGACCTGGCCGGCCGGCCCCTCTACGGAGCCAGCCCTAAGATTGTTAGCGAAGTTAAAAATATCTACCAGGCACTGTTAGCGACTGCTTGAGGCATGAGCACTTAATATATAAGCCGTTAAATTTAACAAGGAGGTTGCAGTGGCTTACGACGCAACGAAATTAAAGGACTGGCAAATTTCCGATGCTGCTGAGGAGAACATGCCCACCCCCGATGAGTGGCGGGAGAAGCTGAATCTGCAAAAGGACGAAATTATCCCCTACGGCCGGTTGTGCCGGCTCGATTTCATGAAGATTATCGAGCGCCTTAAGAGCAAGAAAGACGGTAAGTACATAGAGGTGACGGCCATCACCCCCACGCCGCTGGGGGAGGGGAAGAGCACCACCTCCTGCGGCCTTATGGAGGGTATGGGCAAGCGGGGGCTTAACGTGGGCGGCGCCCTCCGACAGCCTTCGGGCGGGCCGACGATGAACATCAAGGGCACTGCCGCCGGCGGCGGTAACGCCCTGCTTATCCCCATGACCGAGTTTTCCATGGGGCTTACCGGCGACATCAACGATATTATGAACGCCCACAACCTGGCCATGGTGGCAATGACCGCACGAATGCAGCACGAGCGCAACTACGACGACGAGCAGCTCGACCGGCTGACCAAGATGCCCCGCCTGAATATCGACCCCACCCGGGTGGAGATGGGCTGGATTATGGACTTCTGCGCCCAGAGCCTGCGGAATATTGTCATCGGCCTGGGCGGGCGCATGGACGGTTTCACCATGCAGTCCAAGTTCGGCATCGCCGTGAGCAGTGAGCTGATGGCCATGCTCTCCATCGTGCGGGATTTAGCCGACCTGCGGGAGAGAATGGATAATATTACCGTCGCCTTTAATAAGAAGGGAAAACCGATTACCACCGGCGACCTGGGAGTGGGCGGCGCCATGACCGCCTGGATGCGCAACACCATCAACCCTACACTGCTCTCCACCGTAGAATACCAGCCCTGCATGGTGCACGCCGGGCCTTTCGCCAATATCGCCGTCGGCCAGTCTTCAATCATCGCCGACCGCATTGGCCTCAAGATGTTTGATTACCATGTCACCGAGAGCGGCTTTGCCGCTGATATCGGTTTTGAGAAATTCTGGAACGTGAAGTGCCGCTACAGCGGGCTAAAGCCCCACGTATCGGTGCTGACCACCACCATAAGAGCCCTCAAGATGCACGGCGGCGGGCCTAAAGTGGTTGCCGGCATTCCGCTGCCCGACGCCTATAACAAGGAAGACCTGGGGCTGCTGGAGAAGGGCCTGCCCAATATGCTGCACCTTATCGGCGTTATACGGAAGTCCGGCATCAACCCGGTGGTGTGCATCAACTGCTTCCACACCGATACCAAGGCCGAGATAGCCATGGTGAGAAAGGCGGCTGAGGCCGCCGGCGCCCGCTGCGCCGTATCTACCCACTGGGCCGACGGCGGCGACGGCGCCCTGGAGCTGGCCGACGTGGTCAAGGAAGCCTGCGAGGAGGAGAACAAATTCAAGTTCCTCTATCCCAACGAGATGAAATTGCGGGACAGGGTTACCCGGATTGCCAGAGAGGTCTATGGCGCCGACGGCGTGTCCTGGACTCCAGAGGCGGAGGCCAAAGCCAAGGCCTTTGAAGCCGATGCTAAATATGACGAGTACGCCACCATGATGGTCAAAACTCACCTCTCTCTTACTCACGACCCGACCCTTAAGGGTGTTCCCAAGAATTGGACGCTGCCCATCCGCGACGTGCTGATTTACTCCGGCGCCAAGTTCCTCTGCCCCTGCGCCGGGGCCATCACCCTGATGCCGGGGACCAGTTCCAGCCCGGCCTTTAGAAAAGTAGATGTTGATGTGAAGACGGGTAAAGTCACCGGTTTATTCTAAAATCTAAAGGAGAATTATTTGAGCTTTAATATTGCCGTAGCCGGAAAAGGCGGCACCGGGAAGACCTCAGTGGCCAGTATGGTTATCCGTTACCTGATGAAGAAGGGAGCCGGGCCAATTCTGGCTGTTGATGCCGACCCCAACGCCAATCTGGGGGAGAGCTTAGGACTTGACATAAAACAGACGCTTGGCTCCATAATTGCCTCTTTTAACGAGGAGAAAATAAACATTCCCGCCGGGATGACCAAGGAAGCCTATCTGGACTTTAAGATTAACGAGGCTGTAGTTGAGGCCAAGGGTATTGACCTGGTGACCATGGGCCGGGGGGAGGGGCCGGCCTGCTACTGCTACCCCAACGTTATCCTGAGGAAGTTTGCCGATACCTTATCGGGTAACTACCCCTATATGGTGATGGATAACGAGGCGGGGATGGAGCACCTTTCAAGGCGGACGACCCAGAACGTGGACGAGCTGCTGCTGGTTTCCGACCATTCGGTGAAGGGGGTGCGGACCATAGCCCGCATAAAGGAGCTGGTGGACGAGCTGAAACTGGAGGTGAAGCGGCAGTCGGTTCTCATTAACCGGGTTCCCGACGGAATTGACCCGGTGGTGGCCAAGGAAATGTCCCGGCTGGGCATTGAGCCCACCGCCACTATCCCTCTGGATGACGAAGTATACCAGTATGACATTGAGCTAAAGCCGCTGCTTGACCTGCCCGATAGCTCCAGGGCGGTGCAGGCGGTTAATAATCTGATGAACAATCTTCTCGGTGTAAAGGGGGTAATAAAATGACCGCCCAACTTATTAAAGGTGCTGAGGTTGCCGCGCAGATTCGCGAGGAATTAAAGAAGGAGATTGCCGAGCTCAAGGCGAAACACAACGTCGTGCCCGGGCTGGTCACGGTGCTGGTCGGCGCCGACCCGGCTTCGCAGGTCTATGTCGGCGCCAAGGAGAAGACCTCCAAAGAACTGGGGATTTATTCGGAGAGGTACGACCTCCCGGAGAAGACCACCCAGCAGGAGCTTTTGAAACTGATTGACAAGCTCAATAAAGACCCCAAGATTAACGGTATACTGGTACAACTGCCCCTGCCCAAGCACCTCAACGAGGAGGAAGTCCTCTTCGCCATCGACCCTAAAAAAGATGTTGACGGCTTTCACCCGGTGAACGTGGGCAAGCTGATGATAGGCGAGCCGGACTATATGCCCTGCACCCCGGCCGGCATCCAGCAGCTCTTAATCCGTTCCGGTACCCAGATTGAGGGCGCCGAAGTGGTCGTCGTCGGGCGGAGCAACATCGTCGGCAAGCCCATCGCCAATATATTATTGCAGAAGGCGCCGGGGGCCAACGCCACGGTGACTATCTGCCATACTAAAACTCGCGACATGGCCTTCCACACCAGGCGGGCCGACATATTAATCGTGGCCGCGGGAAAACCCAAGTATATCACCGCCGACATGGTCAAAGAGGGCGTTGTTGTCATCGATGTGGGCGTGAATGAAATCGGCCGGACGGCTGAAGGAAAACGAATACTGGCCGGTGACGTTGATTTTGAGACGGTTAAAGAAAAGGCCAGTGCTATCACCCCGGTTCCGGGTGGGGTAGGGCCGATGACCATAACCATGCTGATGATGAACACGGTCAGGGCGGCTAAAGTGGCTGCCGGACTGGCTTAAAGGAGGTATAACCTATGGAATATAAGATTGAGAAAACCAAAGCGCCGGGCCGGGATGAGGTGGAGGTGTTGGGAGCCACTTTCGAGGAGGGTTCACCCGAAGGCGAAGACCTGGGGAGGTGGCGGCAGAAACTGGACAGCCGCGAGGACAAGCTGAAATATTTGCAGAGCGGAGAGCGCTACTGGTTCAGCGAGGAGTGGTTCGGCAGCGAGAAACGGAAGACTCCAGCTTAAGAGTAAGGAGGGATAGTTATGGCTTTAGAAATCCCCAAGACAGCCTACAGCGGAAAAATAAGAGAGATGAAACTAGGTGGCGGTGACAAGGCGGTGACCGTCGGCGGCGAGACATCATATCCGTTTTACCTCTTTGAGGGGGAGATGCCGCGCCCGCCCCGTATAGCCATGGAGGTCTGGGACATGCCGCCCGAAAACTGGGCCCCGGCTGCCCTGGAGCCGTTTAAGGGGGTGACCGACGACCCGGTGGCCTGGGCAAAAAAGTGCGTTGATGACTACGGCGCCGAGATGATTTGCCTGCAGCTGTTGAGCACCGACCCCAACGGGCTTGACCGGGGAGCCGAGGAAGCCGCCGCCGTGGTCAAGAAGGTGGCCGACGCCATAGATGTTCCCCTGATTGTCTGGGGGACGGCTAACCATGATAAAGACACCGAGGTCCTGCGGCTGGTGGCCGAGGTCTGCCAGGGGAAGAATTTGATTATCGGGCCGGTGGAGGAAGGCGATTACAAGAAGATCGGCGCCGCCGCTATCGGCTACCGCCACACCGTGGGGGCCTCGACGCCGATAGATATCAACCTGGCCAAGCAGCTTAATATTCTGCTGGGTAACCTGGGCGTTCCCGATGAGCTGCTTATTATGGACCCCACCGTCAGTTGTATCGGCTACGGCATTGAATATTGTTATTCGGTAATGGAGCGGGTTAGGATGGCGGGATTAACCCAGCAGGACGACAAGCTGCAGTACCCGCTTATTTGTAATATATCCAAGGAAGCCTGGAAAACTAAAGAGGTGCATCTTGCCGACGATGAGCTTAATATGGGCGATGCCAAAAAGCGGGGAATCCTGCTGGAGGCGATGTCGGCCGCCGTGCTGCTTATGGCCGGTGGGGATGTGATGATTATGCGGCACCCCGAAGCCATAAAGCTGGTCCGGGAGATAATAGCCGAACTGACGGCTTCCTGAAATAATAGACATTAAAAGAGGTGACCGAAAGATGGCAGAAGAAAAAGAAGCCAAGAGCATTGATCAAGCCAGTATTGAGCTGATCGAAAAAGCGGCCAAAGACGGGGTTAATACCGTTTTTGACCGGGCGGATTCAATGAAGCCCTGTCCCATAGGTTCCGTGGGCAGCTGCTGTAAACACTGCGGTATGGGACCCTGCCGGGTGCCGTTGCCCAAGGGCAGGGATGAGACCCCCGAAGAGAAACAGAAACGGAGAGGGGTCTGTGGGGCTACCGCCGAGACTATCGCCGCCCGTAATTTCATCAGAATGGTGGCTGGTGGGGCATCGGCCCACTCCGACCACGGGCGGGGAGTGGCCGAGCTCTTCCTGGCGGTGGCTAAAGGCAAGGCGCCGGGCTACGAGATTAAAGATGAGCAGAAGCTGATGCAGGTAGCCCTGGACTGGGGCATAGAGATTGGCGACCGCAGCAACAACGAGATAGCCGTCGATATCGGCGAAAAGGCGCTTGCCGAGTTTGGCAAGCAGGAGGGCGAGCTTATAACCCTGAGGAAGGCGCCGTTAAAACGCCAGGAGTTATGGCGGCAGCAGGGTGTTGCACCCCGTGGTATAGATAGAGAGATTGTTGAGATAATGCACCGGACCCACATAGGGGTTGACCAGGACTATAAACACCTGCTCCAGCAGGGGGTCAGGGCAGCCATAGGGGATGGGTGGGGCGGCAGCATGATTGCCACCGAGCTCCAGGACATACTGTTCGGCACACCGGCGCCGGTTTTGGGCAAGGCCAACCTGGGAGCGTTGGAAGAGGATCAGGTCAATATCATCATTCACGGCCACGAGCCGCTGCTTTCCGAGATGATTGTGGCCGTGTCTCAGGAGCCGGAGATGATAGAGCTGGCCAAATCCAAGGGCGCCAAGGGGATAAACCTTTCCGGCATGTGCTGCACCGCTAACGAGATACTGATGCGCCACGGAGTGGCTATCGCCGGTAATTTCCTGCAGCAGGAGCTGGCCATAGTCACCGGAGCCGTCGATGCCATGGTGGTGGACGTACAGTGCATCATGCAGTCCATACAAACCGTAGCCGAGTGCTACCATACCAAGATTATTACCACATCCCCCAAGGCCAAGATTACCGGTGCTATACATATTGAGTTTGATGAGCACGATGCTATTAAGTCGGCGCGGGAGATAGTCAAGACGGCCATTGAGAACTTCCCCAATCGCAAGGGGGGTGTTTATATCCCAGGAAAGGCGGTCAACCAGATTGCCGGTTTCAGCCATGAGACCATCAACTACCTGCTGGGCGGTCTCTTCCGAGCTTCTTACCGACCCCTAAACGACAACATCATCAACGGGCGGATAAGGGGGGTGGCCGGGGTGGTCGGTTGCAATAACGCCCGGGTCAAACATAATGAGGGCCATGTCCTTATGGTCAAGGAGTTAATCAAGAATGATGTGCTGGTAATTACCACCGGCTGTAACGCCATCGCCTGTGCCGAGGCCGGGCTGCTGGTTCCCGAAGCCGCCAAGGAATTTGCCGGTAAGGGGCTGGCCGAGGTCTGTGAGACGGTGGGCATACCGCCGGTGTTGCACATGGGCTCCTGTGTCGATAACAGCCGGATACTGATTGCTGCCACTGCCATGGTTAAAGACGGCGGCCTGGGCGACGACATCAGCGACCTGCCGGTGGCCGGAGCCGCTCCCGAGTGGATGAGCGAGAAGGCTATATCCATTGGACAGTACTTCGTCGCCTCCGGTGTCTATACCGTATTCGGCGTTACCTGGCCCACCACCGGCAGCAAAGAGGTGACCGACTTCCTCTTTAAGGAGATGGAGGACATGTACGGCGGTATGTGGGGCTTTGAACCCGACCCGATTAGAGCCGCTCACCTTATGATTGCCCACATCGACAAGAAGCGCAAGGCTCTGGGCATTGATAAGGCCAGGGAGCGGGTGCTCTACGATATGGATATGAGAAGAGAGCTGGACGCGGTTTAAGCGCTCTAGTTAAGATACTAGTTAAGATAACGGAGGACTTAAAGATATGTCTAAGATTATAGCGTCAGCAGCCATCAGAGGGGCCTACAAGATTATCGGCAACGCCGAGAAGAAGTGGAAGGAGGCGATGGATAAGTGGGGGGCTAAAGAGCCGGTGGGCTTTCCCAATACCGCCTACTACCTTCCCGTAATCTACGGGATTTTAGGCAACAAGGTGGAGAAGCTGGGCGATATGGAGGCGGTGCTGAAGAGATGTAAATCCCTGCTGCCGCCCCCGGTTAGAGAACATTACCCATTGCCCTATCTGGCGCCGGCCCTCGACGCCGGAATGGCCACCCTCTTTGCCGAGGAGCTGATAGAGGCGATAAGGTATCTGGAGCAGCCCGATTTTTACACCAAGACGGAAGACCCTGCTGATGATAATATCTGGCTGGGCGCTGCCGATGACGTCATCCTGAGGAAGCGGGGGGTTGAGTTTGTTGACGGCACCGCCCCCGGCTTTGCCGCTATCGTCGGGGCGGCCCCGACCAGTAAGATAGCCGCCAGTATTGCCCAGGAGCTGCAGCAGAAGAACCTCTATGTGTTTATGGCTTCCGAATATAACGGTAAGAGGTTCTCCGAGCAGCTGGTGGAGGAGGGAGTGCAGATCGGCTGGCCGACCCGGCTGGTATCCTTCGGCCCCGATATCAGCGCCGCCGTATTCGCCATGGGCTTTGCCACCAGGGCGGCCATGTCCTTCGGCGGTGTCGGGCCCGGTGAATACCGCAAG
>Ga0307419_10002096_pt1 | contig 10201 bp, 9 predicted proteins | sample SalMarWE160230MG_2_FD_202512 | JGI IMG/M metagenome (GOLD analysis project Ga0307419, IMG submission 202512) | Salt marsh sediment microbial communities from the Plum Island Ecosystem LTER, Massachusetts, United States - WE1602-30 | ecosystem: Environmental > Aquatic > Marine > Intertidal zone >... | reverse complement strand
TGGGCTGCCTTATCCGGAGGTGCGTTAATATTTGTAGTGGGATTAGTGATTGGTGTTTTTATCGCTGTGAAATATCTACTTTGGGAAATGGAAAAACATCCAAAAATAAGTACAGGTAAATCTGGAACATTTCTACAGGCAAAAACTAAGGGTTTTTCACTGCAACCGCTAGCGGGAATTATTGTGATAATTATAGGTGCAGCTATTGCATTAAACCTCACTGACCAAGTCCTGATTGGTTTTACTTTAATTGGATTATTTATAGGAATTATTCTTCAGAGATCCCGTTGGTGTGTAGTTCGAGCATTACGTGAACCCTTTATTACTGGGGATTCAGATTCTGCAGTAGCCATAATAGCAGGTCTCATAGTGGGGTTGTTAGGATTCACCGTTATCAAGATCATGGGCATTGGTGGCGAAATGACAATGGTGGGATCTAATTTTTGGATGCCTGCTATCATAGGTGGACTAATCTTTGGTTTTGGTATGACGATAGCTGGTGGGTGTACAGTAGGATCAACATGGCGAGCTGGTGAAGGGCATGTAAAACTTTGGCTTGCACTTATTGGAATAATCATCGCAGCACCGTTGACTGCAGAATATATACAACCCGCTTTCATGGATATGTTACCTGCAAGTATGAAACAACAAATGTTCCTTCCAGACTATTTCACCTATCTTGGTGCGGTTGTAATTATGTTGTTGATACTTTTGATTTGGTTTTTATTTGCCAAATGGAATGAACGAACAGGAAAATTATCTGCTATGTGAGGAGGAGATGATAAATGACAAATATGATAGATAAAATTTTAGCAGTGGTTTGTGTTCTAGCCTTAATATTTTCTATGGCATTTTTCTCTGTCATTAAAAGTATGGAGGAAGATGAAACGGTATCTGAAACTCTCAGTGCAACAAGGGAATACACAACTGGGGGGATAGCAACAAACATGAAAGCAGAAACCTTACATGAATTAATCAATGATAACGATACAACCAATGATCCGTTTATCCTCAGCATACGAAAAACTGAACATTATGCTTTAGGTCATATTCCTGGAGCAGTAAACATTCCTTTGAGTACATTGTTTACTGAAAAGAATCTAGCAAAGCTACCTACAGATCGACAGATTGTGGTATATTGTTACACAGGACATACCGCTAGCCAAGCAACAGCTTTACTTAATGTCAATGGTTATGATGCTGTTTGCCTTACTTCAGGTATGTGCTCTTGGACCAATAACAGTAAAGTTACTGTTAATACGTGCTATGATGAAACAACTGCTGCTCATGACTATCCTGTTTCCAGTGGTACTGATCCCGGAAGCATTGGGATTGTAGCAACTATAAATATGTTTGCTCCAAGAGCCGCTGTACATACTGTTCCTGCGAAAACAGTAACTCCAAAACCACTTGGATGTGGAGGGGATACAGAACCCCCACAAGATACAAGCAGCGATATAAGTGACTCATCTATCTATGCTTCAGATGCTCTAAGTGAAGCTACGTATTTATCTCTTAATGAGGGTAAGCCAGCTACTATGACATCTGAAGATCTGTATGATAACCTATATGATGGAGATTCATCTAACGATCCTTTCATCTTGAGTGTGCGAAAAGCCGAGCATTATGAATTAGGACATATTCCTGGAACTGTGAATATAGGCATTACAAGTTTATTTACACAAGAAAATCTTCAAAAACTTCCAGCAGATAAAAATCAACAGATAGTAGTCGTTTGCTACACAGGACATACCGCTAGCCAAGCAACAGCGTTGCTTAATCTCAATGGGTATAATGCTACTGCTCTCAAGTTTGGTATGTGCTCATGGACTACAGATGCCAATGTCACCGCTGGTAAATGTTACAATAAAACAACAGACAGTCATGACTATTCGTTTTCTACCGGCATTTGGGATGAAGATTTTCGCGTAAAAATACATGATTCCTTGAATCAAGGTAAACCTGTAGCCATAACAGCAGAATCATTATACGATCGTCTCAATGATAACGATACAACAAACGATCCATTTATCCTCAGCATACGAAAAGCTGAACACTATGAATTAGGTCATATTCCTGGAGCTGTGAATATAGGCTTTACAAGCTTATTTACAGAGGAGAACCTGTCGAAATTACCATATGACAACCAGATCGTAGTTGTTTGTTACACCGGACATAGTGCCAGTCAAGCAACAGCACTGCTTAATGCAATTGGTTATAATGCCACAGCCCTTAAATGGGGTATGTGCTCTTGGGCCACTAACAGTACAGTCACTGTTAATACGTGCTATGATCAGACAACAGCTGCTCAAAACTATCCATATGTTGCTGGTGCGGAACCAGGTTCAATGCCGTGATCTGTACACAGTGTTTCCTAGATAATCATTTGCTAAACCTGAAGGTTCATACGAGACTATAATCGACATAAGGTTGATACAAAATGGGTAGAGATCATGCCATAGACGCGTTCAGAGGTCTTGCGATCATTGGAATGATCTTCTTTACAGCAACACTCAGGCTTAGCAGCGACCTTCCCGAACCATTGCGTCATAATGTCTGGGGTTCTCTCCATCTGGGAGATTTTGTCCTCCCTATGTTTCTTTTCGCAAGTGGTTTATCGCTTGCGTATTTTCTTCGTAAGATGGAAAAAGAAAAGCAGAATATGTTCTTGCAAAATGTGATCAAAAGGTTTGGTAAACTGATATTTGTAGGCATTTCATTATCTCTTTTTTCTGCCTATGGGTTCTTAGAAATGGATGAGGTAATGCTGAGCGTTCTCCTGTTTATTGTCTGTGTTGCGTTTTCTAAATTGGATTGGAAAGCTATTCTCGGCATCATTTTTCTTATTAATATTTCTTACATAATCTTAACACAATTTGGATTGGAAAGCATTTTCATAGGTCATTATCTTGGTGGTTATCCTGCCGCGCTCTATTACCTCCCAGTTATGCTTACTGGTTTGATAATCGGTAAAGGAATTATTTCCAGAGGACTTTGGTGTGAAAGTAACAAAATAACAATATTATCGATATTTGTTTTCTTTGTTATATTCTGGGGTTTTATCCCTATAAATAAAATGACGGCGTCACCTTCATTTATAATGCTCTCTATTTTATTTTCCACTCTTGTTTTTGTAGTGACGGAGAGGATAGTACGTAGTATAAACTATTTAGGAAAATTAGAATATGTTGGTAGGAAACCCCTTAGATATTGGGTCATAATGTATATCATTTTTATTATACCTGTATGGTTCTATGTTGAGTTTTCTGGACAGGTTCTTCCTTTACATGTGCAATGGCCAATTGGTATAGCAATGAGTTTAGGATTGATGATACTTCTTTTGGGGATATCTCATATAATTGATTTTATAGTCATTTTGGATTGAAATTACGCTCAAATAATTTCTATTTTAAAGGAGTAGAAAAACCACAATGATTATATACGCTATTCGGTATTGCCTCACCAGGTTATATTATGAGTAAAGTGGCAATAACATGTAATGGAGCAGAACCTAAGAATCTTTATCCAGCATTTATCTTGGGTTCTAGTGCAATAGCTTCTGGAGACGATCTTATTTTGTTTTTTACTCCGGGTGCTGCACCAGCATTAAGAAAAGGAGAACTTGAAAAAATCAAAGGCAAAGGTATGCCTGATATGGCAGATCTTGTTGAAGGGGTTGAGGATCTTGGTGCCAGACTACTTCTCTGTGAACTGGCATTGGAAGCTAAGGATATGAAAAAAGAGGATTTTAGAGAAAGTGTTGAAATTGTTGGAGCAACATCGTTTATGGCAGAAATAAGCGATGCTCAGGTAACATTTTCATTTTAAAAGGAGGTAAAAAAATATGACGACACATACACTTGATACATTGGGGTTGAAATGCCCGCAACCGATACTTAAAGTAGCGGCTATGTCAAAAGGAATTCAACCAGGTGATATGCTTGAAGTATTGGCTGATTGTCACTCTTTTCCAGATGACATTAAGGCCTGGTGTACAAGAACAAATAAGACGCTTCTAGTCTGTGCAGATGAAGGCGGCGGGAAGTTCAAGGCACAAATACAATTTTAATATCATCTATTGAATAGAAGAAAAACAATCAAAATAATTTAGAAAAGCAAAAATATTTTTGCTTGTGGGGACAGGAAATGGCAGAAAAATTCGAACCAAGGATAGTAGGTTTCCTTTGTAATTGGTGTTCTTATGCAGGAGCAGATTTGGCTGGGACTAGTAAATTGAAAGTTCCCTCTTCCCTTATACCTATTCGCGTAATGTGTTCTAGTAGGGTAGATCCAGTTCTTGTTGAAACAGCATTTCTCCGTGGTGCAGATGGCGTTCTTGTAGCTGGTTGTCACCCGGGAGATTGTCATTATGATGAGGGGAATTACTATGCTCGCAGAAGATTTGCAGTTTTAAAAAAGGTTGTTGAAGGACTTGGCTTAGAGTCAGATCGCCTTAGACTTTCATGGATTTCTGCATCTGAAGGTCAAAGATTTGCAGATGTTGTAAATGAATTTAACGAGAAAATAAAAAAAATGGGGGCAAACCCCATGAGAAAAAAAACGTCATTGTGAAGTGAAGATGAAATTATGAACGAGAAAGACCAGCATACTGATGTATTGATTATTGGGGCGGGTATTGCCGGAATTGAAGCAAGTCTAATGCTTTCTAAGGCAGATAGAAAGGTGCATCTCATTGAAAAGACATCTTATACTGGTGGTACTGCAATTAAGTTTGAGGAGGTATTTTCTAACATGGAATGTTCAACATGTATGATAGCTCCAAGACAACAAGAACTATTGCAGGACAAAAATATCAATTTGCTAACGCTTGCAGAAGTTGAGGAAGTCAAAGGGTCCTTCGGAAAGTTTACTGTTAAAATTCATAAGAAAGCAAGATATGTAGACATGCAGAACTGCATAGGATGTAACGCTTGTTTTGAACCATGTCCAGTCAGTTTAAAAAATGAGTTTGAGGAAGGGCTTAGCGAAAGAAAGGCAATATATGTTCCATGTGCTGGTGCACTTCCAAACGTTCCCATGATTGATACTGATCATTGCCTTCGTTTCAACGGCAAAGATAAGGATTGTAAGGCTTGTCAAGAGGCTTGTATGTTTGAAGCCATTGATTTTAACCAGAAGGACGAGCAACTTGAGCTAAAAGTCGGAGCTATTATTGCAGCTACCGGTTTCAACATATTTGATTCTAAAAAGGCTCCTCAATATGGTTATGGGAAGGTAGATGATGTTTATACTGCTATTGAATTTGAAAGATTGTATGCATCTAACGGGCCTACTGAAGGAAATATCGTTCTAAAAAGCGGCGATGCACCAAAATCGGCAGCTATCATCCATTGTGTCGGTCGGGATGAAAAGGGGTACTGTTCGTCAGTGTGCTGTATGTATTCACTCAAGTTTAATCATTATTTAAAATCAAAAATACCTGAAATCAAGATATCAGAATTCTACACAGATCTTTGTATTCCTGGTAAATCACATCAGAAATTCTATGAAAAGATGAAAGAGACAGAAGTTGATATGATTCGTGCTACCAAGATTGAGGTTGCAAAACAGGGAAAAGAAATTGCCGTTAAATATAACAATGGAAACGGTAAAAAAAGCAATCTCCCAGTTGATATGGTAATTCTTGCACCAGCTATCGAACCACGAGATGATGCTTCTAAACTCGCTAAGATTCTTGGGATATCTGTCGATGAATATGGATTTTTCAAGGAGGAAAACCCAGATATTTCCTCTGTTGTTACATCAAAACCGGGGGTTTTCATAGCAGGATGTTCGCAGGGTGCAAAAAACATTCAGGACTCAGTATCACAGGCAAGTGCATCAGTAGGAAAAGCACTATCATTGTCTAAATAGAAGGACGGGTTAAATGGAAAGAAAAATTGGCGTTTATATATGCGAATGTGGTCCAAACATAGCAGAAAAGGTTGATATAGATAAAGTAATCGATGCGGTTTCATCCATTGATGGTGTTGCAGTTGCTGAAAAATACAAACTTCTCTGTTCAGCAGATGGTAAAAAATTCCTTGAAGAACAGATTAAAAAGCAGGGTTTAACGCATTTGGTAATCTCAGCATGTTCGCCAAAGGATCATGAAAAAACCTTTATGGAAGTATGTGAAAATGCTGGTATTAATCCTTATCTTTTTCAACTAGCTAATATACGGGAGCAGTGTGCTTGGATTACAGACGATAAAGATGAGGCTACAAAAAAGGCTATACGGTTAACAAAGGCAGCTGTTAGAAGAGTTCGTTATCATGCTTCGCTGGAGAAAAAAGAGATAGAGAGTAACCCTGACGTGTTGGTTATTGGTGGAGGCATTGCAGGTATTGAAGCGAGTTTACAGCTGACTAGTCCTGATAGAAAAGTCTATCTTGTTGAAAAAGCCCCTTCATTAGGCGGGTTAATAACAAATTTTGAGAAGACTTATCCAAGTATGAAACCAGGTTCAGATAGTATAAAACAAAAAATTCAGGATGTAGACAAGAATAAAAACATCAAAGTTTTTACTGATAGTGGGGTTGAAGAAGTCCTTGGTTTCTTTGGCAACTTCGAAGTTAAGGTAAAAAATGTAACCGAAGAAGATGAAACGGTTGAATTCAACGTCGGTGCAGTAGTATTGGCTACTGGTTCTACACTTTTTGACCCTGAAAAAACTCCTCAGTATGGATACAAAAAATTCGATAATGTTCTCACTTCATTGGAATTTGAAAAAATGAATATCTCCGGTAAGATATCTCTTAAAAATGGTGAATCTCCTAAATCCGCGGCTATAATTCACTGTGTTGGCAGAGATGAAAAAGGTTATTGTTCAGAGATATGTTGCATGTATTCCCTTAAGTTTGTTAGATATCTCATGGATAAAATACCTGATGTTAATGTTTCTAATTTTTACTCTGATCTATGTATTCCTGGTAAATCTCATCAGAAATTTTATGAACAGACAAAAGGAAAAAATGTTGGTTTTGTTAGATCCTCGGATGTTGAGGTTACAAAAAAAGGGGATAAATTAGGTATCCAATACAAAGATGAAAATGGTAGTAAAAACAGTATCTCTGTTGATATGGTGATTCTTGCACCAGCTGTCGAACCAACACCTGATGCACCCCAGCTTGCTGAAATCACTAATATTTCTCAGGGCGATGGAGGCTTTTTTGCTGAGGAACATGAAAAGTTAGGTCCAGTATCTACATCTACAGAGGGAGTATATATTACTGGATGTGCTCAGGGCCCAAAAGATATCCCTAGTACAATAATTCAAGCCGAAGCTGCTTCTGGAAAAATACTTTCATCTCTTGTTCCAGGTAGAAAAATAGAGCCTGAGGTGAAAACCTCTCATATATCTGAATCTCTTTGCATAGGATGTAAGCTCTGTCTTTCTGTCTGTTCATACGGTGCTATTACTTTTGATGAAGCAAAGAAGATATCTGTAGTAAATGAGGTGATATGTAGAGGATGCGGGAATTGTGTTGCAGCTTGTCCATCTGGTGCAGCAAGTATTAAACATTTTACATTTAATCAGCTTTATCAAGAACTTGTGGAGGCAGTACAATGAGTGAAACTAGCCTCAATAGTAAAGGTGCCGTTATCTCAGCAAAACCAAACACAAAAGAAGCGATCATTGGTATTTTGGAAAAAGCAATGGATAAAGGAGTTTTTGATGCTGTTCTAATTCCTATGAGAGTTCCAGCAGGTGACTCATTTGTATATGTGTTGATTAAGGATAAGTCACTTCTCAAAGATGCAGTTCCTCTTTCACCAGTTATGTCTGTCCAAGGAGCTCATGCAGTTTCTAGCGTAACCCGTCTTGGTAAGGGAAACATGAAGATAGCTGCTGTTATGCGATCTTGTGAAACACGAGCGGCAATTGAGCTATCAAAACTTAGTCAAATAAATCTGGAGAATATGATACTTATAAGTATTGACTGTCCAGGTGTTCTGTCCATGTCTGATTTCATTGGTGATCCTAAAAAAGGCATGAAACTATTTGATGATGCTGCTGAGAAATGGGATGACAAACCAATGAGGCCTGTGTGCCAGATATGTGATAAAGCAAGTATGGTTGCGGGGGATCTTCATATAGGGACTCTTGGTGCGAAAAAAGATACTTTTTTTATTATTTCAAATAGTCAAAAAGGAAACGACGTGATGGATGAACTTGATATAGCTTTGAAAGACAGCATTGATAGTTGGCAGGCTAAGGTCAAGACTCTTTCAGAAGAAAAACAGAAGAAAAGAAAGAACGCTCTTAAAGATTTAAAATCTGAAATAGGTGGTCTTGACAACCTTCTAGATACATTTAGTCAATGTATAAATTGTCATAACTGTATGAGTGTTTGTCCTATATGTTACTGTCGTCTATGTTATTTTGACTCAGATAAAGTGAAACATCCATCTGAGGATTATCTTCAGAGGGCTGAAAGTAAAGGAAGCATTCGTTTTCTACCTGATACTACTCTTTTCCAAATGGGAAGAATGATGCATATGAGTCTTTCTTGTGTGTCTTGTGGGGCATGTGAAGATGCCTGTCCTATGTCTATTCCTGTTGCTCAGATATTTAGCATGATAGCTGATGAAACCCAGGGTTCATTTGATTATGTTTCTGGTAGAGATCCTAATGAATCCCTCCCACTTATTGCTTACAAAGAAGAAGAACTTCATGAGGTGGAGGATTCAAATGACTAAAGCCTTGATGATAAATAAAAACGTTGAACAAGGAATCATTGAGTTTCTAAAGTTTCTTTTAGAGAGTGGTAAGGTTAAAGGAGTTTTTACTCTTAAAAAGATAAACAAGGATAATGCTGTGGCTTATTCGCTTATTAGCAAATCAAGTGAGTTAAAGGATGCTGTACCTTTTTATCCTTTAATGTCTGTTAATGCTGGTAAGTTATTGTCACGTTTTACATTGAAAGGGGCGACCACTGAACCAGTTGTTGCTGTTGTAAAACCATGTGAGCTTAGAGCATTTATAGAACTTGTGAAACGTGAACAGGGAAGCCTTGAGAATCTGTTTATTATAAGTTCAACATGTGGTGGCGTCTATCCTCTGGAAATGGCTGTAGATGGAACCGTGGAGAAGAATCTTTCTAAATATTGGGATGCAGTGAAAAAAGGTGAGATTCTTACTGATTTAAGACCGGTGTGTAAATCATGTGAGGAATTTAAGCCATATACTGCAGATATCGCTGTTGATCTAATAGGCAAAAGTGATATTGATAAAAAATGTATGATGTTTCTTAATACTAAAAAAGGTGAGGAACTCGCTAAAGATATGGGCGGAGAGTTTTTAGATAAAGAATTTGATAAAGGCAAACTTGATAAGTTCCATAGTAAAAGAGAGGCAGAAAAGAAAAAACTTTTTGATGAACTTGAAACAAAAATGAATGGTATGGATGGGTTAATAGATATCTTTGGGAAATGTATAGGTTGTCATGGATGTATGAGAGTTTGTCCTATTTGTTATTGTAAATTATGTGAATTTGAATCCCCTGATTCTGAATACAAACCATCTAACTATGAATCGGAGCTTAATAAAAGAGGGGGGCTTAGAGTCCCACCTGGTACAGTATACTATCAACTTGGCAGGCTTAGCCATATCAGCATCTCCTGTGTTGGATGCGGTGCATGTGAGGATGTATGCCCAGTTGACATACCAGTTTCAATGATATTTAAAAAAGTAGGGGAATCTGTTCAAAAAGTGTTTGATTATGTTCCAGGAAAAAATGTAGAAGAAGAAATTCCTCTTGTTACATTTGAAAAAGAAGAGTTAGCTGAAGTTGAGGATTAATGGAGAATAACATGAAAAAAGAAGAAGAGTTTATGCCAAAGATACTCGCATTTCTTTGTAATTGGTGTTCTTATGCTGGAGCAGATCTTGCAGGGACTAGTAGACTCAAGTATCCGCCTTCTATATTACCTATTAGGGTTATGTGTTCTAGTAGAGTAGACCCGCTTTTTATCATAAAAGCCTACCTAGGAGGTGCAGATGGTGTTCTTATAGCTGGTTGTCATCCAGGAGATTGTCATTATGAAAAAGGCAACTACTATACCCGTAGACGATTTGCAATGTTGAAAAAAGTATTTGAAGAGTTAGGGTTAGAATCAGATCGATTGTTGCTCTCATGGATTTCCGCATCTGAAGGAACAAAATATGCAAAAGTGGCTACAGAGTTCACAGAAAAAA
>Ga0307419_10002095_pt1 | contig 10213 bp, 4 predicted proteins | sample SalMarWE160230MG_2_FD_202512 | JGI IMG/M metagenome (GOLD analysis project Ga0307419, IMG submission 202512) | Salt marsh sediment microbial communities from the Plum Island Ecosystem LTER, Massachusetts, United States - WE1602-30 | ecosystem: Environmental > Aquatic > Marine > Intertidal zone >... | reverse complement strand
ACGGACGAAAAGACCTACCGGGAGATACGCTATGCCCATTTCCTGCCCGAGGAGCTGAACATCAGCGCCAGGGTGGAACCGGAGATCCGTTACAGGGGGATCTATAAAACCGTGGTTTACCGTTCCCGGCTCCTGGTCGACGGGAGTTTCCTGTCCCCCGATCCGGGTGTCCTGAAGCTTGAGGACGGGGATGTCCTGTTCCGGGATGCCTTCCTGCAGGTCGGGGTATCCGACATGAGGGGCATACGTGACAGCCTCCGTCTTCAGTGGAACGGGGAAACGCTCGGGGTCGAGTCCGGGATCCCGGCGAGGGACATCGATGCATCCGGCTTCCATGCCAGGGTACCCCTCGGCCAGGGGGACAAATATGATTTCCGGTTTGAAATGGTCCTTAACGGAAGCTCATCCCTGTTCTTTACCCCGGTCGGCAGGGTCACCGGCGTCAGGATGGAATCATCCTGGGGACACCCGAAATTTGACGGGGCATTCCTGCCAGATGAAAGGGAGGTTTCTCCTTCGGGTTTCACGGCCGGCTGGAAGGTGCTCCACCTGAACCGGAATTTTCCGCAAGCCTGGAAAGACAGCGAATACAGGACGGGTGAGGCTGCTTTCGGGGTGGACCTGATACTGCCGGTGGACCAGTACCGGAAGACGATGCGTTCGGCCAAGTACGCCATCATGTTCATCGCCCTGACCTTCATGATCTTTTTCTTCACAGAGGTGCTGAACAGGAAGAGGATACATCCCATCCAGTATCTCCTGGTGGGACTCAGCATCAGCATTTTCTACGTGCTACTGCTTTCCCTCGCCGAACAGATCGGTTTCAACCTGGCCTACCTGGTGTCTGCCGCAGCGGTAGTGGGACTCATAAGTGGCTATTCGGTCAGCGTTTTCAGGAATACCAGACTGACCCTGGTCCTGGCCTTCTGCCTGGTGGTCCTGTATGCCTTCCTGTACTGCCTGATCCAGCTCCAGGATTATGCCCTGCTCATGGGCAGTGTCGGCCTTTTTGCAGCCATGGCCCTGATCATGTACGCTTCCAGGAATGTGGACTGGTACGGCGCAGCCTCGGGCAGGGACAGGGAAAAGCCGATCGGCTTCTGAACAGCCGGAATCTCAAGGTGACCCTTTCTTTTCGCGGATCCAGAGGACCGGGGAGAAAACCAGCATGAACACGGATACGGAAAGCAATGCGGTGCCGGGTCCCCAGCGGTCGGCCAGGAAGCCCATGGCAAGGACGATGACCGCCGTGAAAAGCGATTTTCCCTGTGATTCAACCGAAAGGACCGTGGCCAGGATCCCGGGATCAAGCTTCTCCGTGAACCATGAGATCCCGGCAGGCAGCCTGAGGTTTTCCACCAGGTATACCAGTACAAAAAATACCACAGACATCAGCATCAGGTCCCGCGTGTAAAAGAAACCCGACAGTGCACCGGCGGAGAAACCTGCCGCCAGGGTCAGGTTCAGCGGGGTTGCGAGTGCCCCGAACCTCCCTGCAAAAGACCCGGAATACCTGCTGCTGGCCGCGGACAGAAGGTAGATCATAAAGTAGATCAGGCCGATCAGCAGGGCTGATTTTCGCTCGGTGTCAAGGTTCACCAGGAAGGGCAGGCCGAGGGCGAGGGTCTGGATCACGGGCTGAAGGTAATCCTTCACGGCGCGGTAATAACCTCCGTGCGAGGAGACGTTCATCATGCCCCTGAGAATGCCGGGGGTCCGGACCGACAGCCAGAAACCCTTGAGGGTCTCCCGGGTGGTTTTGCGGATGTCGAGGGTTTTCAGTGACTCGGCTTTCCCGTCGAGCCAGGCAGGATAGCTCATTATCAGCAGTAATCCAAGAATGTAGGGCACCGTGGAATAGAGAAAAATATTGATATAGCGGCCCGAGTGAAAAACCATGGCCGCGGCCAGCAGGGCGGAAAGGGCTGAACCGGCCTGGGACCATGAACGGGTGTTGCCGTAGTAATGCACTTTCTGGTCCTCCCAGCCGTGCCTTTGCAGGTAATCGAAGATCATGGCCTTGTGGGTGCCCGTCCGGAACGCCTCTCCCAGTCCGAATACAACCGTGGCGGCGGAAAGGACCAGCAGGGACCGGGAAACGGAGTAAATCAGGAACGAGACGATATAAAGTGAAAAGGAACTGATCATGGTCCGCCTCCGGCCAAGGACGTCGGCCGCCACTCCCGCCGGGATCTCGAACAGGTTCCGGGTCACTTCCCTCAGGGTGTAGAGAATCCCGATCTGGAAGTAGCTGAGGTTCTTTTCAAGGAAGAAAAGGATCAGGAAGGGCTCGAAGAAGCGCAGGTTCTTCAGGAACCCGTAGGCACTGAACTTGTAGTATTGAATATCTTTTCTGAATGCTGCCATGGATCAGCTTCCGGTTCCGGCCAGTCCAGCAAGTTCAACAAGTATTTTCCTCACGTCACGGACCCCCTCCACGTAATAATCGGCTTTGGTCGTTTTAGTGCCGACCTTTATGGTGTAAGCCTTATCCGGCAGTGAATCGAAGGTGTATTCGTCCGTCCAGTCGTCCCCGATCGCCAGCATGTAATCGTATTCGATATCGCCGATCTTGATCAAGGAGGCGCGGCCCTTGTTGATCCCTGAATTTTTGATCTCGATGACCTTGTCCCCGTCCATGATCTCCAGGTTGAGGTTGGCAACCAGCGCTTTCAGCTCGTCTTTAAGTTCCCATGAGCGCTGGCTGCCAAGGTCGGGATCTGTATCGCGGTAATGCCAGACCAGCGAATAATTCTTGGTCTCGATGAAGGAACGCGGTGTGCGGTCGACGTAGAACTCCAGGATGGGCCGGATGCTCTCCATCCATTCTTTATTTATCTGTTCGATCATGTTCCAGTCCCCTCCCGGTTCCCTGAACCATACTCCGTGTTCGGCCACGATATCTATGTTCCATTCCTCTGCAGGGAACCACCGGCCCAGGGTCTCCTTGTCCCTCCCCGAAATGATCACAAGTTTATTTTCTTTGACCCCTGCAAGTTTCCGGAGGGTTTCATAAAGTTCCCCGTCCGGGTTGACCTTCTGGGGGTCCTTGTTGAATCCCATGAGGGTCCCGTCATAATCCAGGAACAGGATGCGCCTGCTTGCTTCCGAGTAGCTCCGGCTGAGGTTCTGCATCGTCTTGGGAGTGAACTTGCGGGCGAGTTTGATTTCCTGGATCTCCTTCACCTGTTTCAGGCTCTGGAAGAAGTCATTGGCCCATCGCTCCACGTCATGATTTTTCAGCCGCTCGCAGAGCACCCGGTTTCCCTGCACCTGCTCTTCTTTGGGCATGAGCAGTGCGCTGCGAATGGATGTGCTGATCTCAAGCTGGTTGTTCGGGTTGACGATGAGCGCCTCCGAGAGTTCCTTAGAGGCACCGGCCATCTCGGAAATGATCAGCACCCCGCTGCGGCCTTCCCGGGTGGCCAGGTATTCCTTGGCGATCAGGTTCATCCCGTCCCGGATCGGCGTGATCAGGGCGATGTCGGACTGGCAGTACAGCTCCATCCTTTCCTCAAAATCGAGCTGCCTGTAGAAATACAAGACCGGCATCCAGGAAAGCGATCCGTAAGTCGAATTGATCCGGCCGACCAGCTCATCCAGGTCCCGTTTCAGTATCTTGTACTGCTCCATCGATTCCCGCGAGGGCATGACAAAAAAGAGCAGGCTGACCTTTTCGTGGAATTCCGGGCAGGTCTGAAGGAAATGCTCAAATGCCCTGAGGCGGACCGCTATTCCCTTGGTATAGTCCAGCCGGTCGATGGAAAGGATGATTTTTTTATCCCCGCCTGCCAGCCGCCGGTCCATCAGTTCCCGCGTCAGTCCCTTGGCATTTTCCTCCCGGCAGATTTTTTTCCCGCCTTCCGAAAATTTTTTGTAATCAATGCCAAGGGGGAAGAAATCCACCTTCACGATCCTTTCCTCGAGGTGGATCCGGTTAAAAACGGAGTCGTACCCGAGCAGGCGGCGGACACAGCTCATGAAGTGCCTCTCGTAGTCATAGGTATGGAATCCCACCAGGTCTGCACCGAGGAGTCCCTCCAGTATCTCCTTCCTCCAGGGCAGGAGCCGGAAGATCTCGTAGGAAGGGAAGGGGATGTGCATGAAGAACCCGATGGATACCGAGGGGATCTTTTCCCTTATCATACGGGGCAGCAGCAGCAGGTGGTAATCGTGTATCCAGATCCTGTCCCCCGGCTCCAGGTGGGGAATGGCTTCTTCCGCGTAGGCCCGGTTTACCTTGACATAGGCCTTCCACATATCCTCCCGGTAAATGGCGTTCTGGGTAAAGTAATGGAACAGGGGCCAGATGGTCCGGTTGCTGAATCCGTCAAGGAACTGTTCATGCTCCTTCTTCCCGAGGAAGACCGGGTAGCAGTTTTTTTCTATGTAGGCTTCCTTCTGCCGGTCCCGCTCCGCCGGCGCGAGATCACCCCGGTTCTGTCCCGGCCTGCCGAACCAGATCGTCTTCTGTTCCCTGTAGAAGGCTTCCAGTCCGCTTGTGCGTGCATGCCATTTTGGTGTCATAAAGTAGGGATGGTCCCCTGAGGGCTCCATGATCATTGGAAGTTCGTATGAAATGATGACCAGTTTGCTCATCCCTGCCCGGCTGCTGATTATTTTTTATTTTTGGGGTATCGTCAAGATAAGCCCTTTCGTCCGATAATCAAAAAAAAAGATCGTTATGGCCAAACATTTGTTCTCAGCCGTTGTATTTGACCTGGACGGGGTCATTACCCGGACCGCCCTGGTCCATTCAACCGCATGGAAGGAAATGTTCGACACCTACCTGGAGTCGCGTGCGGACCGGTTCGGGGAACCGTTCAGGGAATTCGACCACAACGGGGACTACCTTCCCTATGTCGACGGCAAACCGCGCTACAAAGGCGTGGCCTCCTTCCTCGAATCCAGGGGGATCGAAATCCCTTTCGGCGATCCTTCCGATCCGCCGGATGCGGAGACGGTATGCGGACTTGGAAACAGGAAGAATGTGATGTTCAACCAGATCCTCGAAAGAGACGGGGTGCAGCTTTACGATTCCACGGTGGAGCTGATCCATGAACTCAGGCGGGAAGGCATCCGGATCGGGGTGGCTTCCTCGAGCAAGAACTGCCAGCAGGTGCTGGAGGTAGCGGGACTGCTGGACCTGTTCGAAACCCGCGTCGACGGGGTTGTTTCGGCTGAAATGGGACTCCACGGCAAGCCGGAACCCGATATCTTCACCACGGCATGCGATAACCTGGGTGCGGACTACAACCGCACGGTCATCGTGGAAGATGCCGTGAGCGGGGTGGAGGCCGGCAGGAAGGGGAATTTCGGGCTGGTGCTCGGGATCGCCCGGGAGGAGAACACAAGCGAACTGCTGACCGGAGGGGCAGACATCGTCGTGGGGGACATGGCGGAGCTGGGTGGCATTGAAGGCATTGACCGCTGGTTTGAAAGGGGACTCGACGAGGATTGCTGGTCAGTCGTTTACCATGACTATGACCCGGCAAAGGAAAAATCCAGGGAAGCCCTTCTGGCAGTCGGGAATGGTTATTTCGGGACCCGCGGTGCCCTGGAGGAATGCGCGGCCGGGGAGCATAATTACCCTGGCACCTACCTGGCAGGCATGTTCAATCGCAGGATTTCGAAGGTAGGCGGACGGGACATTGAAAACGAGGATTTTGTGAACTGTCCCAACTGGCTCCCGGTGACTTTCCGCATCGGGGAAGGGGAATGGATGGACCCGGACAAAATGAAGATCCTGTCCATCGACCGCAAGCTATGCTTAAGGGACGGGCTCCTGTCAAGGGAAATGCTGGTCGAGGATGATTCCGGGAACCGTACCCGCATCCTTTCCCGGCGGATCGCCAGCATGGAGGACATGCATACCGCGGCCCTCAGCTATACCGTCGAACCCCTGAACTATTCGGGCAGGATCGGTATCCGGGCAAGCCTGGACGGGGACCTGGTCAACGACGGCGTGGAACGCTACCGCATGCTTGACCAGAAGCACCTGGAACCGCTGGAACAGGGGGGAGATGCGCAATCGCAGTACCTGCTGGTCCGGACGAACCAGTCCGGCGTCGAGATCGCAGTTGCCGCCCGGCTCATCCTGTCCCTCGACCGGGTGAAGAAGAAAGCCGGGTTCCTGCAACTGACCCGGGATGGCCGGGTGGACTCCGAAACGGAGATTGAAATGAAAGCAGGACAGCGCCTTACCCTGGAAAAACTGGTGCAGATCCATACCTCACGCGAAACGGGACCGGGACTTTGCCTGCAACGGGCACGCGACGGGCTCTCCGGGATCAGCAACTTCGATAGGATCCATTTCAGGAGCTCGGGCAAATGGGAAGAGATCTGGAAGGAGTCTGACATTAGGGTGGAAGGTGACCGATTTGCACAGAAGCTGCTGCGGATGCATATCTACCACCTGATGGTCACCGCCTCCCCGCATAATGTGAACCTCGATGCGGGGATCCCGGCAAGGGGACTGCACGGGGAGGCTTACAGGGGACATGTCTTCTGGGATGAGCTGTACATCCTGAACTTCTTCAGCCTGCATTTCCCGGAGATCGTGAAATCCGTCCTGATGTACCGGTACAGGCGGATAGGGGAAGCACGCAAATACGCAAAACAGCACGGGTACCAGGGGGCTATGTACCCCTGGCAGAGCGGAAGCGACGGGCGGGAGGAAACCCAGGTTGTCCACCTGAACCCGGTTTCGGGGGAATGGGGACCGGACCACAGTTCCCTGCAGCGGCACGTATCCCTTGCCATCGCCTATAACATCTGGTACTACTACTGGATCACCATGGATGGGGAATTCCTTACAAGGGAAGGAGGGGAAATGCTTTTCGAGATCTGCCGGTTCTGGGCCGGCAAATGCGAAAAGGACCCGGGATCGGGCAGGTATTCCATCGGGAAGGTCATGGGTCCCGATGAGTTCCACGAACACCTGCCGGGGTCGGAGGAAGGGGGACTGAAAAACAATGCCTATACCAACCTGATGGTGGCATGGCTGTTCGGTAAGGCCACCGGTTTCCTGCACGGCGTTGCGGATGAGAAGATCAGGGGGCTCAAAAACAAAATCGGCCTGGGGAAGGAGGAAATTGCATCCTGGGATGAGATCCGCCAAAACCTTGCCCTGCCGCTGAACAAGGAGGGGATACTTGCCCAGTTCGACGGATATTTCGGCCTGAAGGAACTGGACTGGGATGCCTACAGGGAGAAGTACGGCAACATTCACCGCATGGACAGGATCCTGAAGGCAGAGGGGAAATCACCCGACGATTATAAGGTCGCCAAGCAGGCCGATGCCCTGATGACCTGGTTCAACCTGGGCCAGGATGAGATCGAAGCGATGCTGAAGGGAATGGGATATGATCCCGGCACCCGCATGCTTGAAAAGAATTTCGACTATTACATCCGGCGAACCTCACACGGGTCCACCCTCAGCCGGATTGTCCATGCATACCTTGCCAACGAGCTGGGGCGAAGGGAATTGGCCTGGGAGTTGTACATGGAAGCCCTGTCCAGCGATTATATTGATATCCAGGGAGGTACAACTGCAGAAGGGATCCATGCCGGGGTAATGGGGTCAACTGTTCTTTTCGTGATCCAGTCCCTCGCAGGGATCCGTTTCCGCGAAGAAAGATTATCCGTGGATCCGGTGCTGCCAGAAGGATGGAAAAAACTGGAATTCAATTTTGCATTTCGGAAAAAATATTACATTTTTGCAATCTTCCAGGGCCGTATGGTTGTGAAGGTGGAATCAATTGAAAATCAACCAGTAGAGATCGAGATTCAGGGGAATATTCACAAACTGTTGCCGGGGGGAATAGTTGAGGTGCCGATATAATTTAACCAAAAAATAAGCATTATGCTGGGCGATGTTCTGCTGATACAGGAAACCCATAAGAATGCCGCAGCCGACATTAAAAAGATCGTCATGAAGGATTGTGCCTCCAAGACGAAGGGGTATAAATACATCATCGCCATATCCGGTGAATCCGGATCCGGTAAATCGGAACTTTCCCATTCCCTGGCCCAGTTGTTAAAGCCGGAGAAGATCAGGGTAAAGATCATCCATACCGATAACTATTATAAGATTCCCCCGCTCCTCAGGAATGAATGGAGAAAAACCCACGGTCTCGGGAGCATCGGGATCGATGAATATGACTGGAGCCTCATCCAGCAGAACATCCGTGAATTCAAGGAAGACCGGGAAGCCATGATGCCCTGCATCGACATCATCCCCGAGCAGGTCGATAAACTCATTACCGATTTTAAAAAAGTCGACATGCTGGTGGTAGACGGGTTGTATGCCATAAAGACCGACCATGTCGACCTGCGGGTCTACATCGACCTGACCTACCATGAAACCAAAATGACCCAGATCATCCGGGGCAAAGAGCCCATGAACGAATGGAGGTCAAAAGTACTCGAACGGGAACACATCAATATCACCTCACTTAAGCCCCTTGCCGATCTGATCGTCAACAAGAATTACGAGGTGGTCCCCGCCAACGGCAAGTTCAAGGCCTTTTTCAAAAAAAAAATAACATAAAAGGCTGATCCATAAACTTTTTCGAGTTTGTTTCCCGGCAGGCCGGATTTCCGTTGCGGCAGGTGCCGGGATCAATTTTAAAGGCAGTCCGGGGGACAGCTTTTGTTTTTTTTACAAATACTCCTATCTTTAGTTCCGTTGAACCAAACCTTTTACTAATGAAAAGATCCCTTTTTACCGCGTTAGCGGTCCTGCTTGCAGGTTCCCTGTTCGCGGGCGGTATTGTAACCAATACCAATCAGAGTGCTATGTATACCCGGATGGGCAATCGTGCTGCCACAGTGGGTATTGACGCCGTTTATTACAACCCGGCCGGACTGACCAAACTTGGTAATGGGTTTCATTTTTCGATCAATAACCAGACCATTGGCCAGACCCGGACTGTTACCACCGATTACAGTTCCCTGCTGAATTACAGGGATCCTGACAACAACGGTGAGTACACCGGGGAAGTTTCTGCACCACTGTTTCCCGGGGTATACGGTGTTTTCAAGATCGGGAAATGGGCATTTTCCGCCGGGTTCAATCCCGTTGGAGGAGGAGGAAGCGCCACCTACAAGACCGGCCTTCCATCCTTTGAATACCTGATCTCCGACCTTACGCCTGCATTAATGACCCAGGGACAGGACATCAGGGGCTACAGGGTAAATGCCTATTTTGACGGAAGCTCCGTTTTTTACGGACTCCAGGCCAACGTCTCCTATGCGATCAACGACATGATCTCCGTCGCGCTCGGGGGCCGCTATGTAATGGCAAATGAAAAGTACAGCGGGTATCTGAAAGAAATCCAGCTGAACAACGCAGGGACCTGGGTCCCGGCACCCCTGTATTTTAGTCAGTCTGCCACTGCCGCCGCCGCCGCCGCCGCCGCCGCCGCGGGCGCATCTACTGCGGTCCAGACAGAGGTTGCCGGTGGGGCTTTGTTAACTGATCCCCTCACCAATGCCGTTGCCATTGGAACCCTGACATCTCTCGGGGTGAATCCTGCCGGGATGACCAATGCCGTTGCCATCGGAACCCTCAATGCGATGAATGCAGGTTATACGGAAGGCGCGGCCCAGGCTACCACTTACTCCAACCTGCTCGTTGACCAGGATGTTGATGCAGAGAAGACCGCGAGTGGATTCACTCCGATCGTATCGGTGAATATTCAGCCCATTGAAATGTTGAATATTGCTGTTAAGTATGAACTTAAAACCTCCCTGGAGTTCACCACCAGTGTTGCTGCCGACAAACGCGGCCTGATCGGAGTGGACAATGGCGTACCCGTTTACATGTTTACGGACGGGCAAAAAACAAACCTCGATATGCCGGCATACCTTTCGGTTGGTGCAACCCTCAGACCCATTAAATCATTGCTGGTTGCCGGTTATTATGGTTATTTCTTTGATAAGGATGCCAACTGGGACGGCCGTGAAAAACTCCTGGAGAGCAATTCGTTTGAACTCGGCCTCGGAGCGGAGTACAGCATTTCAGAGAAATTCCTTGTCAGTGCCGGATGGCTCATGACACAGACCGGTGCAACATCAGATTACCAGACAGACATGAGCTACAGCCTTTCCACACAGGGTTTTAACGTCGGCTTCGCATGGGATATCCTCCCGTTGCTTCAGCTGAATGTGGGGGGACAGTATGTAATGTATACGGATGGAGAAAATAAGT
>Ga0307419_10002093_pt1 | contig 10215 bp, 8 predicted proteins | sample SalMarWE160230MG_2_FD_202512 | JGI IMG/M metagenome (GOLD analysis project Ga0307419, IMG submission 202512) | Salt marsh sediment microbial communities from the Plum Island Ecosystem LTER, Massachusetts, United States - WE1602-30 | ecosystem: Environmental > Aquatic > Marine > Intertidal zone >... | reverse complement strand
AATAAACAGAAAGCCAAATCCCCAGATCGTTCTTATGGAAAAATAACCTATAAAATAGGTAATTGATAATGCCATTGCCAGAGAGAATACAGCCAATCCGAATGATATTATTGAGATATTTTTTCGACTGAAATCTTTGTATGTTAGCTCATCAATTGACCGGGCAGAAATTACTGAAAATGAAAATCCTAATAAGAATAACGCTCTCGCCGGAACACGTATTAATGAAATAATGGGAATTCGGACTAACCAGCTCGGGTTTATAAGGAACGAACCCAATGAAATCAAGATAGCTATAACTATCCAAATATTCCAAAATTTATTTTTTATTCTTAGCCGTCTAAAAAACATTTGCAGGAAAAACAAACCCATAACTACTCCACCGGCATAGAGAAACCATTCTGCGCTGCCAGTGCTGACAGGGATAATCAAGCCCAATATTTTTTGAGGTGGAAGAGAAAATTCCTGAATATCTTCTATTCCCATTCTGGACCGCGTAGATAATCTGACATACTCGTATAGAGGAATAATGAGCGGAGACGCGATCAAAAACGAAGTGAGTCCCGCTTTCAAGTAATACAAAGAATACGTTTTATATTCTAAAATTTTCCTATGCGCAATATCAAAAGAGAGCCAAAATATACCTGCGTAAATTGCCCAGCGAGGATCCGCCAGGAATAACAGAGCTGCAATGATACCGGTTTTCCAGCCCTGTTTATCTTGTTTGCTGATTAAAAATAACCAGGGCGTCCAGCTTATGGAATAGATCAATGTTACATGGCCGGCGCCATAATGAGCAGCTAATTTCGGCATTAACCCAAAAACTAACCCGCCAGCTATCGCTCCCATCTCCCCACAGAATTCTTCTTTTAGAAATCGATACATGCCCCATGAACCAAATACCGCATGTGCCGCGAGTATGATACTGATTCCTTCGGGAAGCGGAAATAACAGCGCTAACCAACCGGGTATATAAAATAATCCCGCCAATGGATTAGCTGCGAACGGCGCTCCCGAATGGGTCAATGAAGACCATAATGGAATTTGCTGAAATTCGTGAATGGAATTACGCAACACCAGCGCATTTGGATAATGAGTCAGCATTAGATCCGTATACAAAGCCGATTCAGAAGGAAAGGGTATCTTGCCCATTATCCCCGGTATATATATCAGAACCGGAAGCAAGAACATCAAAATAAATAACCAGCGGGGTATCTGTGATTTATCTTCAACACTCAAATCTCGCTCTTGCCGCTTCAATGAAATTTTCATTATTGGCCTATCAGATAGATTCTTACCAGTGTGTTTTCATAATCAGTCTTAAATCCATTATCATTTATCCACTCGTTCAGATCTACCGAGATTTCCCTGGAAATAAATAATACATCAATACCCCTGTCAGCGATATATTTATCATATGTCAAATCATCCTGTTTTTCATTCAGGAATGATTGCAAGAACTCTTTTTCATTTTTTGCATTAATCGTTTCAAAAGGATGACCATAAATAACCCTCCTTCCAGTAATTGGAGGAATTAAAAGTCCAGTGTCTTCGTCGGTCAGAACCAGAGCATCCGAAGAAGTATTTTCCATAATCCACGCCAGCCCTTTATAGATCTCTCTGGATTGAAATATGCTAGGATCTTGCTTCGATGCTGCCATGATTCCGGACGCCAAGATAATGATATTTGTAGGAATTGCCAGTACAAGAAGCATAATTACGGAAGATCTATAGGAAAACCGGCGGTTGCGCTCCAATCCCATCAGTCCATAGACAGCTAATCCCGCGATTGGTATATAAATTCCTGTTAAAAATCTGCGCTGTAAATTCCATGGAATGATAGCCAATACCAAGCTTACTACTGACCAGATGACCAGCCTTCTGCCCTTTTGCGTTTGCCAGGCATTTTTTATACCCAATCCCGCAAGGATTAAACAAGGAGAAAAAGATATTAATATATCTACGATTCCTGGCGATTCGGTTATATTTTGATCGTTCCAAAGAGATAAGATCGGATCAGACAAAATACTCCAATATTGGTAGATCAATACCAGGCCTCCCCCTAGCGCAAATGCAATTACCGGGACAAAATCCTCTAAGTCAATAAATCTTTTACCTTGTTTTTCCTCCCCAATAATACCGATAATTATCTGTCCAACTCTAACGATCAAAACTATAACCACGGCAAAGGGCTGGATTATCCCCAGAACCAATCCTAGCGCCAGTTCCCAGACCGCAGATGGTTTTCTTTCAGGCATTAACGCAACTACCATCAGCGCCAATCCTATACTGAAATGCGGGTTGGTATACATAGATAAGAATGGATAAGCTTCAGCTACCCAAAAATCGCTCGTAAACAGTCCGGTAAACACAGCGATCCATCCCAATCCAGATCCTAAAACACAGATCGCAAAACTCAGGTTTTGATGCCGCCTTTCCTCAAAAATTTTTTTATTAAATAAATACAGAGTGCCTAAAAGAAGGATTGCCCCGAAAATTCTAGCACTATGAAAAACAACCAATAATGGTAAATTCAAGATCCTGCTGAGATGCCCCAGTCCAAGATAAAAAAGGAATAAATAGGCACCGCTGCCAGGCTCGGCTGTAAATGGTAAAACAAATTTCCATTCACCGTAAAAACCCTGCTGCATTTTTGCTAGATATGAAAAACCATCAACTGGGTTTATCAAGAATCCGCCGAATACAGATACAGGGTTGTTCATTTGGAATGCATACAGATACGGCATAACGATCAGAACAATCACAGCAACGCTGATCAAAAAGGGGAACCGTCTTTCAAACATGGTTTTATTTTATCAGCTTTTAAATCTGCCCCTTGTTATGAACGATTTACACACCTATAATCTCATCAGATTAAAAATCGTATCGGGACATGACTTAAAATGGGCCGCTCAAAGACTCTTTATCAAGTACAGCAATACGATACACAGATCGATAACGCTACAAGGCGTATCCAAGAGATCAATGTAATATTAGCTGACAGTAAATTGCTGGATAAAGCGCAAAATATTCAGAATACTTCTGAAAAGGCATTAAATGTAAAAAAGAAAATTCTTGCCACCTCCGAGGCTGCCGTTAGAGATCATTCACATAAGATCGACCAAAACCAGAAAAAATTATATGGCGGTTTTGTTACCAATCCAAAAGATTTGGAAGATCTTCAACTCGAATCGGTAGCTCTCAATAAATATCTCTCAGTTCTTGAGGATAGACAATTGGAAGCAATGCTCGAAATGGAAGAAGCGCAAAAAGAGTTTGATACTGCCTCAGCTGAGGTAACTGCCATCGATGCCAAGCTGGAAGTTGAACATGCTGACTTGATTGCCGAGAAAGAAGAGCTGGACCGCTCGATCTCCGATACTCTAATTCAGAAAGAGACTTTTCTCTCATCCTGTGAAATTCCCGATCTCCCAACCTATCAAACCCTCAGGAAGTCATTGGGCGGGATTGCTGTCACATTGATGATTTCCGATAGTTGTTCTTCTTGCGGCGCCAATATTCCATCCGCAATAGCACAAGAAGCCAGATCTCCTATGAAATTAGCTTTTTGTCCAACCTGTAAAAGAATCCTGCATCCTGGCTAAATAACAAATCAAATTAAAATATGGATAGGTTTTTACCCAAGATATATCTTGATTTCAGTTCTTTTTTCGCAGGCGCAATAATTATTATTGTTCTGATTGTCCTTTATTTTGTTTTCCGTAAGAGGGTAAAATCATTATTCGGCCGCGTCAACAAGGGATTTATCAATTTTAGAAACAGCTTATCAATTTCATCAGACTCAGATTACATCAAAGTTGTATATCGTTTTTCACAAGGTTTGCATATAGCCTCAGATTATTATCCTCTGGGAAACATACTCGTTCCGCCAAAATGTATAGCTCCGCCGCCTATTATTCAGCCTGAAGTCAAAGATCTCGATTCCAGCCTTATTCAGCAATCTTTTGGTTATGATCCTGCTATTCCAGAATTATCATCCGAGTTTTTCGGTCCAACCATCACTCTTCTGGATGCCCTCTCGGGCAATACCAATATCTGCCTGATCGGATATCCAGGCAGCGGCAAAACAACTGCAATTGCGGATTGTATTATTTCTCTGGCCGAGGGAGGAGATACAGAGAGCGAGCTACAACCCAAGATCCCGTTTTATGTTAAAGCCCATCATATCCTGGCTCAATTTCCCGGAAGTGATATCACAGCCATTATTCTTGCAGCCATCCAGTCTAATAAAATATTTCTGACCGCTCCCAATTTTGTTAAATATTTCACATCAACGGTAAATGCTGCTACAGCCATCTTATTCATTGACGACGTTGATCTCTTAAGCTACACGGACACAAACAGGATAGCAAATTTCATTACTGCCGTATGCCAGCAGATTCCAAATCTTCAAGTTGTCGTAGCCGCTTCTCCAACCTGTCTCGGAAATCTAGTAAAGGCACCGCTTTCTTTTATATCGATCGCACCCTGGGGAAATGCTGAGAAATATCAATATTTACAAAAACTTTCCCGTCAGTGGCCGTCTTCTCGAGACGACAGTCCAGATGAAATTGCTGACAAAACTGCTATCCGGAATTCCATGTTAGTTGTCAGTGACCGATTTCTAACGCCTCTCGAATTTACCCTCAAATCCTTATCAGTTTACGCAGGTGATATTGCCGGATCCTCATCCATTCGATCGGTTGAATCCTATCTAAAACGCGCCCTCTCATCAATTTCCAAAGAAGCTTTGCGCACATTAGAAGCCATCGCTCTTCATGCCCTGGAACAGCAAAAAAGTTTATTTTCAAGGAAAGATATCAATACCTGGTTATCAGCTATTTCAGGCAATCAATCCCATGAGTCAATAGACGATAAAATCGCGCCGCTGAATCCTGTCATTCAAATTGCACTTGATTTGAATATTCTTCAAAAATCAACTTCAGAAGATTTCTTCTTCTATTATCCAACCTTTGGCGGATATTTCGCTGCCAGGGCTTTGGCACGCTCCAGCACAGATACAGTTGCTCAAATTCTGGTTCAACCTGACTGGTCACTAATGCATGAAACTATGCGCTTTTTTTCCGCATTTAATGACATCCAGCCATACCTGAATTTAATTCGAAGTGATAGCAGTTTATTGAGGGAGAAACTTATCAGAGCCAGTTTATGGTTGGTTAACGTTCCGGCAAACAGCTCTGCCGAACTCGATCTGCTTAAATTATTGACCAAGGAAATTCAGTCAAACAATAATTACATGATTAAAATCCGCCTGGTCAACGCACTATCAAAATCACCAAATAAAAATATCAAGGGGATTTTCCAACATCTATTAAGTTCTCAGGACCTTGATACCCGAAGAGCCGCTGCTATTGGCGCGGGGTTAATTCGAGATCTCTCTGCTGTGCCTTTTTTGATCAAGCAGCTAAACGACACCTTCCCTTCTTCTACCACTGCATGTTATGCCCTCGGCAGGATCGGTTCTCCTCGTTCCCTGGAAGCTATCGCAGAAGGGTTGCTCCATGGCAACGAATTGCTCCGCAGAGCTTCGGCGGAATCCCTGGCCCAGAATCGAAGCGAAGGACATCCTGCCCTTCGGGAAGGAATATCAATGGAGGATCTTCTTGTTCGGTATGCAGTTGTCCACGGATTGAGCCTTATCCCCGAGTCGTGGGCAATTGAACTACTTGATAAGTTGCGAATTGACGAGGACGAATGGGTAGTCCGGGATCTAGCTCAGCAGCTGTTTGAAATTGCCGAAAAAGGGTCTCCTTATATACCCAAACATCAACCCCCTGCCCACCTGACTGCCTGGCTTGATAAATTTACCCTTAAGCAAGGTCTAAGTAAACCCAACCCCGAAAATGCCTTAGATTCGCTCTTAATCGCCCTTGAATCAGGCACAATTGAGCAAAAACAAGCCGCCATAACCTATCTAGGACGATCCGGTGATCCAAAACTTATCCCACACCTGCTTGATTACATCAATTCATCAGATCCAGACCTCAAGCAATTGGCCTCTCTTGGAATCTGGTACTGCGCTCCCCCCGGTTATACCCTCAAAACCCCGCAAGATGCTTGAGACAAACTCTCTAAAAATATCCTGATTTCCCAGGATATTTTTTTATTTCAGAATTTCTTAAGATATTTTTTCCAGGATCAAATTTTGAATTTCGATAGGTTCAATATCCAGAATTGAAAGCAGGAAATCCACACCTTCTTTGCCTTCAATAATATCAAATCTGCCTTGATCTATATCAAGTTCAGAAGCTAGGTATTCAATCAAGGTATCTCTGGGATCTTCCGGGGTTCCGCATAAATGCACTACTACCGTTCCATCTTTCAGGACCTTGCGGATCATATTTGCATCAGAATCAATAATAATACGTATGGCAAGCGCCGCACCTTTTTTACCATCATGAAATTTAAATTCTCTTCCAATCATCTTACTGCTCCAGCCTGTTATTATGCTATTTATACGAAGCTTTTAATGACCATAGCAATGACTTCAATTAATATTATAAGTATAATTGGGCTAAAATCAAACCTTCCGACAGTGGGTATAACCTTTCGGATTGGATTTAATAAGGGATCAATCAACCTGTCAACAGATTGCCTGAAAGGGTGAAATGGGTCCATAAAGTAGGATAAGATCACTTTTAGCATGACCATCAGATAGATTACTTGCCTGAGTACATCAACAACAACTACAATCACGTTAATCCTTTTTTTACCGGGGCCCTACCAGCGCTGATCCAATCCTCAACACCGTAGCTCCCTCTTCAATAGCTACTTCAAAATCTCCACTCATGCCCATAGATAAACCGTAAAAATTCGACGCTGGTATTTCCCGGGTCAGATAATCACGCAAATTTCTCAGATGCCGGAAAAAAGGTCGGGCATCCTGAGGATCTTTTGAGTAGGGAGCCATGGTCATCAATCCATTAACTTTGAGGTTTGAATGCTCGAGTATCTCAGTTATATCAGGTAATAATCCAGGCCACTGATTTTCATCCCTGGCGTCCCATCCATGTTTTGTCTTTTCGCCACTAACATTGAACTCGAGGTATACCGGTAAAGTCCGTTTATATAATTCAGCATATTTATTAAGGCCTATTGCTGTTTTTACGCTTTCTACAGAATGGGCCGCGGCGAATCTTGCTGCTACCTCTTTCTCTTTGCCTTGTTGTATGGAACCTATCATGTGCCATTCTAAATGGAACTCCTTAAGCAATTCCATTTTAAAAAGCGCTTCTTTAAGATAGCTCTCACCAATCCGAGTAATTCCAAATTCTGCTAGATATTTTACAATAGCAGCTGATTTTTGTTTTGTGACAGCAATTAAGTTAATTTTGTCCGGATCCCTTCCTGAGATCCGAGCTGAATTTTGAATTCTTTCTAGAACAACTTCTATATTATTTCGGATTAAGTCCCTCTGTTTTTTTTCCATAAATCCATTCTTTATCTCAAACCAATTACTGCAGCAAACCGACCTGTTTTACCTTTCTCGCCTCGGTGGGAAAACCAATCTCCAGTATTGCACCCTGTACATATGCCCGAAACCTCGATTCTATTAACGCCTGCTTTCTGAAGAGAAATTTTATTGGCTTTCCACAAATCCAATTTTACCTCATCGCCATTTGTTATCAGAATTTCATCTAAGTAATTAGGAAAAACATCCTCGACTTGTTCAATTACATCTTCTCCCACAGTATAGTGATCCGGTCCAATAGATGGACCAATTCCTGTTAACAAGTCTGAAGGGTTTGATCCAAAGTGCATTTCCATGGCGCGTACGGTATGGAAAGGAATTTCCTTTACCGTACCCTGCCATCCTGCGTGAGCAATACCTACTGCGTTTTTAACTGGATCAACAAACATAATTGGTACACAATCCGCGTACCGCATCAACATCAGTAAACCAGGAGTATTGGAAACCATCGCATCCCCTTGATACAAGGCATCCATGGGCTTATTAGCTACTATCACCTTCGCTGAGTGAATTTGCCTCACCTGGACAAGCCTGTTAGATTTATAACCTAGGGTTGAAAGTAATAATTTGAGATTTCCTTTTACGTGTTCTGGATCATCTCCAACGGTTCCCCCCAGGTTAAGAGAAGACCAGGGTGATTGGCTTAGCCCACCTTTGCGCGTAAAAATAGCCTGGATTACCATAGACTTTATCAAAGAATCGAATTGATAATATTTCAGCCCGTTTTGTTCAATATAGCTCATGCAGTATGATCTTCCATTTGAGCAGCTTTAAACTTAACTGCCATAATTTTTCTGGTATCAGCCATGGACTCTTCCACAATTGGATAACCAAACCAGGCAGTGGTGAAACCAAACAAACCACCTGTAAGTGTTCTCAATAATGGTGTGCTTTCCCGTAACGGGATAATATCCCACGGTAGTTGGCTTATAATCTGACTTACACCATCCAGCCCAATTGGCACAATACCCAGGATAAACCAGGCCGCTATTGGTAAGCCCGGAATCTTTCTCCCTGTAATTGAAAAAATAATTCCAAACAACAAGATTGCACTGTAGATTGCTATATCCCTCTGGCAAAAAGCCACTTTATATCCCAGCTCTTCATTGCCCCTGAACTTAAAAGCAGTTTCAATGTCGTAAGGGTCATTTCCCGTTGCTTCCTCGTAGGTAACCAGATTTGGCAAATTGGCAATTCCCCTTGGATACGCAGACTGTTCTCCAAATAAAAACCAAGAGCGGTATGAAAGTTGATGGCACAATCTTCCATAAACTGCATATATCAGGTTGGCCGAACCTACTCTGCCACCATTCATCAAGACAGGAGCTAGAAAAGCCAGCCCAACATATAATAAAGTAAAGGCGTTAAATATTAACATGTAGCGCCTAGAAAGCCAGTTAAAAAGTCTGTCTCCAAAAGAGATCTTCTTACCTCGTTCTATTCTTTTTTGATGAGTATCTATCTCGATATCACCAAGCTGTTGAAACCTGTCATTTGCGGCACCTAGTGTCATCTGAATGGTCTTTTTATCGAAGGGAGCCTTGATTTGATAAGGACCAACTTCAATGACTGGGATTTTGTCCACAAATTTTGAAATCCCTTCCTTTTCTATGTCTATTAACACAAGCCTATGAGGAATTGACTTCTGCAGATCATTTAAATCATCTTCGGCTTTTTGGCACAAAGAACAATTCTGGCGTACATAGAGAGTTACGGTTAACATCGATTATCTTCCCTGTTATAGAGACCCGAACACACTTCCAAACCTGGTTAGATAGATTGTGATCTTCTCGAATAATCCAAAAAAGAGCAAACCTCCAACAATTATTAACAGGATACCCATGGCGATCTCAAGATAATGAAGAACCTTTCCATATTTCTTCAGGGTTTCAGTTACCCATCCTACTCCAAGGGCGGCGACCAGAAATGGTATTGATAAACCTGCCGAGTAGGCAGCCAACAGTGTCCCTCCAACTAAAATGTTCCCTCCGCTTAGGGATAAAGTCAGAATTGCACCCAGCACAGGTCCTACACAGGGAGACCAACCAGCTGAGAAAAATACTCCCATTAGAAAAGATGACCAGTAGCCTTTGTTCTTATCAGGTTGAGACTGCTGGCGAGAATCATACTGCAGGAAAGGAATTTTCCAGATCCCTGTCATATGAATACCAAAAATGATTACAATGACTCCCCCAATCTTCTCAATCCAGTTTTGCACATCAGTAAGTAATCCTCCCAAGGCAGAGGCTGCAACACCGAGCGTGATGAAAACAACACTAAAACCAATCACAAATGCCAGCCCATGAGAGAATACCGACCAACGATTCTGCTCTTTCCCTTTTTCCTCAAAGGCGGTTCTCCCGCCCAAGTAACCGACATATGCTGGAACTAAAGGCATCACACAGGGAGACAAGAATGAGGCTAATCCTGCTATAAAGGCCGTCCCTAAGCTGAACAAACTCAGACTATCCATAAATTAAACACCTTAAATGATCATTAATAAGAAATTAAAGTTAATATTCAATGACTTTTACTGGAGTTCCAGCAGTACCAGAAACAACGATATCCCCTTCCTGATTAGGCGTGACAGGCAATGCCCATCGGTAAATCCACTTGGCATCCTCAGGCGCTACGTTGACACATCCATGGGAAGACGTTTCTCCAAAATTATTGTGCCAAAAAGTAGAATGGATAGCTACGCCTTCAAGGTAGAAAAAGGATAC
>Ga0307419_10002092_pt1 | contig 10217 bp, 7 predicted proteins | sample SalMarWE160230MG_2_FD_202512 | JGI IMG/M metagenome (GOLD analysis project Ga0307419, IMG submission 202512) | Salt marsh sediment microbial communities from the Plum Island Ecosystem LTER, Massachusetts, United States - WE1602-30 | ecosystem: Environmental > Aquatic > Marine > Intertidal zone >... | reverse complement strand
ATCCGGGCAGCTTCCTGCATGTATTTAATCTCATCTTCATTTTTAATCCTGCGCATCTGGGTCAGAATCGTCTGGGCTGACTCAAGCATTAATTCTGGAGCTGCACCCTTCAGATAATCCTGTTCTATCAATCTGAGCCGGCGGGGGATAATACCTAATTTCCCTGTTATCAGATCTGCTTCCTGGAGCGCTGCCCGGAACACACCTGTCCAGGTTTCAGGATCCTCGTTATATAGGAATGGTCTGATCGGGAAAGGCAGTGAAGCGATCTTGGCTCCCTCTAATTCTGGAAGGATGAAAACCGTATCCCCAAATTTTGGAAAGATTCCTACTACTGGCCGTTCCATGAGATGGAAATCCAGACCTGTCAGGTAGGTGAGATCTGGACCCGGATTTAATCCTACCGCTTCCAGGCTGCTATTTTCCAGCAGGGATTGAAGCTTTTTTTGGCGATCTTGATAAATTTGATCTGACATAAATGCTCCAGGGTTTGTGTTTGGATTCAATAAATGTTACTGGCTAAATTTCTCCTGATACATATAATTATGATAACTTATTATAAAATCAATTATTGGAATTTTTCATATATCAGGAATATGACCTTTATCCAATTCCAGGAAAAAAAGGTTGAAGGTGAAATTTCGTTCCCGAATCAAAAAAATCATACGAAAGGTACTTGCCAGATATGGGTTTGATATCATTCCCAGTACTGTGGTTTATGATTGGCAAAATGGAGATCTGGTCCAGGCGCCAAGGAAGGTTTTGCTCCCCGATGATGCCAGGAATATTCTAAGTCCTGAAAATCCTGTGTTATTGGACTTGCAGAAACGCTATCAGGAAACAAGTTATCCCCATTGCGAAACGCTGCTCTGGACAGAAGACCGGGTCAAGGCAGATGATATTCTTTATTTCAGGGGGCATAATGCTTTTGTTTTTCAGGAAGGACGATTTAATCGTAACCTGTTTGGCTACTTGCTGGCTTATTATTACATCAAATCGATTGATCACCAGAACCTGCTAGAACTGCTTCAGGAGGATGCTGCCTTTGGTGCGATCACCTATGTTATCGACCAGAAACAGGTTTCCCGGGATTTGCTGGATTCAGTTCTGGAGATCTACTTTCTGGAGAGAAATCTGGGAATCATGAGTCAAGAAAAACTGTCGGTTCTTGATATCGGCGCTGGTTATGGGCGTCTGGCACACCGCATGGCCGGAGCGTTGCCCAATCTTAAATCATACATCTGTACAGATGCGATTGCCTTGTCTTCTTTTATCGCGGATTATTACCTGGACTACCGGGAGATCAAGGATAAAGCCAGTGTGCTTCATTTGGACAGGATCCAGGAAGAATTACCTCAAGGATCAATTGACCTGGCAGTGAATATCCACTGTTTTTCAGAATGCAAACCCCTGGCAATCGGGTGGTGGCTGGATTTGCTGGCAGAAAAAAAAGTGCCATATCTGATGATAGTGCCAAATTCCGGCAAGCGACTGTTGACCTATGACCGTCAGGATTTCCAATCCTTGGTTGAGAAATATGGTTACCACCTGATTGCTCTGGAACCTAAATATCAAGATCCAGTTGTTCAGAAATACGCTCTAAATCCAGACCACTTTCACCTTTACCAATATCATCCTTGATCACTCCTGGGTTTCCATCTTAAAGATCAATGATCCTCCGTTTGAGCATCGGATCTGCAGTACTTCCCCTTGGATGGAGAAAGTCCCCGCCTGGGAAAAGAGGCTCATCAGCTGCTGTTCCTGCTGCATGATACCTTCCGGATCCATACAGGCCATCTCCGTCCAACTCAAGCCTTCAATTAGAATCTGATCACCTTTGGTCTTGTAACCTCCAAAATAATGGTTGCAGCTGGATGACCCGTTTACCTCTCCATTTTCAAAAAATGCAGTCATGGTTGTGCCAGATAACAGAGCTTTCCCGTTATAGCTGACCAAAGTCCAGGCTTTTCCACTTAGGTTGCCACTATTAGTGGCAGGCAAGATTCCACAGCTGCTGAAAAATAGAGCAATTAGAATGGTAATAATATATAGATTTTTTTTCATTATTATCTCCTGGCTTGAGCACATCATATAGACGGTAATAGGGGAAGATAAGTTCCCAAATATTAGCTGTTATTGATATGATGATGGCAGAGTAACAACTCTGATTTTAGGTTCAATAGGTGATTTGCATCAAAGCTATAATAGTATGATCCAATCATTGATTTGAAGGGAGAGCTGATGCAAAGAAAAAAAGGGCGATTTAAATGGGGACTGGGAATTAGTATTGCCTTGATCTTATTACTCGGGGGTATATATATTTTCAATGGTGTTGAAGACAAAGACCTGGATCTAAATGTCAGAAATAAGGTCGGGGGTACTTTCGTTCAATTGGACCAAGGTATAGTTCACTATTATCTTGAAGGCCCTGACGATGCTCCCCTGGTGGTTTTAATCCATGGTTTTTCAGTCCCTTCCTATGTCTGGGAACCAACAGCCAAATTCTTGAACAAGAATGGGTATCGTACTCTTCGATTTGATCTTTACGGGCGAGGATATTCAGATCGGCCTGATCTGGTTTACGATATTTCATTATTTAATAAACAGCTTACAGGTCTGGTAGAAAGCCTGCAGTTAAAGGAGCCAGTGACTGTTGTGGGGCTCTCCATGGGTGGACCAATTGCTGCCCGATTTGCGCATCAACATTCGGATCAGGTTAATGGTGTGATCCTCATTTCTCCGGTGGTTACTCAAGTCACCAATGGAGAGATTTTTCCCCTGAATATACCAGGTGTAGGTGAGTATGTGATGGCTGCGGTAATGGAACCTATTATTCTGCCAAAACTGCAGCTTAACGATTTTGTGAATCCGGAAAATTATCCTGAGTGGGAGGCAAAATACCGCGTACAGTTGCAGTTCAAAGGAACTGGTAGGGCATTTTTATCCACTATCCGCGAATTGGTTAAGCTGAGCCCGGAATTGGAATACAAGACACTTCATGAAACTGGACTGCCAATTATGCTGATCTGGGGAAAAGCAGATCAGACAATTAGTCATGACCAGGTCGAGATTCTGCAGCAGATCCTGCCGGAAATGGATACCAGGATCGTAGAGGATGCAGGGCACCTGGTTCATTATGAAAAGTCTGACGAGGTAAATTCTGAGCTGATCGATTATCTGGATCGAATCTCAAGATAATGTTCGGTAATCAAATTTTGATTTTTTGTGATCAACTAAGTCGTTCAAACCTATCGCTTGCCAGTGCAAGTGCGTATCAACCAAATAATTCCTTAATATTTCATAAATAAGTCCTTAACCTTACGAGAGTATCATGTATGAATTAGTGGTACATACAAGGAGTATAAAATGAAAAACAGATTGATTTTAATGGTTGGTATTGGCTTAATCCTGACCTCTTGTGCAGCAGCACCACTGGCTTCGGTAAGCAGTGATCAAACCCAGGTGGCAATCGATACAGAAATCTCAGCCGTTCCTCAAGGGCAGGGACCTAATGATGGGACCCATGAAGAAACGATGGCAGCCTTGTCTGACAGCGACTTAAAAGAAGCTGAAATCCAGGGAATTCTCTTCATGCGAGAAGAGGAAAAACTGGCCCGGGATGTATATCTGGCTTTGGGGATGCGTTGGGACATGAATATTTTCAATAATATCGCTGGAAGTGAACAAACCCATATGGATTCTGTTTTAAGCTTGATCGAAATGTCTGATATTGAGGATCCTGTTGGAGATGCCCCACAAGGCGTGTTTGAAAATCAGGACCTTCAGACTTTATATGATGATCTTGTGGAGCGGGGAAGCCTCAGCCTGGATGAAGCCTTGCTGGTTGGTGGCGCAATCGAGGAAATTGACATCCTCGACCTGCAGAATTATCTGACAGTGACAGAAAATGGGGCCGTCATAGAGGTATACCAGAATCTGCTGATGGGATCTGTCAACCATCTGAAGTCCTTTGTAAGAACGTATGAACGCCAGACTGGAGAAAGTTATCAGCCTCAATTCATGAGCCAGGAAGTTTTTGATGAGCTGATTTCCAGCAGTGCTGCTCGTGGAAATGGCGGTGGTATGGGCCTGAGTGGGGCATCCCAGGGCAGGGGACAGGGAAAAACGAACTAAGAATTACATTGTCTGAATTCACCCTGCTAATCATACAAAGCTAAAAATAACGCCCTCTTTTGGGGGCGTTGTTTATTTTTTTAACAAAACCCCTTGAGGACCGAAAGTTGAATTTGTGTGCTGATAATAAGCAAATCACCATATCTGGTGATTCAACTACAAATCTTTGAAGTCCTACTTGAGTGGGACTTGAGCGAAAATATCCCAAGATTTTCCGAAGGATGCTGCAGGCTCAATTGTTGGGCGAGTTGAAGGGCTTTTAGAAATTCCATCCACAGTCTCTGGTTTAACGGTCCCTTGCTTGACATACACACATCCCTCAACTACAATGTTGGAGCAAAAAAAGGGCCTGTAGCGCAGTTGGGAGCGCGCATCAATCGCACTGATGAGGTCGCGGGTTCGAATCCCGCCAGGTCCACTCCGGTTGACGAAGACGCCGTAAACGAGTAAAATATTCTCTTGTAATCCCCGGGCCCATAGCGCAGTTGGGAGCGCGTCTCAATGGCATTGAGAAGGTCGTGAGTTCGAGCCTCACTGGGTCCACAAAAAACGGCACTTCCGAAGGGAAGTGCCCAAATATTTATAAACTGGGAGTAGTAGATTATCTGCCAGAGAGGTGAGATCAACGGCTGAAAATTTCACCAAAGGCGTATGCAGAACGCAAATAAGATCGAACTCGCCCGGCACGCAACAGTGCGTGGATCTGCCCCTGAAATTTAGTAAGGAGCAGCGCTTCTGCCCGATATAGCAGCCCCAAGTGGTGGCGCAAAGCGTCACAATCAGGGTGGTACCACGGAGTTAGACCTTCGTCCCTGACCGGCGAAGGTTTTTGTTTTAAGCAATAAATCTGATTAGTATTTTTCGGGTTTATACAAGAAGGAAGTGAACTATGGCGAGAGAATATAGGCCTAACAAGATTGAGTCCAAATGGCAAAAGAAATGGGAAGCCGATGGTCTCTACGAGGCTAATATTGATGAAAATAAAGAGAAGTATTATGCATTAACCATGTTGCCATACCCCTCTGGAGATCTGCACACCGGCCATTGGTATGCCATGGCCCCCTCGGATGCCCGGGCCCGATTTAAGAGGATGCAGGGCTACAATGTCATGTTCCCGATCGGGTTTGATGCCTTTGGTCTACCGGCTGAAAACGCTGCCATTGCCCGGGGAGTTCACCCCAGGGAATGGACTTATAAAAATATCCAGAATATGCGTTCCCAGGTAAAGGGTATGGGCGCGATGGTTGACTGGCGTCGGGAAATGATCTCCGCGGATCCACAATACTACCGTTGGACGCAGTGGTTCTTCATCCAACTTTTCAACCATGACCTGGCTTACCGGAAATATTCCCCGGTGGATTGGTGCCCTCAGTGCAACACCACACTGGCGCGCGAGCAGGTCCATGGTGATGACCGCCATTGTGAACGCTGTAGCACCCCAGTAATAAAAAAAGATCTGGAACAGTGGTTCTTTAAGACCACCAGCTATGCCGATGAACTGATCGACTTTTCACAGATTGACTGGCCGGACCGGGTTAAAACCCTGCAAACAAATTGGGTGGGCCGCTCAGAAGGAGCTGATGTTATCTTTAAAACCGAGGATGGCGATGATCTGACCGTTTTCACTACCCGGCCCGATACGTTATGGGGTGCCACGTTTATGGTCTTGGCCCCTGAACATCCCCTGGTTGAAAAAGTCACATCTGAAGAACAAAAAGAGGCCGTAAAAAAATATCGGGAGGATGCCATCCTGAAAACTGAAATCCAGCGGGCTGCTGTAGATAAGGAAAAAACCGGAGTGTTTACCGGAGGGTACGCCATTAACCCGGTCAATGGAGCCCGGATCCCGATCTGGATCGCCGATTACGTGATGATGGGTTACGGTTTTGGGGCGATAATGGCTGTCCCGGCTCATGATGAGCGAGACTTTGCTTTCGCCCGCCAATTTGAACTGGAGATCATTCCTGTGATCCAGCCAGACGGTGAAAACTTTGATGGGAAAACCATGCAGGAAGCTTATGTGGGACCTGGCCTGATGATCAATTCAGCTCAATTTAATGGCACAGCTGTCACAGAAGATAAAGGTCGGAAAAATCCCGGCCTAAGCAAGGTGATCGATTGGCTGGAAAAAGAAGGGTTGGGGGAAGAAGCTATCAGTTACAAATTACGAGACTGGTTGATCTCCCGCCAACGTTACTGGGGTGCGCCAATCCCCATGATCTATTGTAAAGATTGCGGCTGGAATCCGGTCCCGGATGAGGAGCTTCCAGTTTTGCTGCCGGATGACGTTGAATGGCTTCCAACGGGTGAAAGCCCATTAAAACTGCATCCAACCTGGAAAGACACAACCTGCCCAAGTTGCGGCAAGGCTGCTACAAGGGAAACGGACACCATGGATACCTTCATGTGTTCTTCCTGGTATCATCTGCGTTACCTGAGCCCGGAATATGATCAGGGTCCATTTGACCCTAAAGAATATGATTACTGGATGCCTGTGGATCTCTATACTGGAGGTATTGAACATGCCACCATGCATTTGATGTACACCCGCTTTTTCCACAAGGCTTTGCGGGATATGGGTATCACGGAAGGTCACGAGCCTATGATTATGCTCCGGAATCAAGGTATGGTTTTGGGTGAGGATGGCGAGAAGATGTCCAAGTCCCGGGGAAACACTGTAGCTCCGGATGAATTGGTCAACAAGTATGGAGCTGATACTGTTCGGAGTTACCTGATGTTTTTTGCCCGCTGGGATTTAGGGGGACCTTGGAACAGTCAGGGCATCGGAGGTACAGAGCGTTGGTTGAATAGGGTTTGGAAACTGTATACTGAACCAGCAGAAGGAGGTAAGCCCAGCGAGGGGTTGATGCGCGATATCAAGCGCGATCTGCACACCGCTATATACAATATAACCAGGGACTATGAACAGGTAGAGTTCAATACCATCATATCCACTTTGATGGAACTTCTCAACAACATGGTTAATGCCAAACTCAATGGAGCGGCAAATTCACCAGAATGGCGCGGGATCCTGGAAACCTATTTGCTGATGATGGCACCAGCAGTGCCTCATATAACAGAAGAACTATGGACTGAGGTATTAGGTAATGAGTATTCGATCCACAACCAAAAATGGCCAGAAGCAGATCCTGAATTAATGGCAGTTGAGGAAATCACCCTGATCGTTCAGGTCAATGGCAAGCTGAGGGACAGGATCGTTGTCCCAGTGGATATTAGCCAGGAAGATGCTGAAAAGACTGCCTTGGACAGCCCTGGCGCAGCGCCGTACCTGGAAGGGAAAAAGATCAGGAAGGTAATTGTGGTTCCTGGTAGGTTAGTGAATATAGTTGTGTAAAGTATATTCGGTCAGGTGGTAACAAATCTTTTAGCGGACAGGTTAACACCTGAAATAATCGGTCAGTAAGAAAGCTGTGAGAGCTCAAAAACCACAGCTTTCTTTGCGTATAGTCATTATGAGATAACCCTCAACTGTGGGGTTTGCGTCAGATAACGATCAGGGTAATGGGGTATACTAGGGGCGGAATCTGATTTCCTATTTTAGAGAGATAATCCGAGGAGTAGAGTACCCATGAAGAAAAAGATTGTGACAACAGATAAAGCCCCGGCAGCCATAGGTCCTTATTCAGCCGGCGTAAAAGCGGGACATTTGGTCTATACTGCCGGCCAATTGGGCATTGATCCCGCAAGTGGAAATTTTGTCGATGGTGGTGTAGAAGCGCAAACCCGGCAGGCCCTGGAAAACCTGAAAGCTGTCCTGGAGGCTGCTGGATCTAAAATGTCAAAAGTTGTAAAAACCACAGTATTTTTGCTTGATATGAATGATTTTGGTGCCATGAATGGAGTCTACGGGGAATTTTTCACAAAAAAATATCCTGCCCGGTCAGCAGTCCAAGTTGCACGTCTTCCAAAAGATGGTTTGGTAGAGATTGAAGCAATCGCTTTGGTAGATTGATACTTGTTATGAATTAAATACTACCCTATGACTGGCGAATTAATCCTCCTGGTGGATGACGAACCTAATATCATAGAATTGGCCCAGCTTTATCTGGAACGGGAAGGTTACCGCATCATCACTGCTTCGGATGGTAAAGCTGCCCTTGCTTCTGTTGAAAAACAACGACCGGCTTTAATGGTGTTGGATTTGATGATGCCAGAAGTTGATGGACTGGAGGTCTGCCGTACCTTAAAAGGAAAGAAAGATCCGGTGGCCATCCTGATGCTCACAGCCCGGGATGAGGATATTGATAAGATCCTTGGATTGGAACTTGGTGCGGATGACTATCTCACAAAACCTTTTAACCCACGAGAATTGGTTGCTCGGGTAAAGGCAGTTCTACGCCGCAGCTCAGTCCAGAGTGATGTTAAAGGTGAGGAACAGATCCAGATCGGGGATTTACTGATCGATCCTCCACGAAGGGAGGTCCGGATTGACGGGCAGTTGGTTGAAATCAGAACACAGGAGTTCGATCTGTTATATACCCTGGTCCGGCATCCTGGCATTGTGCTCAGTCGGGATCAGCTGCTGGACCTGGCTTGGGGTTATGATTATTTTGGAAATACCCGCACTGTGGATGTGCACATCGGGAACCTTCGGAAAAAACTATCCGGGTCCAGCGTAAAAATTGAGACAGTTACCAAGATAGGTTATAAATTGGTTCAGTAAATTTGGGTACCGGAATATTCATGTTTACTTCTTTACGGGCTCGGCTGTGGTTGACCTACGCTATCATCATCCTTCTGATCCTCAGCATCCTGGGGATCGGGATTTTTGTTTATATTATCCGCAACCCCCTGATCGATCGCCAGGCGTTGGTCAGACTGGATGCTGCCCTCGCAATAATCCAGCGGCAGATCAATGAACGTTCAATCCTTCCCAGGGAATACCAGCAGTACCTTACCCGTATCAGTGATTCCCTGGCTATTCGTTTGATCCTCTTCAGTTCTGAAGGGGATCCTCTCCTGGATTCAGAACCAGACAGTTCGGCCCTCCCCATGCCAGGTGTAGATCAAATCCCTCAGAAGAAAGGACAGGTTGATGATTTGGGTGGAAAAACCTGGTTATATAGTTCCTGGGTGATGCCCAAAGGAGACCTCCTGGTTGTCACAGTTCCCCGACAGGGTGGTTTGCAATTGCTGCGCAGCCCCCAACTGAGGGAGACGCTGAGAGAAGATTTTTTACCCTCATTTCTTAGGGCAGGATTTGTGGCCTTTATACTGGCCGTAATCTTTGCGGCTTGGATGGGGAGCTGGATCGTCAGTCCTCTGCAGACCATAGAAGAGGCTTCTCGCAATATATCAAATGGAGAATATCAGCAAATACCCCTGGAAGGACCGGATGAGGTCCAGGCTTTAGCCGGGGCTTATAATGAAATGATCGGTCAGGTTCGGGCTTCTCAGCAATCCCAACGCGATTTTGTAGCGAATGTCTCCCACGAATTAAAAACCCCCCTGACATCCATTCAGGGATTTTCTCAAGCTATAATGGATGGAACAGTAGATTCTGGACCTGCCCTGACCAAGGTTGCAGGGATTATCAAAACCGAGGCAGATCGAATGTACCGGCTGGTAGTAGATTTGCTTGATCTGGCCCGCTTTGACGCCGGCACTGTAATTCTGGATCGTAAGGCGCTCGATTTGAGCAAATTACTCACTCATGTGGTAAATCAACTTATACCTCAGGCTGCTGAAGCTAGAGTGAAACTTAACCTGGATGTTGGTCTACTACCCACATGTGTAGGTGACGAAGATCGCCTGGCCCAGGTTTTTACCAATCTGGTGGATAATGCCATCAAACATACACCAGAAAATGGATTTGTAACCCTCAATGCCCAGAGTGAAGCTGGGCTGGCGCGAATTGAAATCATTGATAGCGGAAAAGGCATTCCGGATGAACATTTAGGTCGGATCTTCGAGCGCTTTTATAAGGTAGATGGATCCCGAAAGAAAGAAGCTAAACCTGGAACCGGGTTGGGTTTGGCTATAGCCCAGCAGATCGTCCAGGCCCATGATGGTACGATTTCTGTCCGGAGTATACCGGGTGAGGGTTCTGTATTTGAAGTAAA
>Ga0307419_10002091_pt1 | contig 10226 bp, 5 predicted proteins | sample SalMarWE160230MG_2_FD_202512 | JGI IMG/M metagenome (GOLD analysis project Ga0307419, IMG submission 202512) | Salt marsh sediment microbial communities from the Plum Island Ecosystem LTER, Massachusetts, United States - WE1602-30 | ecosystem: Environmental > Aquatic > Marine > Intertidal zone >... | reverse complement strand
ACTGAAAAAGCTGAAAAAAATGGGATTCGGAACCGTGATCCTTCCGGAAAGTGAAACCCCGACCGGGAATATTGAAGGTTATGAAGATGCCATTAAATGCGGGAAATTCTTCAAGCAGAATGAAGAGGCAATTGACGGAATCATCGTGGTCCTGCCAAACTTTGGTGATGAGCTTGGCGTAGTCAACACCATAAAAATGTCGGGGTTGAATGTACCCGTATTGGTACAGGCGTGCGATGATGATAACGACAAGGTGGATGTGAAAAGCCGCCGGGACGCTTTCTGTGGTAAACTTTCGGTATGTAACAACCTTTATCAGTACGGGATCAAATTTACAAATACGACGTATCATACTTACAGCATTGACGACAAGGAATTTGAAAAAGACCTGTACAAATTTGCTGCCGTCTGTCGTGTTGTAAAAGGCATGAAAGGGTTAAGGGTTGGTGCGATTGGAACCCGGCCTATTGGTTTTCAAACCATGCGTTTCAGCGAGAAAATACTGCAGAAAAACGATATAACCATCGTCCCGGTCGATATGTCCGAAATCATCGCTGCTGCAGAAAAGATAGATGAAAATTCAAGTGAGGTAAAAGAGAAAGTTGAAGCCATTCAGAATTACGGTAACTGTAAAATTCTTCACAAGGGACAAATATCCAAACAGGCCCGCTTCGGCCTGGCGGTTGAAAAGTGGATTGAGGAAAACAATATTGATATTTCAGCTCTTCAATGCTGGGATTCGATTGAAAAAAATTATGGTTGTGCTGCCTGTGTTACCATGAGTATGATGGGTGAAAAACTCATGCCGTCGGCTTGTGAGGTTGATGTTGCAGGCACAATAGGAATGTATGCACTTGCACTGGCAGCCCAGAAACCCTCGGCTTTGCTCGACTGGAATAATAATTTCGGCAAAGAACGCGATAAAGTTGTCTGCACCCATTGCAGCAATTATCCAAAATCCTTCTTCGAAAGCGAGATTGAAATAGGAAGCCTGGATATTCTGGGTACGGTATTGGGACAGGAAGATACTTTTGGTGCAATAAAAGGGAAAGTAGCCCCGGGCAATATGACCTATTTCAGAATTTCAACGGATGATTCAAAAGGCATTGTTAAGAGTTATCTGGGGGAGGGTGTCATCACGGACGATCCCTACGGAATGGATGGTGGCATTGCAGTTTGCGAAATACCAGACCTGCAAAAATTAATGAATTTTGTGTGCAAGAATGGATTTGAACACCATGTGGGAATGGTTCGCGGACATGTTGCTGATATTCTGGAAGAAGCAATTGGAAACTATTTTGGATGGGAGCTTTATTATCACAAGTAGGAATAAATAATAATAAATACTATGGTACTGGTTCACAGCTACGGTCTGGCGATATTCTTTTTTATCCTTTCAATGATATGTTGGGGCTCCTGGGCCAATACCCAGAAACTGGCAGCCCGCAACTGGCGATTTGAACTGTTTTACTGGGACCTTACCCTGGGACTGTTGTTAACGGCGACTCTGGCTGCATTTACACTGGGAAGTCTGGGAACCGAAGGACGTCCCTTTTTACAGGATCTGGCTCAGGCGGATGGTAAGAGTATTCTGAATGCAATGTTAGGTGGAATCGTATGGAACCTGGGGAATATACTGCTGGTGGCAGCGATAGCCGTTGCAGGAATGTCGGTGGGATTTCCGATTGGCGGCGGATTAGCCTGGATCCTCGGAATCGTCTTCAATTTAATCCTGGTTATTATTGACAAGGGGAAGCCCGAAGGAAATGTCGTGCTTCTCTTTATTGGCATGGCAGTAATAATTGCAGCTATTTATTTAAGCATGTTGTCATTCAAAAAGCTTGCAGATGAACAGAAGAAACCCTCGGCCAAGGGAATACTGCTTTCCGTAGGGGCAGGAGTGCTGATTGCATTTTTTTACGGACTCGTGGTTAAGTCGCTGGAAAATACCTTCCTGTCCGGTGGCGCAGGAAACCTGACTCCCTATACCGGAGTGTTCTTCTTTGCCGTTGGAGTAACTGTCAGCACACCGATCTTTAATCCGGTATTCATGCGCTATCCGGTGCAAGGAGAGCGTGTCAGAATGAAGGAATATTTCAAAGGCAGTTTAAAAACGCATTCCACCGGTGTTTTAGGAGGATTGATCTGGATGACCGGCATGGTGGTAAGTTTTATGTCGGCGGGAAGTGCAAATCCGGCCATTGCATACGCATTAAGCAATGCAGCCCCGGTGGTGGCAATTCTATGGGGTGTGTTCATCTGGAAAGAGTTTAAAGGCGCGCCTAAAGGAACCAACGGACTGCTGGCAACCATGTTCGTATTATTCCTCATTGGACTTGTACTTATCTCGATGTCAAATAATTAAGAGGATTGAATGTATAGTATAGCTGAATTGGAAAGAGAAGCAATTGAGATCAGAAAGAGGACGGTCGAAATCATTTATAATGCTGGCGGGGGCCACACAGGGGGATCAATGTCCCAGGTAGATATTTTAACGGCATTGTATTTCTCCGTTCTTAAAATTGATCCCGGCAGACCGGATGACATGAAGCGCGATCGATTTATTTTGAGCAAGGGACATTCGGTTGAAGGGTATTATGCCGTACTGGCAAGAAGGGGCTTCATCGAAGATATTTTGCTGGAAACGTATGGAAAGTTCAATTCGGAATTGACCGGGCATGCTACAAGGAAAACAAGAGGAATTGAATTAAACTCAGGAGCACTGGGTCATGGTCTTTCCGTTGGTGTAGGGATGGCCCTGGCTTCAAAAAGGCAGGGGATTGGATTCCGGACCTTTGTTTTAATGGGTGACGGAGAACATGGTGAAGGCTCAATCATGGAAGCGGCAGCTTCAGCAGGACATTATATGCTCGATAACCTTATTGCAATAATCGACCGGAACAGACTTCAAATCAGCGGTCCAACGGAAGAAGTACTTACCATTGAAAACTTACGCAAAAAATATGAAGCATTCGGATGGGCAGTAACATCGGTTGACGGACACGATGTTGGAGCTTTAATTGACGTTTTTAACCGCTGTCCAATTGAGAAAGGGAGGCCAACTTTTATCATAGCGAACACGGTTAAGGGGAAAGGTGTATCCTTTATGGAAAACCAGGCATCATGGCACCATAAAGTCCCGACCGCAGATGAATTGAAACAGGCGATAAAGGAATTGAATGAACGTAAAGAAGCTTTGCATGAATAAACAAGTAATCCCCTGCAGGAAGGCATTTACTGATACTATTCTGGAAGAGGCAAAGTTAAATAAAAACATCTTTGTAGTCACCTCAGATGCCCGGGGAAGCGTGACCCTGGATCAGTTTGCCATGGAACTCCCCGGGCAGTTTGTGGAAGTGGGAATTGCGGAACAAAATGCAGTTGGCGTGGGAGCAGGCCTTGCACTCTGCGGTAACAATGTTTTCGTCTGCGGACCCGCTTGTTTTTATTCAGCGCGCGGACTGGAACAGATAAAAGTTGATGTGGCATATACACAATCAAACGTAAAAATAATAGGTGTCAGTGGCGGCGTAAGTTATGGAGCTCTGGGTGCAACTCATCATAGTCTGCACGATATTGCAGTAATGCGTACATTCCCGGGGATGGAAGTATACCTTCCTGCAGATCGTTTCCAAACCCGGAAGCTGATCCAGTATCTGTCAAAATCCCATAAGCCGGCATATGTCAGAATGGGAAGAAACGCCGTTCCGGATGTTTATAATGAAAATGACGAATTTGACTTTGGGAAAGCCAATGTGCTGTCTGATGGGAAAGATATAACATTGATTGGCACCGGAGAGACCGTTTATTATGCATTACAGGCGGCTGTGAAATTATCAGAGTCGGGAGTTAATGCTACAGTATTGGATTTGTGTACGATCAAACCCTTGGATAAGAAGACAGTACTGAATGCTGTAAAAAAGACCGGTCGTGTCCTGACAGTCGAAGAACATAGTATCTATGGGGGTATGGGCTCCATGATCGCAGAATTAACTGCCCAGGGATATCCCGTAAAGATGAAAATATTAGGCATTCCGGATGAGAATGCAATAAATGCAAAACCCATGGAGATTTTTGAGTATTACGGACTGACTTCAGAAAACATATATAAGGAAGCAACGAAGTTGTTAAATGATTAATGCAGAATTAATTGAGGAAGCCCTCTTTTTTCGTTTCAAATTAGTGGCAGGGCTATTCGGGAAGAATGTGTTGAATTGACGCAAGGGGGATAAGTATGGGAAAACTGTATATGCTTTCTGGTACGTCAGTGTACCTATCAATAAGCCATGAACTTATAATTTTAATGTCTCACTGGGAGCGGGTAAGCCAGGGGAAGCCGTGGCCGGTTAAAACCAGGATGATATGCCACCCCATTTCTCCGGTGAATGGATGTTGTAGCAGCCAATCCCTCAATGTCATAGTTATTGGCATAAACTAAAAACCGAACCAATAAAATGGCATCATGAGTTTCGTTCTCGGTATCGGTAAGGACGAATACCCTGGGTTTCTCTTGTACAGATGCATGGGAACAACCCATCATAAGAACCGAAAGTAATATGGTTACATTTTTAAAAATAATGAAAATTCTATAATTCGGCCGTACGCGTCTGAGTGTTTTCGTTCAACTTATCATGATATATCAGCTCAAATGCTTTCAGCGCCTGAATCGCTTAATTCCTTAACCAGATTCCTAATGGAAATTGCCGGCTGTATACCGGGTTAAGGTGTTCGTTTCTCCACTGTTCTGAAAGATGCTGTCCCCGGTCAATTCAATAATTCCGGGAAAGCTTCATCCCTGTATACTCCTGATGAGAGACGTACTTATTCACTAATGCCGGTATTTGGTGAGCGGATGACTGTAAAATGATAATTACCCGATCCAAGCTCAACAAGCAGTTCATTTCCATTTTCCCGGTACGATTCAATTCCTTCTGCTTTCCTGAGGGGATTTCCGCTTTCGGAGATGCGTTCTGTATCCGAACAGGGCAGGTGCACTTCAGCCGTGGTGTTGGCCGGGATCTTGATATCCCAGAACAGGGTATCCTTACGGGCAATCCAGTTGCTTTCAATGGTGCCATGAACGGAACGGTAGGAAGCATCCACATGGTCCAGTCCTTTCGGAAAAGCCGGATGCATAAGGATCTTTTTAAAAGCAGGATATTCCGGATGGGACCTGATGCCGGCAAGGTCCTCGAAGTACCAGATCAACAGGTCTCCCAGCAACATGACATGGTTCTGTGAATTCATGTCGGAGGCTGCCGTGTTGCCGTTCCAAAGTTCCCAGAAGGTGGTGGCCCCGTTTTCAACCATGTAGCCCCAGCTGGGATAGGTGGTTTGTGTGGCTATCCGGAAGGCCAGGTCCTCCATTCCATTGCGTGACAGGGTGCGCATCAGCCATTGAACGCCGATAACCCCCGATGAAAGATGGTTGCCGTAATCTTCCAGGATCTTCGTTACCCTGGCAAGTATCCCTTCTTCCAGTTCGGCAGGAACGATCCCAAGGCTCAACGGGAGCAGGTTTTCGGTAAGGGTATTGTTTCCGTAGTATTGATGGTCTTCCGAAAGGAATTTTTTATTGAAGGCATTGCGTACCTGCCCGGCTTCAGTCCGGAAAACCGCGATATCCTCCGCATGATGGGTCAGGGCGGCGAACTCCTGCATGAGGACCAAGAAATGGTAGTAATATGCCGTTGAGATCAGGGCGCTGGGCCGCTTCACATCGGCACTTTTTCCCCTTCCCGCTTCGATGCTCACCGGCGGAACGCACCAGTCACCATAGCTGTCCCTGGTCATGATCCCATCCACCAGGTAGTTTTGCCTCATATAGGCGAGCCATTTCTTCATAAACGGATAGTGCTTCTGGAGCGACCTGAGATCTCCGAACTGGCGGTAGAGCATGTCGGCCACAAGGAGGTAGGTCCCCGCCCAGGTCATGTTGTCGCTGTAATATCTCCAGTAGGCCGGCGCCACATCGGGGATGCTCCCGTCTGCCCGCTGGGCATACATGATATCATCCAGCCATTTTGCATAGAGCCTGGAATTGTCAAACAGGAAGCTCTCTCCGTATGATCCCACAGCACGATCGCCCAGCCAGGGCTGCCGTTCATTCCGCTGGGGACAATCCACCGGCATGCCCTTGTAATTTCCGCTTATGGACCAGAAGGCATTGTGAAAAAGCCGGTTGAGCAAGGTGTCCGATGAGGTGAAGCGTCCCGTGACGGGGAGCCTGTCGTACACCACAAGGCCGGTGAAGTCTTCAGTATCAGGGGTGCCCGGGTAGCCGCTTACCTCCACATAGCGGAATCCATGGTATACAAAGGCAGGTTGCCATTCTTCCGGACCGTTGCCGCGGAGGGTATAGTAATCGGTGGCCTGTGCATCCCGGAGATTCTCTGTGAAAAGGCTTCCGTCTTCATTTAGCGATTCGGCAAAGCGCAGTTTCACGGTGGTCCCTCTTTCTCCCAGAACCCTGATTTTCAGCCATCCCACCATATTCTGGCCCATATCCAGAATATATACGCCGGGGTGATGCCTTTTCATGGAGATGGGGAGGACCGTATCCATCACGGCCATGTTTTCGTTCATCTGGGCTTCATAGGTGCCGCCCGGTTCCTGTACATATTCGGCCTGCAACCAGCTGCCGCCGTCGAATCCGGGCAGGGTCCACCCCTTGAATTCCTTTCCGGCATCGTAGATCTCCCCATCGTATTCGTTGTTCGAACGGATGGGACCATCGGCCGTTCCCCTCCAGCTGTCATTTGTGCTGATGGTCTGAGTTGTCCCGTCTGTATACCGGATGACCAGGTTCAGCAAGAGTTTCGGATACCCGAAATTCTTGATCTTATAGGCTTTATAGTGCTGACGCATGGTGAAGTACCTGCCGTTTCCCAGCACCACACCGATGGCATTATTCCCCGGGGTGAGCAGTTCACCCACATCAATACTGTTGTACTTCACATTCTTAACGTAATCTGTCGGAGCAGGGGAGAGTACCTCATTACCCGCTTTATGGCCGTTCAGGTACAATTCATACAATCCCAGGCCCATGATGTATACTGTGGCGTCCTGAATCTGCTTATCCGGTTTGGTGTTAAATTCCTTCCTGAAATAGCGCGCCGAAAGGCGGGAAAACATCTCCTCGCTGTCCCATGGGAATGTCCTGTCGAAACCTATCCAACGCCCTTTCCAGTCCTTGTAATGCAGGAGTCCCACGCGCCAGCTCTGGGTCCCGCTCCAGGAGGACGAAACATTGCCCGACCAGACCTTCACCTTCCAGAATGCCTGCATTTGACTGTTCAGCGCTTTCCCTTCGTAAACCACTCCGGTGGAACAGTCTCCGGGGGTTTTCCCCGTGTCCCAAAGATCGGCCGAATCCTTTTCCATCAAAGCCGGGGAGGATGCCACCATCACACGGTAGGCCGTCTGCATGACAGATCGGTTATCCGATGAAAGGATCCAGCTCAAACGGGGTGAAGGAGTATCTGTTCCCACCGGGTTCTCAAGCATCTCGCATTTCAGGCTTTGAACCCTGATGTTGGCCCTTGGAGATTCTTCAGCACAGCCGGTAAGGATGGCGATGCCTGTTAGCAAAGTGACAGGCCGGATTCTAAATCTCATGATTACGGCTTTTAATCATTTCCATAAAGTGGGACTGAACCGGTATGGTGAATATACTCCGATAAACCGGACAGCATGATTGAACCCAATAAATGTATTAATTTGCCATGATAACAAAAAACCACTATTTTACTCTGTGTAATGCTTGCATTTTACATCATCGGGCTGGTATTGATCACCGTTTCAAATACATAATTTCTCAGAGAAATGAAACAAATGACGAACCCGCAGATTTTTAATGTCAGGGATCTGACCCTGAATGCGACAAACGAACTGGAAATTAATGGATTCCGGTTAAGCATTTTTCATTGCGATAGCGATCCGGTTACTGCAAATCGCATTAAAGTCGGGAATGAGAATGTCGAAGTCGAGTTTTTTCCCTCCAAGGGACTATCAATTGCCCAGGCCTGGATACGGGGCCGGGCGATTTTCTGGGAAGCCCCTATCGGTCTGGCCGATACGGAAGAACTCGATTTGTGGTCCGACGAAATCAGAATCAACAGCAATCCTTCACCGGGTTTCACTTTCCTGAAAACATTTTGTGGCGGGCTGGAATTATACGGCCTCAAAAACTGGGGAATGCCTGTTACCACCAACGGGAAAATTGATCCGATTCACGGCGAAACTTCGAATATACCTGTTGGTGAAATTCTATTTGATGCTGAAAATGAAGAAAAATGCTTGATCCAGGCTTCCTTTCTTTACCGTACTTTTAAAGGGGATACTAATCTGCCCTGGTACGAAAGGGGTGCAGCAATTTTTAAAGTTACCCGGAAATTAACTATTCCCGCGGACGGTTTGGAATTCTTTGTTGAAGACACCATCGAAAATGTGAGCAATACGATGCAGCGTCCGGATTGGGGCTATCATATTACTTTGAGGCCGGAGGAAGGTGCAAGATTATTGGTTCCCTCAAAGCAGGTTCAGGAGCGTGGAGGAAATGCATTGCCCTCCGATATTGAAACCTGGCACAAAGCTGAAGATCCGTCGATACGAACCGAAACGGGCATCATACATCAGAAATTACTGGTCAGCAAATCTGAACCCGGACCCGAAACTGTTGTATCACTTTTAGAATATCCTGATCGAACAGGATTGGCTGTTTCTGTTCCCCCTTCTCCCTATTTCCAGACCTGGTTTTGCAACGGGGGGAAAGGTTCAAAAGAATTTACGGGAAGGAACGGGGAGTCCATTCTTATGAAAAATTGGGACGGAATGGGCCTTGAGATTGGTTCAAATGCACTGGATCACAACGGGAATATTGATAAAACAGTATGCTATGAACCAGAATTGAGTCCCGGGGCTCACAAAACTATCCTGTTGAGGTTCAGATGGTTGGATGAGCTCAGGGTATTGGATCTCGCGGCGGCGATTAATGACTTTAAATCTTCAGGATAAGGCTGATGGAATTATTTTTTTAAACAGCAACTTCAGTCTGTAATGTTAAAGATGATCCTTTGATATGATTTTAGTTCCGGTACACCGTTGTCTGTTATTTCAAGAATCACATGTAATTGTTTACCGGGTTCATTGGGAACAACAAATGAAGCTTTGTCCCTGGAATTATTCTTTTTAATTTCAAGCTTTCCCTCGGCATTGTCCGCTTCATAATAGTGCCACCAATTGTATGACAAGGAATTTTTATCAGGGTCGGTGGATGGAGAACCGTCTAATACAACTTTCTCTCCGGGAAGCACATTACGAACAGTTTCACCTTTTACAGCTGCAACCGGTTGGTGGTTCGCTTTCGAGAAGGAGTCTGCCACGCACCAGTCAGCCCGGGTGGCCCAATCATTCTGAGCGGCAGCAAGCCAACGCTGAAATGTATAATGAGAGTCGGGGTTTCCGTTGTTAATATCCTTGCCATCCTGCATGTGATTCCCGTTCTTATATTCAGGACGTCCGCCCCAGCCACCCAGAGTATAATCTGTGTCCTGCTCAAGGCCGTTGTTTATAAGTGGCATGAAGGAAGGGGTATCACCCTCGCTGGTATAGTCCTGGGAATACGCTGCAGCAAGCGGGCCATGCCCTGACTTAATTTTCTCGGTCAGCCATGGCTTGTCCATAATCGTTTGTAATTCAGGAGGATTTGCACTTGGCCTGTCTTTATAGTAGTAATCGACACTCATATAGTCCCATACGTATCGCCAGCCACCGTCATGTTCCGGAGCACCCGCCTCATAAATCTTTATTTCAGGAAGGTTTTCCTCGATCCACTTACCACCTCCGTCCTGGTACCAGATGCAGTAAAGCCGGGCTTTGCCCGCTGCTCTTTCCCATTCTCCGGGGGAGTACTTTTCCTTTATCTGCCACAAGGCATTGGCCTGGGTGTTGGCCCCGCCCCAGGCCAGGATGTGTACGGGCCGGGGGTCGGAATCCAGGAGTGTCTTGATAATGAGTTGGGCCCCTTCGTTGTCTGATATGAGGGGAGGGGCCTTTCTCAGGTCATTTCTATTTTCATTGCCGACTTTCAATACACTCAGAAGGTAGGCAGCATCGGGATAGTCCGGATTATGCTTTTTTAAATTGGGCAGGCACTGCTCATACTTGGCAATCAACTTTTCGATCCACTGATCCTTGCTGTGGCCGTCTTTCTGAACTCCGTTGAC
>Ga0307419_10002088_pt1 | contig 10241 bp, 8 predicted proteins | sample SalMarWE160230MG_2_FD_202512 | JGI IMG/M metagenome (GOLD analysis project Ga0307419, IMG submission 202512) | Salt marsh sediment microbial communities from the Plum Island Ecosystem LTER, Massachusetts, United States - WE1602-30 | ecosystem: Environmental > Aquatic > Marine > Intertidal zone >... | reverse complement strand
AATCTCAGTTAATTTTTTCAAACAACTCCCTACCAAACTTGATTTAGCATAAAATATGCCACCTTCATTTCGGAGGCTAATAACCATAAATACAAGGAGTTATATGAGCTGAGCTGACAGACAGGGCGGGTTAGAGGAGAGGAATTTCGAGAAATTCCAAAACGTCTTTTCCCAAAATTGAGAAACTGCGCGTAACTTGTGAAAATACCCACTTTTTGAGACAAACACTATCAAATCCTAGCCGCCATTGAACACCTCACCGCTCTTCGGCTGATTGCAGAATGGCATGCAGCAGGGTGTTTGCGCCGGCTTCACAATCCTCCCAACTGGTGTTTTCCACCTCAACATGGCTGCGTCCCCCAATGCTCGGAACAAAAATCATGGCGGTGGGGCAGACCTGGTTCATATAGCTTGCATCGTGCCCGGCACCGCTAACCATGTGTAGATTGGGGTAGCCCAACTGGTCGGCGGTATCCAGGATGCGCTCGACCAGTTTTTCATCAAAGGGTGAATGCTGGACTTTCCAGGTTTCTTCCATGGTTATTGGACAGCCCCTTCGTGCCGCAATCCCTTCAAAATCCTCGCGTAACACTTCCCACGCCTTCAGGGCATGATCGTCATCCCAGGAGCGAATATCCACGGTGAAGTGCACTTTGTCAGGAATGATGTTCCTGGAGTTTGGATAGTTCTCTATTTCCCCAACCGTTGCTACTAGATTGCCTCCCATATGTTCCGGGAGTTCATTGACCTTCAGAATCATTTCCGCTGCAGCGCACAGGGCATCATGCCGTCCTTCCATGGGCGTCGGCCCCACCTGGTTTGCCTCCCCCTTCAGATTGACATCATACCAGTGCAGACAGACGATTCCTTTTGGCGCCCCTATGACTCTTCCTTCCGTTTCCAGGATTGGGCCCTGTTCGATGTGATATTCATAGTAACAGTGAACCGGCCATTTTTCACACTTTGCCCCTTCCTTGTAACCGATACGGATCAATTCCCCTTCAAACCTTCTGCCGTCTATATCGGTTCTACTATAGACCCAGTCTCTCTGCAGAGCGCCCGTCCAGACGCCCGATCCCACCATGGCCGGAGAAAACCGGGAGCCCTCTTCGTTCGTCCAGTCCACAATAACGATTGGACGTTCGGTCACAACCTGGTTTTCATGCAAGGTTCTCAATACTTCAAGGGTACCCATGACCCCGAGGATGCCGTCGAACCGACCGCCGCTCGGCTGAGAATCCATGTGCGACCCGCTCATGACCGGAGATAGGCTGTTGTTTCTGCCTGGTCGACTACCAAAGATATTTCCCATCTCATCTATGGTCACATGGAGTTCCAGGTCATTGAGCCAGGTAATAAGAAGATCCCTGGCCTCCTTGTCCTCGTCGGATAGGGCCAATCTGTGCACCCCCTCGCCCGGGGTTGCCCCGATTTTTGCCATGCGTTCCAGGCTTTCCCGGAGCCTTTTGCCGTTGACTCTCAACTCCTTGATTTGCAATCTATTTCTCCCTGTGGCAGATTCTCCGAAATTGGGGCTCAGGAGCACCACTCGATAATCGTCGCGACGCCCTGCCCCCCTCCGACGCAGGCTGCTGCACAACCATAACGGCCATTTTTTTCCTCAAGGATCCGGGCAAGCGTCCCGACTAACCTGATCCCGGTGGCGCCCATGGGATGACCGATGGCGATTCCACCTCCTTTGATATTGACCCTTTCCGGATCAATCCCCAATTCCTCAATACAGTTCAGCACGACCACGCTGAAGGCCTCGTTGATCTCCCAAAAATCCATGTCCTTGACCTGAACATTTCCCTTTTCCAGTGCCATCTGAATAGCCGGAACCGGTCCTGCTCCCATGATAGTCGGGTCCACCCCGGCAAACCCGATGGACCGAATGGCAGCAAGAGGTCTGATCCCCTTGCTCTCGGCTGTCTTTCGGGACATGAGTACCATGGCGCCGGCACCAGCATTGAGAGGAGACGAGTTTCCCGCCGTGATGACCCCATCCTCAAGGAACACGGGCTTCAGTCTTGCCATATCATCCATTGAAACCCTCTCACGGACCGCCTGGTCGCGATCCACCGTCATCATAGTCCCATTAGCCTGCTCGGCCTCAATGGGGAGTATCTCACCTTCAAAAAAACCTTCCTTCCTTGCCCTGGAGGCCAGTTGATGGGAACGTATTCCCCATCTGTCAAAATCCTCACGCGAAAAAGAAGTTTGGGAAGCAAGTTTTTCAGCCGTGAGCCCCATATTCATCGTCACTTCCATATCCCAGTGGTTGTAACTGGTTTCCGAATACAGGCGTGGATTGAGCGAGATAACCTCCTTCTCAAACAAGGTGGGTCCCATGGGGACACGCGTCATATGCTCCATCCCGCATGCCAGCACAATGTCAGCGAACCCGGTGGCAATCTCCATGAATCCCACGTGAACAGCCGCCATGCTGGACCCGCACTGCTGGTCAAAGAATTTGGCGGGTGTCTTCTCCGAGAGATTGGCCAGGAACAGGGGCGTTCTTCCCCCATAGGTCCACTGCTCACTCACGCCCATTGCAGAGCCCACGAGGAAATCGTTGATTTCATCAGGATAGATTTCCACCCTGCCGAGGAGTTCCGGTATGAGCCTCCCGAGCAGATCATCGGCCCTCAATTTGTGAAACCAGTCCTTGGCCGGATCACCCGGCTTGGATTTCGACTGGGCTGTCCTCAAATAGCCCGCGATGACAACTTCATTCATTTTTCTTTCTCCTCCATTCCGTTGAACGGCCAGGAAGTTATCCTATTCCACAAGGCCACACCAGCGCGATATGAAGAGGGCATATGCTTTCGCAACATGGACGATGCTCTCAATATTGACCCGCTCGTTTGCCGCATGGATGTTTTCGGCCACCGGTCCGTAGCAGGTGGCTTGGCCGGACCCGAACAGGGTGAAGACCCTGAGATCCGTCGTACAAGTGGCGATATATTCCCTCGCATCCTCCCCTGTGAGCGCCCTGTGGCATGCATTCAGGGCAGAAAAAGCAGGGAGGTCAAGAGCCAGGCTGTGACCCTCGGACCGGAATCCATAAAAATCGATCAGGGGCGGGTTCTCTGAAAGCCAGGGGTCTCTTTTCGCGGCGTTCTCTACGGTTTCGATAATGCGCGCACAAATTTGCTCATAGGAGACGCCCGGGAAAAAAGAAAGCCTGCCATGGAATTCGGCGGTGGCCGGAACGGTGGAGGGCCAGTCACCCCCTTTGAAGATCCCGATATTCAGGTTCAGGGGATGCACCATGTCTTGATACTCGGGTGGGACATCAGAGAGGTTGAGTTCCGCTTCCAGTTGTCGCAGCGCATCGATAACATGATAACTTTTTTCAATGGCATTGGTACCCGATCGCGCGGACTGCACGTGAACCGGGACACCCCGGACGGAGACCTTGAACCAGAGGACCCCCAACTGGGCGGTGAGAATGGTAGGCCCGAAGGGTTCCGGGATCAGTACAGCCTCGGCGTCGTATCCGGCTTCCAGGCACGCCAGGGCCCCGTTCCCGCAGCATTCCTCTTCTATCACCGCTTCAATGCTTACAGGTGCTTTCAATCCGAATCCCGCCTTTTCCACGGCGTGGACTGCATAGGTCATGGCCGCAACACCTGATTTCATATCCCCTGATCCGCGGCCATACAGCCAGCCGTTATTGACTATCGGGTCAAAAGGATCGTCACTCCAGAATTCCAGGGGTTCAGGGCTCACCACATCCAGGTGTCCGTTGAAAAGAAGACTATGTCCTCCCTCCGCATCCGCTTCCCGGACCGCCACCACGTTCTTGCGGCCTTCATATCCCCAAGGCACCGGTGCAAATCCCGGATGTCCCGCAAGCGTTGCCGGGACAATGGGAACGGTGACCGGTTGAAAGGAAAGCCTTTTGAATTCTTCCTCTGCCACCTTTACGGCCGATGCCTCGTTCCCGAGGGTGCTGGGTTCCCGTACCAGCCTACAGGCGTAGTCGAGCAGGTCGTCAGACAGGTGATCTACTGTCTCTATCAGCTTTTTTTCCTGTTTATTCTCCAGCATACGCTGTCTCTCCCTTCGGACTGAATCTCCCGCCCTCCTATGTGCTACCGCCCAGGGAGGAAGCCTTTTCTTAAGTGACTGGTGAGAGGGTGCCGTCTTTTCGTGACTTACCAGTGGGGGAACCCGCAGCTCGACGAAGTCGAGAATGCGGAGGGGGTATAGCTATCCCACGCTGGTAAGTCGCAGAAAAGACCAGCCCGGAGCCTCGGAACGCTAGAAAAGGCTCCCTTCTTGGGCGTCAACCTTCAACTGATCTCACTATTCCAGATCCCGGATGACAGAGGCTGTCCGGGTCCGCCGCCAGAGGTGGGGGATTCAGTTATACTTAGAATCGGGGAAGGTCTTGTTGCGGGACGACCAGCGGCGCCTCCGTCTTTCGAATCACTTCATCCAGATCCACACCCTCGGCGATTTCCCGCAGCACCAACCCCTCCGGCGTCACGTCGATCACGGCAAGTTCGGTGATGATGGTGTCTACGCACCCTTTGGCAGTGAGTGGCAATGTACATTCCCTGAGTATTTTCGGGCGTCCATTTCGATCGGTGTGGGTTGAGGTGACAATCAGCCTCCTGGATTTTTGGGCCAGTTCCATGCCCCCTCCAATACCGGGAGAAAATTTCCCTGGAATGATCCAGTTGGCCAAATCACCGCTTTCGGACACCTCCAGGGTACCCAGAAAGGCCAGATCCAGACGCCCACCCCGGACGAGTGCGAATGACAACGCACTGTCGAAAAAAGAGGCCTCTTTCATCAATGAAACATAGTTCCCCCCGGCGTCGATGAGGTTGCGGTCCTCTGTTCCGGGCCGGCACCTCGGACCCATGCCTAGGATCCCGTTCTCCGAGTGGATAAAAACGGGTTTGTCGTCGGGGAGGTACTTGGGGATGAGGGTCGGGATACCGATCCCCAGGTTTATGACCTGTCCCGCCGCTATTTCCTCTGCCGCACGCTGTGCGATCTTCTCTTTATAGGGCGTGATGTTCCAGTACCCCGTATTCGGATGTGATCTCTTCCATGACCACCACATGGTCCACGAAGGCGCCGGGCGTGTGCACATGCTCGGGGTCCAGGTCACCCGTGTCCACGATCGCTTCAACTTCCGCGATCACAGTGTCTGCCGCAGTAGCCATGAGAGGATTGAAATTCCGCGCGCTCTTCTGATAGACCAGGTTCCCAAAATCGTCTGCCATGAAGGCATGGATGAAGGCCACATCCGCTCTCAAGGCCGGTTCAACAAGGGCCCGTTGTCCCTCGATCTCAATACACTGTTTCTCATTTTCAAGAATCGTGTCCAGGCCGATATCCGTCAGGATACCCATCAGGCCCGCCCCGCCGGCCCTGATTTTCTCGGCCAGGATACCCTGGGGGTAAAACTCCACATCGATTTCATTGCGGTTCATCATGCCGATGACCGTCGCGTTCAGGCCCAGGTGTGAGCAGATCAGCTTTCGTGCCCGTCCCGCCTCAATGAGCCTGGAAAGTCCCATCCCGTCTTCATTGGCCTCATTTTTAATCAAGGTCAACCCCCGCGTTCCCTTTCCCAGGAGTCCGTTGATGAGGGTAAAGGGCGTACCCGGGACACCAAATCCGCCGACCATAACGCGATCGCCGTCGCGGACACGTTCGAGTGCCTTTTCAATAGATGTACGCTTATCAATCACTCTTCCCTCGCCAACGCTGTTCGTCCATGGATTTCCGGAGATTCACCGCCCGCTTCGCTCAAGACGCAAAGACCGCAAAGTTTTTTCACAGCTTGTTCATGGTTCGCTTCAATGCCCGATCCAGACGATCAAGGATCTCGCCCACCTGATCCTTCTTCACGATTAATGGCGGTGCAACCAGGACGTGATCTCCTGACAGCCCATTGATGGGCCTGCGCGGATAGATAATGAGACCCTCTTCATAGGCCATATCCGTGAGGAGCAAATTCACTTCCTTTTCAATGGGAAACGGCTCTCGGGTATCTCGATCCTTTACCAGTTCCACCGCGAGGAGGAGCCCTTTTCCCCTGACCTGGCCGATCATCTTGTAGCGTTCTGCAAAATCCTTCAGCCCGGCCTTGAGAAGCCGTCCCATCTCAGCGGCATTTTCCGAGAGGTGTTCCTTCGTGATGACTCTAAACACCTCGAGACCTACCGCGCAAGCCATGGGATTTCCCGCATAGGTATGACCGTGGGCAAAGCCCCCTTTACTTACCACTTCATCCACTGTATCGTCGCGCACCATGATCGCTCCCAACGGGTAGTAGCCGGAGGCCATCCCCTTGGACAGCGCCACGATATCCGCCTCGATATCCCAATGTTCATAGGCAAAGAGCTTCCCGGTCCTGCCGAATCCGGTCATCACCTCATCAAGGATCAAGAATATGCCGTACTTCCTGCACGTTTTCTGGATAACCGAAAAATAATCCTCTGGAGGAACCAACGCGCCGATGCTGGCGCCGACTATGGGTTCAACCACGAAGGCGGCAACGTTCTCCGGTCCCTGTTCCAGGATGGTCGTTTCGAGGGCCCTCGCGCATTCCAGGTCACAGTGCGGATATTCCTTGTGAAACGCGCAACGGTAGCAATAGGGGGCCGGGATCTTCGGGTAGGTCCGTATCATGGGCCTGAAAGGGATTTCGAGCGGGGCATAGGAAGTAAGCGCCAGGGCTCCCAGGGTGCTGCCATGGTAAGAGGGAACACGGCTGATGAACAGATAACGGGAGCCTTCCCCCCTGTTGTAGAAATACTGACGGCAGAGTTTCATGGCCGATTCCACGGCCTCGGAACCACCGGACACATAAAAGACCCTATTTAGATGCGGGGCTGAATATTCGACCAACTCCGTGGCAAGGCGGACCGCAGGCTCATTCTCAAACTGGGTGCGATAGGCAAAGAAGGTTTCATGGGCCTGCTCAGCAATCGCGTTCGCGATTTTCGGATTGCCATATCCGATGTTGCAGATTACGGCACCGGAACATGCATCAATATATTCCTTCCCCGTATGATCCCACATATATATGCCCTCCGCCTTCTTTATGAAGGGCAATTTCTTTCGTGTTTGATAGAAGAGGTACTCCCTGTTCAAATCTTCCAATGATTTTCCCTTTCCCGAGATAATTGATTGTTGCTCAACGGAAGCCGCATCCGTCTGCCGGCCTATGATCGTTGAAAGACAATTCTCCCGTCAAAGATCGTTACATCCACCTTCGTCTCAATGATTTTCATAGGGTCAATGGCGTAAATATTTCTGTCCAGGACAACCATGTCAGCATATTTGCCCGGCGTAATGCTTCCCATTCTATCATCTACCCCGTAACACATGGCGGGTACAATGGTATACCCTCTCACTGCTTCCTCAACGCTGATCCTCTGGGAGGGATACCACCCTCCGCTCGGCGTGCCGTCTCTCCTCTGCCGGGTCACTGCAGCGTGAATACCTGCGAGGGGACTCGGATCACAGACCGGTGCATCGGAACTGAAAACAACACTTATGCCGGAATCAAGTAAATCACGGTAGGGATACGTCCACTTTCCCCGTGCTCCCACCGACTCGTCGATCATGGCTATATCCAGAACCAGGTTATGGGGCTGTACACAGGCCACGATATCCAATGCGGCCAGGCGGGCCAGGTCCTTGGGCCGTATCATCTGGACATGTTCTATTCGATGTGAGACTGTTGGACCGGGAGCAGCCGCTCCACCTGCACCTTTGCGTTGCTTTCTTAGACCTTCGAAGACTGTTATGAGCTCCCGGTTTGCCCGCTCTCCAATGGAATGGATGGCAACGGCAAGTCCAGCCCGGTCCGCCTGTTGAAGGCATCTCTCCAATTGATCCATCGGGGTCAAAGGCATGCCACAGTCGGCATCCAGATACGGTTCCAGCATCCATGCAGTGCGGGCACCCATGCCTCCGTCCGCGAAATACTTGACGTGCCCGATCCGCAGGTAGTCGTCGCCGAAACCTGTTCTGAGTCCCAGGGAAACCGCCTCCTCAAGACGCTCCCCCGGAATGCTCACCCAACACCGCAATTCCAGCGCGTCAGCACTCCTCAGGCGCTGCCAGGTATTGAAAGCAGGTGCGCCTTCCTCTCCCCCCATTAACCGGATGTCTTCCAGTCCGGTAAGTCCCAGAGAATGGAACGTATGGATACCGTCCTGCATGGCCGCATATATCTCGCCATCGTCCGGAGGAGGGATGACGGCCCTGACCAGGTTCGAGGCAAATTCCCGGAGAATACCATTGGGCCTCGCCGAGGCGTCCCGGGCAATAACCCCATCAGGAGGATCCGGGGTGTCGTCGGTAATGTGGGTCAGTTCAAGTGCAAGGGAGTTGACGGACGCCAGATGCAGATCACAGCGCCAAAGGGCCACAGGATTCGCTGGAGCGGCCCTGTCCAGGTCGCCCCGCATGGGCATTCGATGCTCCGCCCAGTCGGCCTCGTTCCATCCCTGCCCCAGAATCCACTTCCCGGGTTCCGCGGTTTCCGCGGCCGCGGAAACACGATCGAGGAGTTCGCGCAATGACCGGACGTCGGCCAACATCAATTGCCGTCTCCCCAGTGCCCACGTATAGTAATGAAAATGAGAGTCCATCATCCCTGGCAGGCAAAGCCTTCCACCAAGGTCGATTACCTCGGAATCCGGACCGGCCAGCGATTGTATCTCTTCGTCATTGCCCGTTGCCAATACGCGCCCGCCACCGATAGCCACTGCTTGGACCAAGGGCTTTCTTGTGTCCTGGGTTCGTATGGTGCCGTTTATCAGGATCGTTTCGGGAGCGCAAGCATCCTGCTTCATAGCAGGAACCCCCCGGGAAAAGGATCTCTGGGATCAAGCACGAATTCGTGAAAGCCGGTAATATAGGCACTGCCTCGGATCTCCGCAACCACTCCGGGAAGGCCGCCGATTTCTGTTTCCTCCACGACCCTTCCTTCAAAAATGCTCCCGAGGGGACCGGTATTGATAAACGTCTGATTGATGTCCAGCAAACCCTGCCGATGGAGAAGCGTCATTTTGGCTGCGGTACCGGTGCCGCATGGAGAACGATCCATGTGCGCCTCGCCGTAAACCACCGCGTTTTTCCCGCGTCTCCGGAAATGATTCGAGGAATCATAGAATTCCACCACATCCACGGTGTTCACCTCAGACCGGGTTGGGTGACGGACCTCCAACTGCTGATTCGCCGCTTCGATTACCGTCATGCCCAAGTGAATCAATTCAGGGCTGTTCTCCGGAACCAGGTCCATGCCGATTTGATCAGCGGAGACCATTACAAAGAACCCTCCGACGCATACCGTATCCACAATGAACTCACCCAGATCGGGAACTTCCAACGCCTTGTTTTCCTCATAAACAAAGGAAGGCACCATTTTGATACCCACCGATTCAACCAGGCCGTCCTTGATCCTTGCAGAGGTTTGCATGGGACCGGACGGGGTATCCACAAGCACCGTGGCTTCTGATTCTCCGCATTCAAGCGCGCCTGTCTCGAGAAGGGTGGACACGGCACCGATGGTGGCATGGCCGCACAGAAAGGGATATCGCCGGGCATCCATGTATACCAACCCGAAATCGGCTTTTTCAGTGACCGGTTCGGTCACTATTGCTGCGAATATGCCCCTGTGGCCACGCGGTTCCCGGGTCAACCGCACCCGCACGTGATCCAGGTTTTCCATGATGTAACGACGTTTGGCCTTCATGGTTTCACCCGGAATGGGACCTGTTCCGCCCACGATGAGCCGTGTCGATTCTCCGGCCGTGTGTGAATCCAACGAGACAATCCGGGACGGGAACAGGTCCGGGATGGCCCGGGCGATCCGGGTAAGGTTCATTTCATCTCTCCACTTTATCTATCCTGTCGCGGCAATAATCCGCACTGTTGCGGAGGCACCTGTAAACGAACGTCCTGTCCCCGGCGAAGCGGTCGGGATTTACTGGTGTCTATCACATTAATCACAACCTTGTTCCCTATTTCAACAAAGTAGCTCACCTCACCGCCCATGTAACTTCGCTCCGCGATCTTTCCATGAAAAGAGTTGATATCTCCCCCTGCCTTTTTTCCCTCCTCAGGGGCGATTTCGAATTTCTGTGCACGTACCACAAGCTCAATCCGATCCCCGACGTTCCAGGCCCCGGGTTGCTGGACCAGCACTTCATTTCCGTCATCAAGTTTAACCTTGACCTGATCACCCTTGGATTCGA
>Ga0307419_10002087_pt1 | contig 10243 bp, 10 predicted proteins | sample SalMarWE160230MG_2_FD_202512 | JGI IMG/M metagenome (GOLD analysis project Ga0307419, IMG submission 202512) | Salt marsh sediment microbial communities from the Plum Island Ecosystem LTER, Massachusetts, United States - WE1602-30 | ecosystem: Environmental > Aquatic > Marine > Intertidal zone... | reverse complement strand
GGCTGACCGGCTACGCCGTTATCCCCGACTACAACCTGCTGGGCAAGATTGCCGGCGGCCTGCTTATCGCCTTCGGGGTGTTTATCCTGCTGGCGCGCAAAGTCCCCTGGCTCAACTTCGAGCGGCGCCTGGCGCCGCGGCTGGGGCACACCACCGGCTACTTGCGCTCGCTGCTCATCGGGGCGGCCTTTTCGGTGACCTGGACGGCCTGCGTGGGCCCGATACTGGGGAGCATCCTGGCCATTGCCGCCACGAAAGCGACGGCCTGGCAGGGCGCCTACCTGCTGGCGGTCTACGCCGCCGGGCTGGGGCTGCCTTTCCTCATCGTGGGGGCGGCCTTCGATTTCGTCCTGCCGCTGCTCAAGCATATCCAGCGCTACAGCGGCTGGATTCACCTTGCCAGCGCCCTGCTGCTCATCACCGTGGGCGCGCTCATCCTCGCCGGCCAGCTTACCTGGTTCGCCTCGCTGGCGGGGTAAAATAGAGATTGGAGCTATTATGAGAAAGATATATAAAATAGCGCTGCTCGTCCTGCTGGCGGCGGCCCTCGTGCTTACGGCGGCCTGCTCCGGCGGCGACGAAAATAATAACGGGGAGGCCGACGGCGGGCTACCCGCGCCGGGCAAACGGGCGCCGGCCCTGTCGCTTGCGAACCTGACCGGGGAGACGGTCACTCTGGCCGATTACCGCGGCCAGCCGGTGGTGCTCAACTTCTGGGCTTCGTGGTGCGGCCCCTGCCAGATGGAGATGCCGGTGTTCCAGTGGCTGGCCAACAACCCCGACTGGCAGGCGGAGGACGTCGTCATCCTGGCGGTCAACCAGGGGGAATCCGCCGACCTGGTAAAGGCCTTCGGCAGCTACTACGGCCTCACCTTCCCGCTGCTGCTGGATACGGACTACCAGGTGAGCTTCGCCTATAACGTGCGCCTTTTGCCCACCACCTTTTTCATTGATAAAGATGGTATAATACAGGAGATAAAGACCGGGGCGATTATCAGCACCGCCGACCTGGAAGCCAGGCTCAACGACCTGATAAACGCCGACTGAAACGCGAGGTTTGATGCTATGGACGATATCCTCAACGAGGCTTACGGCATTGTCCAGTGCAAGGAATGCCCCTGGTACAAGACCTGCGTGGCGCCGATGAAGTTCACCGCCGAGGACATCCGCCGCCAGCTGGAGCAGGGGACGCCGGGGGTGAGCATCCCCCAGCAGATGGACGTCAACATGCAGAACCTGCTGGGCAGCATGGCCACGGCGGCGCAGAACTCTCTGCTGGAGGGCTGCCCCGTCTTCATCGAGCGGCTGCGCTCCAACCCCAAACTGGCCCAGCGCCTCAAGGAGCTGATGCTCAACTGGGGCGACGAAGAAAAGCCCCCGACCTAGCCCCGCCCTCAGGCGGCGTAGACCCGGGCGATATGCGCCAGCCGCCGGTAGGCTTTGGCCGGGTCTTCGGCGCGGAAGATGGCCGAGCCGACGCAGATAACGTCCACGCCGGTAGCGGCAATCTCGGCGATATTGCCTTCCTTGACCCCCCCGTCGATGCCTATCTCCAGGCGCGGGTATCTTTTACGTAAGCCGGTGATTTTCTCCAGGACTTCGGGCAGGAACGGGCTGCCGTAGTAGCCGGGGTCGACGGAGAGAAAGAGGACGCTGTCCACCGCCTTCACCAGGGGTGTAATGGCGTCGTTGGGGGTCGCCGGGTTCACCGCCAGCCCCACCGCCAGGCCCGCCTTTCTGACCAGGTTGACGACCTGCTCCGGCGCCGACGAGGCCTCGTAGTGGAAGACGAATTTGCGCGCCCCGGCCCGTTTAAAGTCCTCGATGTAGTCCTCCGGGTGGAGCGCCATGAGGTGCACCTCCCAGCCGAGCCGGGTGCTCAGGGCGGCCATAGCGGCGGCGGAGACGCTCCGCGAGGGCACGAACCGCCCGTCCATGATGTCCAGCTGGAAATAGTCGGTGAAGGACTCGGTGGCCAGCACCATCTTCCCCAGGGCGATGGGGTCGTCGGTGAGGACGGCGGGCACGGTGCGGATATCGCGGCTCATCTGCCGTTATTTTAGGTTCGGGGGGAGGGCGCTGTCAAGGCGGGGACTCCCCGTAAAAAAGTGGAGGGCGCCTTTGCAGACGTCCTCCACTTACGAGACTAACTCGTTACGAACCCAGCTCACTTGCGGTGTTCACCACCTTTAGCGTGCCGCTGCCTGGGGCAGTTCGGCCTATTTTATCGAGCCGGGTTCGCTGGCGATTGGCCCCACCCGCCGGCGGGGCTTCGCCAGTCTACCTCCCATACTCCCAGTAGAGCGTGAAGCCTCATCGTACACCTCCCGAAGCTAACTCAGGTTGTGCCACGAGCTTCCATTTTCATTCAACCACAGCCCCGGCGGCTTGTCAATACCCCGGTTACATCACCGAGCCGCCGGAGACGTGCACGACCTGCCCGGTCATGTAGCCGGTGACGTCGGAGGCGAGCAGGACGGTAACGTTGGCGATATCGGCGGCGGTGCCCAGGCGACCCAGGGGGAACGAGCCGAGCATGGCCGCCCGCATCTTCTCCATCTCTTCCGGCGGCAGCTGGGGCGCGCCTTCCCGGAGGATGGCGCCGAAATTGGTCGGCGCCGGGCCGGGGGCGACGCAGTTGACGCGGATACCGGCCGGGCCTTCCACGAAGGCCAGCTGTTTGGTAAACAGGTCGATGGCGTACTTGGACATGGCGTAAGTCCCCACGCCCATGGCGTACTGGTGGGTGGAGCCGGAGCCGACGTTGACGATGACGCCGTGCTGCTGCGCCCGCATCGCCGGGACGACGGCCCTGGTGACGTTCATCGTGCCGACCAGGTTGAGCTTGAGCTGCCTTTCCCAGACGGCGGGGTCCTGCTCGTCGATGGGGACGTTGTCCTTGTGCAGAATCGCCCCGGCGACGTTGCAGAGGATGTCAATTTTACCGTATTCGGCGATGACCTTTTTGACCATGGCGCCGACTGCGGCGGGGTCGGTGATGTCGGCCTTGAAGGCGATACTTTTGGCGCCCGCTTTGGCTACCGCGGCGGCGGTCTTTTCGGCGTCCTCCAGGTTAATATCGGTAACGGCGACGGCGCCGCAGCCCTCTTTGGCCAGCAGGAGGGCCGTTTCTTTGCCGAAGCCTATCTGGCTGCCGGCCCCGGTGACCAGGGCTACCTTGCCCTTAAAACCCAAGTCCATGAGTCTCTCCTTGATGCTGTGTTATCTATTCCCACCCTAGCCGCCCTCGGCACATCCTCGGCTTATCCCGAAGATACCCCCTTTACCCCGTTGCCGCGTTGCCTCGCTAGCTTACAGCACCGAGCCGCCGGAGACGTGGAGCACCTGGCCAGTGATGTAGCCGGCGGCGTCCGAAGCCAGGAAGAGAGCGGCGTTGGCGATATCGGCGGGGGTGGCGCCGCGGCCCAGCGGTATCTGCTTGGAAAGCATCTCGATGACGGCCTGCTTGTCGGGGGCCTTGATGAAGTTGGTAGGGGAGGGCCCCGGCGCGACGCAGTTGACCCGGATGCCGGTCCCGGCCTCGACGAAGGCCAGCTGCTTGGTGAAGATGTCCACGGCGGCCTTGGCCATGGCGTAGGTGGACACGCCGTGGCTGAACATGGCCGTGGAGCCGGAGCCGATGTTGACGATGGCCCCGGATTTTTGCTTTTTCATGTAGGGCAGGACGCCCTGGCTGACGAGCATCGTCCCCTTGAGATTGAGGCCGATTTCCCGGTCCCACAGGTCTTCTTTCTGGTCTTCCAGGGGGCCGCCGCCCAGGATGGCCCCGGCGACATTAAAGAGGATATCGATTTTGCCGTAGGCGTCGGCGACTTTTTTTACCATCGCCTGCACCTCGTCCCGGTTGGTGACGTCGGCCTTAATGGCGATGGACTTGGCGCCCGCCTTCTCCACCGTCGCGGCGGTGAGCTTGGCGTCGTCCAGATTGATATCGGTGATGGCGACGGCGGCGCAGCCCTCTTTAACCAGCCGGAGGGCAATCTCCTTGCCGAAGCCTATCTGGCTGCCGGCCCCGGTGACCAGGGCTACCTTGCCCTTAAAACCCAGTTCCATGGTTACCTCCTGTTTGCGGTGAAAATTTCGGCCAGCTAATTATATAACACATCAACCGGTGGGGGGAAATTATCTGACTGCCCCGCCACCACCCCCTCGGAGTTATCTATTCCCACCCTGGCCGCCCTCGGCGTATCCTCGGCTTAGCCCGGAGAAAATCCTCCTTTAATCCCCCTTTACAAAGGGGGACAAACGAACGGGTTGCCAGCGGTGATTCTAAGGGAAAAGGCCATCGTCTCCCTTTCGTAAAGGGAGAGTGAGAGGGATTCTCTCTCCTGGGAGTAGCCTGCAGATTACGGCGGCCAGCCCCGCCGCTAGAGGCCCAGGTAGGCCTTGCGGATGTGGTCGCTCTTGAGGAGGTCTTTGCAGACGCCTTCCAGGGCCAGGCGGCCGTTTTCCAGCACGTAGGCGCGGTCGGCCACCTGCAGCGTCTGGAGGACGTTCTGCTCGATGAGCAATATGGTAATCCCCTGCTCGCGCAGCGACTTGACGATGTCGAAGACCTCCAGCACCAGCCGGGGGGCCAGGCCGTTGGAAGGCTCGTCGATGATGCACAGCTTGGGCCGGGACATCAGGCCGCGCCCCATGGCCAGCATCTGCTGCTCGCCGCCGCTGAGGGTGCGGGCCAGCTGTTTTTCGCGCTCCTTGAGGCGGGGGAAAAGCTCGTAAACTTCTTTGAGGGTATCGTGGCGGAGTTTCCAGGTGCGGCCGATGTAGGCGCCCATCTCCAGGTTTTCCCGCACCGACATATCGGTAAAGAGGCGGCGCCCCTCGGGTATGTGGGAGATGCCCCGGGCCACGATGGCGTGGGGCACCAGGCCGTCGATTCTCTCGCCGAGGAAGATGACTTCGCCGGAAGCGGGCGGCATGGTGCCGGAGATGACGTGCACCAGGGTGGACTTGCCGGCGCCGTTGGCGCCGATGATGGCGACGATTTCACCTTCGTTAACCGTCAGGTTGATATCCCAGAGCGCCTGGATTTGGCCGTAGAAGGCGTTGATGTTCTTGACTTCAAGCATTGGCCTGTGCTCCCAGGTAGACTTCGATTACTTTGGGGTTCTTGACGATTTCCTGCGGGGTGCCTTCGGCTATTTTCTGGCCGTGGTGGAGCACGATAATGCGGTCGCAGACGTTCATGATGGCCTTCATGACGTGCTCAATCATAATGATAGTAACGCCCCGTTTGGATATCTTCTTGACCAGCTCCATGGCCTGGGCCACCTCGGTATTGGTTAGCCCGGCCATGAGTTCGTCAAGGAGGAGTACCTCCGGCTGGGTAGCCAGCGCCCGGGCGACCTCGAGGCGTTTCTGGTTGGCCAGCGTCAGGTCGCGGGCGGGTATGAGGGCCATTTGAGACAGACCGACGAACTCCAACAGCTCGTTGGTCTCTTTTTCAGCGTCGGCCCGGGAGATTTTCCGGGGCGCCCCGAAGAGTGCGCCGGCGCGCACGTTTTCGATAACGGACAGGTCGACGAAGGTCTTGGCCGACTGGAAAGTCCTGGCGATACCCATGCGGCAGATGCGGTACGGCTTAAGCCCGGTGATGTTGACCCCCTTGAACTTGATTACGCCGGGCTTGGGCACCAGCGCCGCCGAGATGAGGTTAAAGAGGGTCGTCTTGCCGGCGCCGTTGGGGCCGATGAGCCCCAGAATCTCGCCCTGGTCAACGTAGAAGTCCACGTTGTCTACGGCGGCCAGGCCGCCGAAATATTTAGTTATGCCCTCACCCTCGAGTATGTGCACGCATTCCCCCTATTCGTTTCCATAGATTCTGGGCCAATCCCATGATACCGTTGGGCAGGTACAGGATGGTGGCCACCAGAATGGCGCCGAAGATGAGCATGTAGTAGTTTTTGAGGACGCCCGTCGTCAGTAGCTCCTGGATATAGGTAAAGAGCACCGAGCCGACAATGGGGCCGTAAAGGCTGCCCATCCCGCCGAAGATGGCCATCAGCGCCGGGCTGAAGGACATCATCGGGTTAAAGGCGACGCCCGGGTCAACGTAAGTCAGTTTGGTCGCCATGATGACGCCAACGGCGCCCATGAAGACGGCGCTGAGGGCGTAGGTGAGTACCTTGACCATGGTAACGTTGATGCCCGAATGCGCCGCCGCTTCTTCGTTCAGGCCGATGCTGGCCAGCGCCAGCCCGTACTTGGACCTTTTTAAGAGAATGGTGGCAACCATAGTGACGATGAAGATGCCCAGCAGGTAGTAGAAGATGGTTTCGTTGCTCTGGAGCACGACGAAACGGCCGCGTGTGCCGGTGATATCGATTTCCCAGAAATATATCACCTCTTTGAGCAGCAGCACCAGGCCGAAAGTGAACATGGCGAAATAGATGCCCCGGAGCCGCAGCGTTATGGCGCCGACGACGAAGGCGATGGCGGCGCTGGCCAACCCCCCGACGATAACAACAATGAATAACGGTAACGTCTCTCCGAGTAACGCCGCCGTGTAAATGCCGATGCCGTAGAAGGCGGCCGTCGCCAGCGAGATGTAGCCGGTGCTGCCGGAGAATATCATCCAGCTGATGGAGAGGATGGTGTACTCCAGGAAATAGGTGAACATGGTGACGGTGTACCCGGGGCCGTATAGCGGCAAGAAGGCGACCGCAATCAGGAGTACCATAGGTACCCCGGCCTTACGCGCCAGCTGTTTCCAGTTAATCGTGCTCAAGGACATATCTTTATTTCCCCATGATGCCTTTTGGCCGCAGCAGTAGTAGTAAAATGAAGATTATATAATAGGCCGCCACGGATAGGCCGGGCTCCCAGGCGGTAACGCCGGTGCCGATGACGCCCAGGATAAAGCCCCCGATGAAGCTGCCGGGGATGCTGCCCAGTCCGCCCAGCGTTACGACGACGATGGCGATGAGCGTATAGCCCAGGCCCATCGTCGTGTATATCGGGTAGCAGATGCTGATGAGCGAGCCGGCCACGCCGGCCATGGCGGCGCCGAACCCGAAACATAATGACAGCGTATTGTTGATATTGACCCCCATCAGCCCGGCGATAGAGGCGTCCTGGGCGGCCGCCCGGATGGCCTTGCCGGTGCGGGTGCGGGCCAGGAAGAGGTAAAAAGCCGTGCCGATGGCGATGGCAAACGCCGCGGCGACCAGCCGGTTCTCGTTGAAGAGCGACCCGCCGATGGAAACGGCCCCGGAGAGGTAGGCGTAGCTTTGCGGCGTGGTGCCCCAGATGAGGACGGCGATGTTTTGCACGATAAATAAAAACCCGAAGGAGGCCAGCATGGAGTTGCTTTCGAAGACGCCGGGGTTGGGGGTTTTCCTCCGTATCGTGTTGAAGACAAACCGGTAGAGAACAAACCCGATAACAAACATCAGCGGGCCGACGATGAGGACGGTAACCAGCGGGTCGACGCCGTTATGATGCAGCCAGAAGGTAAGGAATGCCCCGACCATCAGGAACTCGCCGTGGGCGATGTTCAGCACCTTGGCGACGCCGTACTGGAGGCTGAGTCCCATCGAAACCAGCGAATAGATGCCGCCGATTAATAGTCCGCCAAGAATGATACTAAATGCTAGGTCCATAACGTCATCTCTCGGGCAGGCGTTGTCTAGATTATACCGGCAGGCTGTCTGAAGGCGACCCGAGGCTCAATTTATCAGAGGATACTGGCGTTATTGGCCGCGGTATACCTCCAGACAGCCTGCGAACTATTACTTTTTACTTTTCCGGGCTAGGGCCAGTTCGGCTTGGGATAGATGGGGTCGGCAGTGCGCTTTGCGCCGGGGTCAATGATTTCAAAGTAACCATCCTGCCATTGCCCGATTTGGCCGGCGTAGCATTCCTGCGGCAACAGGCCGCCGCCATTCTCACCCAGGATATCCCACCACATTTCTCCCAGAGCGGTATCGTAGTGTTCCTTGGTGAATACCTCCCTGACTTTGGCGCTGTCAAGGGAGCCGGCTTCCTCGATAGCCTGCTGGAAGTACTCCAGGGCGCTGTAGTATACCAGCGCGCCCCACCAGTCGACGAAAGCCTCTTCGTCACCGAAGGCGGCCAGGCCGGCCGCGCCGTTGGCGGCGACCAGTTTATCAGCCAGTTCGTTGGCCGCTGGGGAGCTCTTGCGGTTCCAGGCGCCTTCGCAGATAACGCCTTGCATGGCATCCTGGAAGATGTCGTAGAAGAAGCCGAAGTTACCGCCCGGGCCGAGCAGGACGGCTTTCGGGCTGAAGCCAAGCGCCATGGCCGTCTGCATGAAGAGTATGTTCTGGTTGGGATAGGCGAACATGCAGAAGATATCGGGGTCAAGGGCCTTGGCCTCCTCGATTATCGGGTTCAGGTCGGTGATGGAAATCGGTATGCTCGTGGAGCCCACGACCGTGATGCCGTTGAGTGTGAACTCACTCTGGGCGGTCAGGTTGTACTCGGCGCCGTGCAGGTCGGCCATGTAGCAGATGTAGGCCGTCTTGGCGCCCGCGGTATTCATGATTTCGGTGAAGACCGGAATCTGGAAGTGGTTGGAGTAGTTCAACACGGAGAAGACGTAGGGCAGGTCGGGCAGCTTCGGCTCGAGGGTGGTCGCGCCGCCTTCGCCGCAGATCATCAGTCTCTCGTACTTATTGGCGATGGGCGCCGCGGCGAAGAGCATGGCCGTGCCGGTAGGCCCGAAGAGGAAGTCGACGTCGTCCTGCGTGACCAGCTTCTCAATGTTCCGGGTACAGGCCGCCGGGTCGCTGGCATCGTCGTACTCGATGATTCTGACGGGGAGCATCTTGCCGCCCACGTCAATACCACCGGCGGCGTTGACTTCCGCGGCCCACATCTTATATATCGGGGCGAAGCCGTAGTCCTGGAAACTGGCCTGCGGGCCGGTGATGTCGCGCGAGGCACCGATGAGGATTTCGGTCTTATCCGTGCCGCCGCCATCGCAGCTAACGGCCATGGTTGCCAGCATTACCAGACAAATTGTTAGCGGTATGCTGTAGAGTTTAATCTTGTGCCACATATAATGTGCACCTCCTTTATTACCGACATATCTTTCAGTCTCTGGCTCATGTGTCTGCCATAAACTTCACCTCCCCGGTCTTAGGTTTTTCCTTAGTATCACGACATTAGTAATTTATCACGTCAGTGGCGAGATTTTAATTTTAAGTTCTCTATGATTTTATAGAGAAGTTCACGCCATATTCGACCGATTAGGTTTGCATAATTTAATGGCTATCCTGGTTTTAACGTTTCAGCCCCGGCCGTTTCGGAGGCGGCCGTGCCTTTTTTTAGCCAGCCCCTTAACGGATAGCTCAGGAAACTTTATAATACCTGCAGGTTAGTTGTCAAGTTTTCCCAAAATGATTTTATCTGCCCGTACCGTCGGGCAGGGGAGCGGCGGCCGGAAGGCCGCCGGCGGCGCCCCCGCCGGGCTTGCTTTCGCCCCGGCAATCCGTTTTAATTAAACGGAAACACCGGGGGTTGCCCCGGCGCGAGGTGAGCCCATGAAAAAAGAGTCGCAGTTCAAGAGCCGGTCGCTGGAGGGACAGGAGGCCGCCGACGTGCGCAATGTCATCAAGGCGATGGGATATGCCGACGACGATTTGACGGCGCGCCGTCCCGTCGTCGGCATCGCCAACGCCTGGAACACGCTCATCCCGGGGCATTTCGGCTTCCGCGAGATAAGCGACCAGGTCAAGAAGGGCATCCACCGCGCCGGGGGGACGGCCTTCGAGTTCGGCGTCATCGGCCTGTGCGATGCCATCGTCAAGGAGAACGGCAACTACGTCCTGCCCTCGCGGGAGGTCATCGCCGACTCGGTGGAAATCATGGCCGGGGCCAACCCCATCGACGGGCTGGTGCTGCTGGCCTCCTGCGATAAAATCGTGCCGGGGATGCTCATGGCGGCGGTGCGGCTGGATATCCCGGCCATTCTGGTCAACGCCGGGCCGATGCTGGGCGGGCCGGAGTTCGCCGGGCGCAAGGCCGATTCCACCTCCGTCTCCGAGGCGCTGGGGATGTATAAGTCGGGCCGGATTACCGCCGAGGAATACCAGGACGTGGAGAACCTCTCCTGCCCCACCTGCGGCTCCTGCTCCTTTATGGGTACGGCCAACACCATGTGCTGCCTGGCCGAGGCGATGGGCATGACCCTGACCGACGGCGCCGCCATCCCCGCCGTCTACGCCGAGAGGCTGCGCCTCTCCGAGCGGGCCGG
>Ga0307419_10002085_pt1 | contig 10246 bp, 8 predicted proteins | sample SalMarWE160230MG_2_FD_202512 | JGI IMG/M metagenome (GOLD analysis project Ga0307419, IMG submission 202512) | Salt marsh sediment microbial communities from the Plum Island Ecosystem LTER, Massachusetts, United States - WE1602-30 | ecosystem: Environmental > Aquatic > Marine > Intertidal zone >... | reverse complement strand
CCTGAGCCTGGATGAAGCTCTGCTCGTGCAGCCCCGCAACCCTGACGGAAGCCTGCCGGATAATGATTTCATGCGCCTGGCCCCGGGCAGCAGTGCCCTTGATAAGGGAGTGGATATTGGTTATCCGTTCTATGGAACTGCTCCGGACCTCGGGGCCTGGGAACAGGATTATATCGGATTCCCCGGATCGGATGCTACCTGGTTCCAGTATTATTACCCTGAATATTACTGGGAACCCGGCAGGCATCCCCGCTACCACATCCATGGGATCACCGACCGGGATACCACAATACATGATAAATCCTACCACAAGCTGTTCCGGTTCTGGAGTGATCCGCCCGATCCCCTGGATGCCAAATGCGTGGGGGCACTGCGTGAAACCGCCGACAAAAAGGTCTGGTTCAGGAATTTTTCCGAGCAGTATTACCCGGTCCCCGATACCGGCGAGATCCTGCTTTACGACTTCGGGGTCCGCATCGGCGACACCATCCGGGGTGGCCTGTTCACCGGCACGGAATACCTGATCGTCTCGGGATTTGATGCCGTCCTGATCAACGGGACTTACAGGAAAAGGATCCTGTTCCGGGATTTTGTCCATTCAAGCTGGATCATGGGCATGGGGAATGAACGGGGATTGTTGTTCCCATCAGGAGATCTGCCGACAAACGGACTCTGGGGGGATCTTGTCTGTTTTTACCAGGACGGGGAAGAGATCTTTCACCACGACGGATACGAAAACTGCTTCGAACCTCCATCCGGTACAGCAGATCTCAAAACCGGGCGAACACCGGTCCGGATCTACCCGAATCCCTGCAATGACGATTTATTAAATGTTGAGGTCGATGTACCACTTACGCAAATACTTCTGGTGGATGCATCGGGCAAAATTGTAAAAAAATGCCCCTTGCAGGGGGAATCCATCCTTCGCATTCCCGTATATACCCTGGGCAGCGGATTGTACCTTCTCAGGGCAACCGGGTCCGGGGGCCAGGTTTATTCCTCGAGGCTTGTCCTTTCCCGCTGAAAGCCGGAACTGGATCCTCTACCTGAAATGTTCCCTTACCTGAGGAGCAGCATGCTTTCGGTCAGCAAGGCCGCAGGAGTGATCATCCTGCAGAAATACACACCCGATGGAAGCATCCCGGCATTGAATTCGATCCTGTTTTCCCCGGCCTGGCAGATTTCGTCAAGGATGGTTTCGATCTTTCTTCCCCTTGCATCGTAGAGCTCTAAACGAACAGCCGATGTCCGGTTAAGGATGAAGCTTATGTTTGTTTGACCGTGGAACGGGTTCGGGTAGACCGGGTCGAGCCGGGGACCGGGAGCTCCTTCCCTGCAGGCTCCTTCCCTCTTTAGGGTATGAGCCTCCATTCCGACCGGGGTACAGGGTCCCGCTGCACTGTCCCCGATCTCAATTTTATCCCTCACCCCGGCACCTATCATGACCAGTGAAGGAACATCCGAAGCTTCATTCAGCTCATAGGAATAAAACGAAGAGGGGTCAAAGGCATTTGCTGCATTTTTGGTATCGATGCGCCCGCTTGAATTATCGTAAATATTCCCCTGGGCTCTCAGTTTGCTGTCGCTCCCGTTGCCCTCAACCGGGTGCGGATCCTTGCTGTCCCTGAAATAACAGTTCTCGATCACCAGGTCGGCATCCCAGGCAGCCATGGGTCCCCTGATCACCATCTTATTGTAAAAATTGTTGAACACATGGACTTTGCCAAAGCGGACCCTCGGAACGCGCTGATGAAGGCCTATCCCGCCTTCCCCGTCAAACCAGTTGTGGTGGACGGTCACACTGAGATGTCCCATGTCCTGGGTATCGTCATCACTGGCCCCGATCAGCATAACCTTGTTATGGTTATGAAACCGGCACCAGGAAACGGTGATAAAATCAGCAGCATTTTTAATATCGATCAACCCGTCGTCAAAATGGGAAAAATCACAATGATTGATCCACACATGTGTGGAATTGTTGATTTCAATGGCATCGTTGTCCGTAGTCTTGCCGTCAAATGTGACAAAGGCATCCCTGAAATGAAGATTTTGCACCACAACATTGTTCACCCCCGAGATGCTCAATCCTCCCCCTTTTATGGTGGCATCATCCCCGGCGCCGAGCAGAGTGGTGTTCGATCCTACGGGCATTTCATAGCCGAAGGGTTCCACTTCAATGGTGCCTTCGATCCGGATGATGTATTTCGAGGAACTGGAAAGGTATGTGGCCAGTTCAGCCTGTGTGCTTACGGTAACCTCTGTTCCGCCTGTTCCCCCCGTGGTCAGGCCGTTGTATGTCGACCAGCCAAGCTGAGCATCGGTCCGGGTATACACGCCGCTGCGCAGAAAAAATGCCGCCAGGTTCACCAGTGAATCCACCCGCACTTCCAGGATACTGTCTTCGGCGGAAACATCCCCCCTCCATCCCTGGAAAGAATAACATTCACCCGCATGAGCTGTCAGGGTGACCATCGTACCAGGGACATAATAGTCCTGTTCGGGATCGGCCGTCACATTACCCGATCCGTAGGTCACCAGTTTAATGGAATAGTTGACCTCCCCGGTAAGTTCGATCCTGTCAAGGTTGGGTCCCCCGCTGGCAGTTGTGGCCGTTGCCTTTATGAGGTTTACTCCCTTGTTAAGCACAACATTTAATTCCGCCGACGCCTGCCAGTTCGTCCAGTCCCCCGACCCCGGAAAGGACAACCCCGGGTTGATCACCTCCCCGTTGATCCTTATCTCCATTGGCCGGTTATCTGTTGAACCGTTGGCGAAATAGAAGGTCAGGACCTGCTGGCCGGAATCCGCCATGCTCACCTTCCATTCCACATAAGAGCCGGCCATGTTATCCCCATTCACGTACCCGCTCCCGGTATAACCTGCATGTTCATTCTCAACAATTCCCAGGTAAATGGTCGCCTCTTCAGCCTGAAAGACATTGAGCGCGTTGATTTCAAGTGAATATACAACGAGAATTAAAAACAGAATGTATCCTTTCATCAGCAGGTTTATTTCAATATGGGACAAAATTAAGATATTACTCACCCGATACAATGCATTTTATTTTCGATTTAAGGAAGGCAGCTCTTCCAGAAAAATTGTTTTTTCCATATTTTTAAATGGAATTTGCCGGATACTGTTCTGATCATTAAACATTTTAACCTGAAATAACCACTCAAATGAAATTAAATTCATCCGGTTCACTGGTTTTCGGATCCGAACTTCATAAGATGCTGTTTGCCGGTTGCTCAATGATCTTAGTGCTTCTGGGCACAATAGTCGTCTCAGCCCAGCTGAACTGCCTGCAGGGGCCAATAAAATTTACTACGTTGCGCCCGATGGAAAACCGGGGGCAAGCGGGGAAATCCTTTCGCAGCCGACCACGATTGAGGCGGCCATAGAGCGGGTTGTAACCGGGGATGCCATCGTCATGCGCGGGGGGACATACCGCACCGGGAACCTGTTATTGAACCAGGGGATCACCATTCAGCCCTATGCCGATGAACAACCGGTATTGAAAGGAACCTTTGTCGCAACGGATTGGGAAAGACAGGCAGAAGGATTGTGGAGGACTTCCTGGTCCCGCTTATTCCCTGAAAGGCCTGCCAGCTGGTGGCGAAGCAACAGGGAAGGGCACATCACCCCGTTGCACCGCTTCAACAACGATATGGTGTTCACCGACGGAAGGTTCCTGCAGTCAGCCGGCTGGGAAGGGGAGGTTGATGAAAATTCGTTTTTTATTGATTATGAAAAGGGACTGGTTTTCATCGGGACGGATCCGGCCAAACACCTGATTGAAATCACCGCCTATGATGTCGCACTTGAACGCATAACCGGGCAATGCCATAACAGGGTATCGGACAAAAAAGGACCTGTTATCCGGGGCATTACCTTTACCCAGTATGCCTACCGTGCACTGGAGATCGAAGGTACGGAACCGGAGGGAATATCGGACCGGTCGGATCACGGCAAGGAGGTTATGGGCACAACCCTGGAGCATTGCACGATTTCCTATTGTTCCCGGGTTGCAGCCTACCTCAGGGGGGATAACCTAACGATCCGGCACTGCCTGGTGAGCCACACCAGTACCGAGGGCATTTACATCATAAGTTCATCCAATGTCCTGCTGGAAAAAAACATTTTCAGGCAGAACAACATCGAAGAGATCACCGGCTATTACCCTGCAGCCGTGAAGATCTTCAACCAGTGCTACGATGTCACCTGCAGGGATAACCTGGTGATCGATCATCCCCATTCCAATGGAATCTGGTACGACGTAGGCGAGGTGAACGGGGTTTTTATCAACAACTGGATCCAGGGAGTCGGCAGTGTCAGCAGGGAATTTTCAGGCAGGCAGTTGTACCCGAGCTACAGCGGCTTCTTCTTCGAAATATCCAAGGGCGCGATCTGTGCCGGGAACCTGTTCGTGGATTGCGACCAGGGTATTTTCATCCTCAACAGTTCTGATGTTCAGATCTTCCAGAATACCTTTGTGAACAGTACTGCAAGCATCGGGCGTAATGAACGCTCGGCGGTGGGGGACCATTTTGGCTGGCATCCAAGCACCGGGCCGGATGTCGATGAGCGGGACGGGCATGTATTCGTCAATAACCTGCTCACGGCAGGTGAAAATTACCACAGGCCCCTGCTGGTCTTAGGGCAGCCGCCATCCCTTTGCGATCAGCTTGAAAGGCCCCAGCTAAAACAAATGGACTACAACATGTACGTCCGGAAAGGGGGAAGCAAAGACGAGCCGCTGATCTTATGGAGTCCCACTAAAAATGAGAATTGCCAGCTGCCACTGGCATCCCCTGGAGACCTTGAAAAACTCTGTCCGGGATTTTCGGTCAACAGCCGGTACTTTGCTAATTATAACGGTCCCCTTTTCAAAAGTTACGAACTGGGCAATTACCAGCTTTTACAGGCATTCCCCGGATCATCCGCCGCTGGCCGTCTACCTGAAGAAATCATCAGGATCCTGGGTATATCTCCAAAAGCCCCCCCGCATACCGGCGCCTATTCCCCGGTTCGCTGAATCATACGTGTATCTTAATGAAATAGAATCCGGCCTTTAACGATTTCTGCCAATCATCAGGAAGGCAATTATGCTGAGGATCTCAAGCCTTCCCATGAGCATATTAATGGTAAGGATAAATTTTCCGGCATCCGGCAGGCCGGCGAAATTCCCCATCGAACCCACCTGTCCGAATCCCGGTCCCACATTACCAATCGTTGCAACAGAGGCTGAAAAGGCGGTGAACAGGTCAACATTCAGTAAAGTTAACAGGAGGGTTGTAATGAAAAAGGTCAGGATATAAAGCAGGATAAAATCCATCACCTTGCCTTCCATCTGTTCGCTGAGGGTCTGATTATTGACTTTTAAAGTGATCAGCGCATTGGGATGCCTTATCAGGACAAACTGCTTCCTTATGGATTTGAAAAAAATAAACATGCGGTCGAATTTCAGTCCCCCTGAAGTCGATCCGGCCATAGCGCACTGGATCATAAAATAAATCAGTATGAGCTGTGTGAAGGCCGGCCAGTGTGCCGTGTCTTTCGTGGCAAAGCCGGTCGTCGTGCCCAGGGAAACCACCTGGAAAGCAGCAGCCCTCAGAGATTCCCCGAAAGGAAAGTACCCGTCAAAATAAAGCTTGAATGTCACAAGCACTGTCCCGGTAAAAAGGAAGAGCAGGTATGCCCTGACAACCTTTGAGGTGAACAGGTTCTGCTTTTCCCCGGCAAGAGTATTAAAAAGCAGGCCGAAATGAATCCCGGACAGGATCATGAATACGATGATGATCACTTCGATCATAAGATTATTATAGGAAGCGATGCTCAGGTTCCTGGTGGAAAATCCCCCCGTGGCCACAGTTGCAAAGGAATGGTTCACGGCATCGAAAAAATCCATGCCGGCAATTGTAAGCAGCAGGGTTTCCATGACAGTCAGGCCTATGTAGACAATGGCAATCACATAAATGGTCCTTTTTGCCCTGAACCCGAAATTGGTTTTTGAAAGATCCGACATTTCCGTATACAGCAGTTGAAAACGGGCATTCTGTGATGTAGGCAGGATAAGCAGGACAAACATGATCACCCCGATGCCCCCGATCCAATGGGTGGAGGACCGCCAGAACAACAATCCCCTGGGAAGGCTTTCTACATCATTTAAAATGCTTGAACCTGTCGTGGTAAAGCCGGATACACTCTCAAACCAGGCATTGGCCAGGGTAAATTCCCCTCCCCACATAATGTATGGAAGCATGCCGACGATGCAATTGATCAGCCAGCCGATCACGGAGATGGATATCCCTTCATTAAAAGACAGTTCAGGGATCGGCTCAACAAATATCATGGGGAAGAATCCGAATATCATACAGATCATTCCACTGAAAAACAGGGGCAGAGCAGAAGATTCTCCGGCTGATACGGAGATCAGGCAGGAAATAAAAAGGAATATTGCATTGAACAATAAGACGTAACCCAGGTATTTTATGACATATTCCCGTCTCATCCGGTAATGGATTTTAATAAATTAGCCGGATATGCGCCGGATCAGCCCGTTGATCTCATTCTCGAGCATCTTTATCTCATCCTTGGATGTGATGCTTACCTTAAGGGACCGGCTGGTGATGTTGTGATTCTGGAGAGCCTCCACGAGCTGGATAATCGGGGATACGAAATACCTTGATATAAAAAAATTCAATAACAGGGAAAAAACCACTGCTGCAATGATCGAGACGATCCCCGGCATAAGGGCCCGGTGCGACTTTTCCTTTAACTGGGAAGCCATGTTATACATGCCATTCTGGTTCAGAGTCATAAGCTCATTCACAGCATTTTTTACTTCAAGGAATTCCTTGTGTATCGTATCGTTATACCAGGCAATGGATGCCTCAGTTTTCACATCAACAAGCAGGTGTTCCCATTCCGATTTGTATGATGAATAATCATGACTTACCTCACCAATGTATTCATCCTCATGCGGTTCGGTGACATTATCGCTGGCTATTATAAAGGCTGCTTCAAATAAACTATCGGAGGATCTCAGGATATTCTGTCCCTCCTTCCGTTGTCCCAGGATCAGGAGCAGGATGCCGCTATCTTCCCGCTCAAGGGCCTCCAGCATTGATTTTGAGGCCTTTATCGTTTTATAGTTATTCTCGAGCAGTGAAGTTACAGACCTGCTTAACCTGGCAAACTCCAGTATTGAGACTGTGCCTGCCAGGATCAGCATGCCGATCAGCAGCCCAAAACCGGCCAGTATCTTGTATTTCAATTTTTTGATCATCTTCCGAAAATGATTAGGGGAAATTATTAATTCAAAAATACGCCAAAGAAATGCAAAAGCCGGATTCCATAATTGAAAAAAACACATAACCAGCAGTTATTACGTTCGGTCTCAGTAGCTCAACCCGTAAACCACAATATTTTTATGAAGTAAATAATATTTTATGCAAACGTTATATTTATATGTGACGTATATTTACGTCATAATAATATAGTCCAATATGGTAAAATCAAAAACAGACTTATTTGATACAGATATGCAGGCGTGTGCTGAACTATTCAAGTCGTTGTCTCATCCGGCCCGGATTGCCATACTGAAGTACCTGGCAGAAACCAAAACATGCATCACGGGGGATATCTCTGACGAGCTGCCCCTGAGCAGGTCCACGGTAAACCAGCACCTTGCTGAATTGAAAAAATCAGGTCTTATTCAGGGGCATATTGAAGGTGTGAATACGAAGTACTGCCTGAATCCGGAAATGATTAAAAAATTAAAAAAAATGTCGGTTGAATTTCTGGATCAATTGGATTTACCTGAAAATTTAATTTGTTAGCAAAAATTGACTTATGAAGATATTGATATTATGCACGGGTAACAGTTGCCGCAGCCAGATGGCGGAGGGATTCCTTAAATCCTTTGATCACGAAATGGAAGTTTACAGTGCAGGTACGCATCCTGCTGAACATGTGCATCCTGTGGCAGTGAAAGTAATGGGCGAGATCGGGATTGATCTCTCGTCATATCTGCCAAAACGGGTGGATGGATTTCTGAATGATGCGTTCGATTATGTCATTACGGTTTGTGACAATGCCAGAGAGAACTGTCCGGTTTTCACCGGTAAATTAAAGCACCGTTTGCATATCGGATTTGAAGACCCGGCAGAAGCCACCGGAACGGAAGAAGAAATCCTGTCGGCATTCAGAACCATACGGGATGAAATCAGGGAGAACATGTATGAATTTTATCTTGAACGAATAAAAAAGTAGAATATGGATGCCAACCGAAAAAGGCTGTCTTTCCTGGACAGGTATCTTACCATCTGGATATTTGCTGCCATGCTGTTGGGTGTGTTATCAGGGTATTTATTCCCTGGCATAGCGCAATTCTGGAATGGGATGAGCAGGGGCACAACGAATATCCCAATCGCCATTGGCCTGATTATCATGATGTACCCGCCTCTTGCCAAAGTCAGGTACGAAGAGCTTAAAGATGTGTTTCGTAATCGTAAGATTCTGGTGCTTTCTTTGATCCAGAACTGGGTGATCGGTCCCGTATTGATGTTTGTTTTAGCCATCGTATTCCTTAGGGATTATCCTCATTACATGGCCGGTCTGATATTGATCGGATTGGCACGATGCATTGCAATGGTAATTGTCTGGAACGACCTTGCCAGAGGGGACACTGAATATGCAGCGGGACTGGTTGCTTTTAACTCCATTTTCCAGGTCTTGTTCTTTTCACTTTATGCCTATGTGTTCATTACCCTGCTGCCAGAATGGTTCGGATTGGAGTCTTACGTTGTGGGTGTTTCCATCGGTGAGATAGCCAAAAGTGTATTCATCTATTTAGGCATTCCTTTTATTGCGGGTTTTCTTACCCGGTTCATCCTGATCCGTTTGCGGACAAGGGAGTGGTACCACATGAAATTCATTCCGAAGATCAGTCCGCTGACCCTGATCGCCTTGCTCTTTACCATTATTGTAATGTTTTCCCTTAAGGGGGAATACATCGTGAAAATACCCCTGGATGTGGTACGTATTGCCATACCCCTTGTCATTTATTTTGTGATCATGTTCTTCGTGTCCTTTTTTATGGGGAAACAGATCGGGGCTGATTATCCCAGGACCGCCACCATCGCCTTCACGGCCGCCAGCAATAACTTCGAACTGGCGATTGCAGTGGCAGTGGCAGTGTTCGGTATCAGTTCGGGAGAAGCATTTGCAGCAGTGATCGGTCCCCTGGTTGAAGTACCCGTATTGATCCTTCTGGTAAATGTGGCTTTGCGGTTTCAGAAAGTATACTTCACTGCATCGGCTTCCGATATGGGAACCAGATGATTCTTGAAATTTTCCCAAAAATCAAAAATCCTCATCTTTGAGGATCTTTGCTGGTTCAAGATCAGTTCAAACTGTTTGTAACTGATTGATATCTAACATGTGTTTGTAGCTCCACCAGGAACTTAACCGATATAAGTCATAATCACAGATAAATTTTCTCTTAGAAAATTTTTAGGAAAAATTTAGAATTTTTTATAAAAATAATTTTGTGGTTCAAATAGTTATATAGAAAAGACGAGTATCACAGGATGGGCAAGTGCCTTGAATAATTCAGTTTTCGATTTCATCATGATCTATAGTTTTGATGCCGTAAATATACGACATCATTAAACATGACGTATATATACAACATTAATTTTCTATTAAATTGTAAATTTTAAAAAGATGTCATATCTTTGTTCGGTATTTAACGAACAGGATGAAAAAAGAAGAAGTTCTAACGGAAGATCAGAAAACCCTCGCACGATTTGCAAAGGCAATGGGGCATCCAATCAGAATGTATGTTCTTGAATTGCTTTCAAATCAGACTTGCTGTTATAGTGGAGACCTGACTGACGTGCTTCCAATAGCCAAGTCCACGCTTTCACAGCATTTGAAGGAATTAAAGGATGCAGGCTTGATTCAGGGTGAAATTGAAGCACCAAAAATTAAGTATTGTTTAAATACAGAAAACTGGAAACTGGCACAGCAACTGTTTGCCAAATTCCTTAAACATTAAAATTTTTTATTTAATGTGTTCGTAGTTTTGCGAAAAACGAATTAAAAATTAGAAGATGGAAATAAAAGTATTGGGTACAGGATGTGCCAGATGCAAATCGCTGGAAAAAGTTACCAGAAAAGCAGTAGAAGAGTTAAGTCTTGATGCTTCAGTTGAGAAGGTTGAAGATATTGAGAAAATTAT
>Ga0307419_10002083_pt1 | contig 10254 bp, 7 predicted proteins | sample SalMarWE160230MG_2_FD_202512 | JGI IMG/M metagenome (GOLD analysis project Ga0307419, IMG submission 202512) | Salt marsh sediment microbial communities from the Plum Island Ecosystem LTER, Massachusetts, United States - WE1602-30 | ecosystem: Environmental > Aquatic > Marine > Intertidal zone >... | reverse complement strand
CAACACAAGGTTCTCTACGACAAACAGTTTTTTGAAACCCTACTTTTGAAGCTTTCCGTAAATGTCACCGAGATGTTTCGAGACCCATCCTTTTACACGGCCCTCAGGAGAGAGGTCATTCCTCAACTGAAACCCCGTCCGTTCATAAAGATATGGCATGCGGGGTGTGCGACTGGTGAAGAGGTCTATTCCATGGCTATCCTCCTGAAGGAGGAGAACCTCTATGAAAAGTCATGGATCTATGCGACGGACTTTAATGAACAGGTCCTCAAAAAGGCAAGAGAGGGAATATATCCCATCGATATGTTGAAGAAGTACTCCTCCAACTACCAAAGAGCTGGAGGTGCCGCATCACTTGCAGATTACTATACAGCTCGTTATGATTTCGTCATCATGGAGAACTCCCTAAAAAGGAATATCGTCTTCTCCGATCACAACTTGGTCACAGATGGGGTTTTTGCTGAAATGGACCTCATCCTGTGCAGGAATGTATTAATATATTTTGACACCAAGCTGCAAAATCACGTGTTCAGGCTTTTTCGAGACAGCCTCTGTGATAAGGGCTTTCTTTGCATGGGTTCCAAGGAAACGGTCAAATTCTCGGAATACGCAGACGATTTTGAGGATGCTGTGGGTAAGGAAAAGATTTACAGAAAGAAATAACTCAGTCATGACAAACGATCCTGAGAAGAGAGAATGAAATACGAGGCAATAGTCATGGGCGTTTCCGCAGGAGGGATGAGTGCCTTAAGCACAGTCCTATCACGTCTTCCGGCTGATTATGCCCTTCCTATTATTGTCGTCCAGCATATGGACCCCAACTCCCGTGGTTATCTGCCCGACCATCTGGATCGAAAATGCAACATACAGGTTAAAGAAGCTGAAGAAAAGGAAAACATCATGGGCGGGGTCGCCTATATTGCCCCGCCGAATTATCACTTGCTGTTGGAAGAAGATCGAACATTCTCATTATCTGTTGATGATGCAGTCAATTACTCAAGGCCCTCCATTGATGTCATGTTTGAATCGGCTGCCGATGTATACAGAAGAAGACTCGTGGGGGTGGTTTTGACTGGTGCAAATGCTGACGGTAGTAACGGACTAAAAAAGATAAAAGCGATAGGAGGTCTGGCTGTTGTGCAGGATCCGGCGACGTCTCATGTGGATTATATGCCTAAAGCTGCGATAGCTTCCACAAAAGTGGATCATATTCTATCCCTTGAGGAAATCGCTAGCCTTCTCACGGAGTTGTCCAATTCTTCCCGTGCGGATGAAATAAAGCCATGAACGAAATAGTAAGAACAAATGTACTCATTGTAGATGACAGGCCGGAAAATCTGTTGGCCTTGGAGAGCCTTCTGGAAAATCCTTCCCTGAATATCTTGAAGGCGAACTCTGGCAACGAGGCCCTAAGTCTCGTCCTGCAACATGATTTTGCCCTGGTCCTCCTTGATGTCCAGATGCCGGAAATGGACGGCTTTGAAACAGCCGAACTGATGAGGAGCAGTAAAAAGACAAAACACATCCCCATTATCTTTGTGACGGCAATCAGCAAGGAACAACAACATATTTTCAAAGGTTACGAGGCGGGGGCCGTGGATTACCTGTTTAAGCCGTTGGACCCGCATATCTTGCAGAGCAAAGTCAAAATATTTCTTGACTTGCATAGACAGAAGATGTCTCTCGAACAGACCACTGCGGATCTCACAAAGACCAACGAGAAGATCTTAGAACAACAAAAACAGCTTGAAGAGACAAACCAGCAACTAGAGGATGCCATCTCAAAGGCAGAATCAGCCAGCAAGGCCAAGAGCGCCTTTTTAGCCAACATGAGTCATGAGATCCGAACCCCCATGAACGGGGTCTTAGGTTTTACCGATATGCTTCTTGATACGGATCTGGGTGAAGAGCAGCTCGACTACGCGAGAACGATAAAGAGAAGCGGCCATGCCCTACTTTCCCTGATTAATGATGTCCTTGATCTTTCCAAGATCGAGGCAGGCGAAATGGATTTTGAGCAGACTGAATTTGACCTGGAGCTTCTTGCCTACGATGTCTGTGAGCTCATTCGACCCAGGGTCACGGAAAACGAGGTTGAGCTTCAATGCCGTGTTGGGGACAATGTCCCCTCACACGTAAAGAGCGATCCGCTGAGGGTGCGGCAAGTGCTTACCAACCTGATGGGCAATTCTGCCAAGTTTACCGAGTCTGGTGTTATATCGCTTTCCCTTGACATTGAAGAGGACAAAGACGATCAGTTGAAATTTCATGTTATGATTCGCGACACGGGAATCGGCATTCCTGAAGACAAAATGGGAAATATTTTTAACCCCTTTGAGCAGGCTGATACATCTACGACAAGAAAGTACGGGGGGACGGGTTTAGGTTTGTCCATATGTAAGCAGATATCAAATCTTATGGGCGGCGACGTATGGGCGGAAAGTGAAATAGGTGAAGGGAGCAACTTTCACTTTACCGGCTGGCTTGGAAAAATCGAAGGCAAAGAGAGCAAGAGATTTGTTCCCGGAACCCTCTCCGGCAAGAAGGTCCTTATTGTGGATGATAATCAGACCAACCTGGATCTATTTACGCAGGTCTTGAGGTCGGCTGACATGAAAACGGTTGCACTGAAATACCCAAAGCAGACCCTACCTGAGTTGCAGAAAGCCGTGGAAGAAGGAACTCCTTTTGACATTTTTTTGACTGACATACAGATGCCGGAGATCAGTGGGTATGATTTGGGAGAGCAAGTTCGTGGTGCTCAACAGCCATTCTCGAACATCCCTTTGATTGCACTTTCTTCTTCAATGGAGAGAGACACCAAGAGATGTGAAAAAATTGGGTTTGACGGATTCTTGAGTAAACCTGTTCACAGAGACAAACTCTACCGGATGATGGAGAGGATCGTCGCAGAAAGGGGACACGAACAAGATGGGATCACCAAGCAGAAAATCATGACCCAATATACTGTTCGTGAGGATATGAAGCATTCTGTCAGTATCCTGCTGGCCGAAGACAACCCGGTCAATCAAAAGCTGGCAACGATCATGCTGACCAAGGCCGGGTATAAAGTGGATGTGGCCAATGATGGTGACGAGGCTGTTAACAAATACACCACATCTCCTGAGGATTTCGACCTGATCCTCATGGATGTTCAGATGCCCCTGATGGACGGCATCGAAGCCACACAGACAATTCGCAGTTGGGAAAACAAAACAAACGGGACGGGGACGGCATCGGAAGCCGAAACCCAAGATCAGAACACTGGAGCAAATAAGGTACCGATCATTGCCGTGACAGCTGCAGCCATGAAGGGTGATAAAGAGAGGTGTTTTGAAGCTGGAATGGATGACTATATCTCAAAACCCATCAGACGAGAGCAGGTCTTTGAGGTTCTTGCCAAACACGTCTTTAGCAAGGAGGCGTCATGACCCTGGAAGGGCCTCCAGTGAAATAGAGCTTCTTCATCACTCGGCCCGCAAGGCCTGGATAGGGTCCAACCTTGCCGCGCGGCGGGCCGGTAGGATGCCAGAGAGAAGACCGATCAAAGCGGCCGAGGCTTCAGACAGCAAGACATAAGACCAGGGGGTATGGGTGGGAAGCGCCGGCACAGTCGCTCCGATAAGCCACGCGCCCCCTGCGCCGATGATAAGCCCGACAAGCCCGCCTATGCTGGCCAGAGCCACGGCTTCACCAAGAAACAGGATAAGAACCTGCCTCTGTCCGGCGCCAACGGCACGAAGAAGGCCGATTTCCGCAGTGCGCTCGTTGACAGCGATGGTCATGATGGTTAGAATCCCTACCCCTCCCACCAGCAGAGAAATGGCCCCCAACGCCCCCACCGCAAGTGTCAGGACATCCAGAATAGCTCCAAGCACATCCATCATCTGCTCTTGTGTGACAATCGTGAAGTCTTCCGAGCCGTGGCGGGCACTGAGAAGTTCTTTGACCCTTTTTACCACAGTCTCGCTGTCGGCGCCGGCGCTGTAGACCAGATCGATCTCCGCCAGGCTCTCGTTATCAAACATGTCCATGGTGCGTTGGGCAGGAATGTAGACGGCATCATCCAGATCAAAGCCCAACATCTGCCCTTTGCTTTCCATCACCCCGATGACCCTGTAGCGCTCCCCACCAATGCGGATACGCCTCCCAAGAGGCGACTGGGTCCCGAAAAGCTCTTCACGGACTTTACTCCCCAGAACCACAAAGGCGCGAGGGCTTCTGGGGTCGTCATTAGGCAGAAATCGCCCCGTGGCCACCCTCAAGTTCCATACCTCAGGGACATCCGGCCCCGTCCCGATAATCCATGTCCGTCTACTACGTCTGCCAAATTCTACAGCGGCATTTCCCTGCATGACAGGCACAACGGCAGTCACCTGAGGAACTTCTGTCAGCGCCAAGGAATCATTGATGCTTAAGGGGCGCACATTGCTGACCACCCCCCCGAGAGAGATCCCTGCTGTGATTTCTCTGCCTGGGGCAATACCAATAATGTTGGTTCCGAACTGCGTAAACTCAGCGAGCACATAATTGTGCACGCCTTTTCCAAGAGAGGTAAGAAGGACGACCGACGCGACCCCCACCGCAATACCCAGGGCCGTAAGAAAACTCCTCATTCGGTATCCACGAAGGGCGCCTAAAGCCAGTTTAAGGGAATCTCTGAAGATCATATTTCACCTACCTTCGCGACAGGGCCTGTACCGGATCGAGTTTTGCGGCCCTGTGGGCGGGGAAGGCCCCGAAGATCAGGCCCACGGTCAGTGAAACGCCCAAGGAAATCCAAAGAGCCCACAGGGGGATGGCAACGGGAAAGGCCGGAAAGAGACGCGCCATGACCCACATCCCGGAATAGGCCAGACCCAACCCGAATCCGGCCCCAAGCAGGGAAAGCATGGCCGATTCGGCCAAAAACACCCCCAGGATTTGCCCTTGGGGGGCACCCAATGCCTTTAGAAGTCCGATCTCCGAGGTCCGTTGTGAGACGGCAATCAGCATCACATTCATGATTAAGATGCCGGCCACGCTCAGGCTGATAGAAGCGATGCCGGCCACGGCAAGGGTCAAGGTCAGAAGCAAGTCGTCAAAAGTGGCAACCAAGGCATCCTGGGTAATAATGGTCACATCGTCTTCTCCTTCGTGTCGATCGCGAATAATGCGCCGGATCGCCTCTTCGGCCGCGGGAATCGCCTCACGGCTACCGGCCTCAACTAAGATCCGAAAAAGTGAGGCCGTATTAAACAGATTCAAGGCTGAAGCCACGGGGATCACCACCACGTCTCCCATGTCGAGCCCCATGGATTGACCTCTCTTTGCCATGATCCCCGTGACCCGAAACCGGCGGTCTCCAATACGGACCCAGCTTCCCAGGGCAGACTTCTGACCAAAAAGCTCTCTTTTCAACTTGTATCCCAACACGCACACCGCCGTCATTCTTGTGGGATCGCCTTCCGGGATAAAGCTCCCTTGGGACAAGGAGAGTTGACGGACTTGATACAATGCCGGCGTAGAGCCCAGGACCATGACTTCCCGTTCCCGCTCTCTCCAAGAGACCGGGGCAGTCCCCAAAGCGATAGGAGCAACACTTCGGATGGCGGAACTGCGATTCAGGACCAGGGCATCTTCCAGGGTCAGATCCCGAGCTGTCTTTCCCAAAAGGGGAGGGGTACTGCCGACGGTCTCAAACCGGCCGGGAAGAACGATGAGTATGTTCGTGCCCATGGACCCAAACTGGTCAATGACGTATCTACGGGCCCCTTCTCCGAGGGCGGTCAGGAGCATCACCGATGCAATGCCGATGGACATGGACAGGAGCATCAAAAACGTCCTGGTGGGAGAGTGTGATAAGGCGCGAAAACTGAATTGAAGAACGTCCTCTGTTTTCATGATGTTTACCCTAACGCTGCAAAAGTTGAGGATGCTGTAGATCCGCGGCGTCAAGGGTGAAGCTGTAGTAAACTACCGCGAACCCTTGACAACAAAGGACATGCGGTACCCTCGACTTTCCCGAAGGGTAGAAAAAATGACATATTGAATGGATTAACTTGGAATTCACATTTGGTGATTTCCAAAAATAGTCTCGAATTGCGCCAAGATCCCTGTTATTATTGCTTTCTAGAACCCCTTGTCATGTTTTATATGCAACGATAGGGTTTAGTCAGGAATGCACCCTTACAGAGATTAAGACGCGGCGCTGTCCGATTCTATTCTTCCATCCAACATCCTCACCCTTCTTGTCGCCCGCTGTCCCAATTCAGGATCATGTGTGACAAGAATCAGAGTGATATCATCCTTGTTCAAATCCTCCAGAATCTTCACCACATCATTTCCGGAGGCACGGTCCAGATTGCCCGTGGGTTCATCGGCAAGAATGACCTTGGGTTGCATGATGGTTGCACGGGCTATGGCCACCCGTTGCCGCTGCCCCCCTGAGAGTTGGTCTGGGCGGTGTTTGGCCCTGTCGCTGATTCCAAGGATGGAAAGGACGGATTGAACACGTGACCTCCTCTCCCCAGGGTCAACCCCTGCCAAAACCAGAGGAAGTTCCACATTTTCAGCAGAGGTAAGACGAGGCACCAGATGAAAGAATTGAAATACAAACCCTATCTGATGGCGCCGGACCGACGCCTGTTGAGTGTCGTTCAGATCTGTTGTATCCGCCTTATCGAGGCGATAGATTCCTTCATCGGGCCGATCCAGAAGACCGATGATGTTCAAGAGGGTGGATTTGCCCGAGCCTGAAGGCCCCATAATGGCGACGTATTCGCCTTGGCGAATGGTCAAATCCAAATCCCTGAGCGCATGGACCTCTTCATCGCCCACCTGAAATACACGATGGATGCCTTCTAGCTCGATCATGGTTCCTGCTCGATCCGCATGGATTGAGCGCCGTCCGTGACACCGGCTTGGTCGACGTTGATGACGACCAACTCCCCCGGATTAAGCCCGGAGAGGACTTCCGTGTATTCCCAGTTTGAAAGGCCGATCTCGATGATTCTTTCTTCGATGATCCCTTTCATGGGCAGATAAACAAAAACACGCTCTTCGTCAAGAATCGTCTCTGTGGGGATACGAATAACATCCCGGCGAGTCTCAAGAATGATTTCTGCGTCCGCACTATAACCGGCCAAAAGTGGAATAATCTCCTCGGGATGAGCCAGTTCGACCTCCACATCCACAGTGCGTGCCTGCTTCTCTCGGTCGAGCACGTAAGGGGCAATACGGCGCACCCGGCCTTCAAAGCGGCGATCTCCAAAGGCATCAAGGATCACTCTCGCGGGCATCCCCTTGGAAATGGCCGCGGCATCCACCTCATCGATAGGGGCAGTGACATAAAAACAGGTATTGTCGATCAGGTCTACGACAGGGGGCGTTGGAATCCCCGGGGGGGATGGGGTCACATACTCGTTGAGTTCCCCGCTAATCTCTGCCACAACCCCGTCAAAGGGGGCAAGAAGGCGGGTTTTGCTGAGTCTCTCCTTGACCACGTCTAGGCGGGCCTCGTTGGTGAGCACCAGCACCTTGGCCGCCTCGCATTCCGCTAAAAGGGCCTTGGCCTGTGTTTGCGCCCTATCGGTCCTTTCTTCTGAGACGGCGTGAAATTCCTGAAGTTTTGAGATACGATCTGCCTCCCGACGGGTGACTTCGGCATTCAGACAGGCCGCCGTGGCGCGGGCCTCTGCCGATTCGACTTCTCGTTTCGCCAAGGCCATTTCTGCCACAAGATCGTTGTTCCAGATCTCCAGCAACAGCTGACCTGCTTTGACTTTGTCCCCTTCCTGAACCGGCAGTTTTGAGATCTGGCCGCCGAGACTCGGGGAGAGTTTTGCCCGTCGGCAGGCCTCAACGGTTCCCGCCCGCGTATTCACCACGGTCTGCTCCACAAGCCCTCGCACAACAGGTTTCACCACCACTTGAAGGGGTTCGGGCTTTGTGTAATACCGAACAGCAAAGACAGCTGCTGCAATAATCAGGATGACGATGACCCAACGGACAATTTTGCGGACCATAGATCTCTCCCTCAAAAAAGGGTCATGTGACCATACGACTCAACGTGCATGTACTTCTTAAGAGGTCTTTGATGTCAAAGGCTGGTTGCCCGGCAATATACACAACCAAACCTACAGTGTAAAGGGCAAAACCTCGCGGTACATTGGAGCCCATTAAACGCCTTGACATCAAGAAAACCAAAAGCTACAGATTATCCTCATGAATTCAAGACGGAAAATCGTGCTCTTCCTTGCAACCGGTGGGTATCTCGGCCACGTGCCCATTGCGCCGGGGACCTTCGGCTCATTGCCGGGGCTCTTGATATGCCTTGGAATGTCCGGAATCAGCTTGGGTTACGCGATTCTGTTCGCACTCGTCTTGACGGGCCTGGCCATAGGCATCGCGCAACAGGCGAAGGAGTTGATTGGAGGGAAAGATCCCAGCTCCATCGTCATAGATGAAATAGCCGGCATGACTGTCACTCTCTTGGGGATTCCTCTGACCCCTTTTTCTCTTATTCTCGGATTCCTTGTCTTTCGCGCATTTGATATTCTCAAACCCTTCCCCATCCGTCTCTTGGATCAAAAGGTTCCTGGTGGAGCTGGAATTGTTCTTGATGATGTAATGGCCGGCATTTACGGGAACCTCCTGATACGGATCGTTCTGTGGGTAACAGCGACCGCCTTGTAACCACGGTTTTTCTACCCCCTCCTACACTTTTTGTGTCAATGAATTCGAATTTTTCTGGTTCTTCCGGTTAATGATTACCCTAATCATAAAACCCTTTTAAATCTGGGAAGGGTCATGGGTATCTTTTCAGAGTGACTGTCGGAAGGCCTTCGTCATTTCAGGATGTTAGAGAATGGGGGACCCCCTGGCCCCGAGCGAAAGCGAGGGGAACAGTGGAGGGGGGAGGGTTCACCCGGCTCTAACATCCTGAAATGACCAGGCCGTGAGACTCGGAATCGGAGAAAAGATACCATGACCCCTATGCCTTTAGCGTTAGTTTTGAATATATACCCCTTTCAATCGTACTCATTAACCGGAAGAACCATTTTTGGTAGCCAGCATTACACACAAGAATATTGGTGATGAAGCCTTTTCTCTCTTTTCCTTTGACAAAAAAACTAATTTATACTAAAATAAACTAAGTTTTACGAGAGAGACCGCGCCCATGAGATTGTCAAAACATATGGGCGTTTACACATCCCGCTTGGGTTTAGAGCAGGTAAAGGGGAGGAACTAAAACATGGGCAAAAACAATGTGGTCTTCTTAGAGGTCTTAGAATGGTTTGACGACACGGGAAAAGAACTTGTTCACCGTATTCCTGAGGAAGGCTCCGGAGAAATCAAATTTGGAGCCCAATTGACAGTGCGAGAAAGCCAGGCAGCTGTCTTCTTCTATCAAGGCAAGGCCGTAGAGGCCTTTGCCGGCGGACGGCATACCTTGAAGACCGCCAACATTCCCATTCTCACCAAGATCGCCAGTCTGCCGTGGGCCATGTCCAGCCCCTTGAGGGCCGAAGTCTACTTCATCAATCTGAAAGTTTTTACTAACCTCAAATGGGGCACAAGGGATCCGGTGGCGTTTAGAGATTCCGAGCTGGGACTGATTCGACTCCGAGCCTTTGGCATGTTTAACTTACAGGTCGTCCAGCCCCTGCTGTTTATCAACAAAATGGTCGGCACCCAGGGCATGTACACCACTGAGGAGATTGAGGAATATCTGAACCGAGTCATCGTCTCAAGGTACAATGACTATATGGGTGAAACCATTGACTCGATCCTCAACTTGCCCTCAAAGTATGATGAGCTTTCAGAGGGCCTCGCCAACCGTCTTCAGGAGGATTTCAAGCACTTTGGCCTCGGTCTGACACACATTTATATCAATTCCATCACTCCTCCCCCCGAAGTCCAGAAGGCCATTGACGACCGAAGCCGTATGGGCGTCTTTGAAGACATGAATAAGCTGATGCAGATGAAGGCGGCCATGGCCATGGAAAAGGCCTCCGAGGCCGAAGGAGGGGCCGGGCCGGGAATGGGGATGGGCATGGGATTCATGATGCCCGCCATGTTTTCGCAATATTTTGACGGGAAGAAATCCGCGCCACAGGCCCCTGATACCCCGCAAGGCGTTCCCTGCGCTGAGTGTAATAGCACTATTCCCTATGACGCAAAATTTTGCCCACGTTGCGGCCACCAGCAATTGGTCTTTCAGGAGTGTTCAAACTGCGGAAAAAACCTGACACCCAATGCCAAGTTTTGCTC
>Ga0307419_10002079_pt1 | contig 10263 bp, 8 predicted proteins | sample SalMarWE160230MG_2_FD_202512 | JGI IMG/M metagenome (GOLD analysis project Ga0307419, IMG submission 202512) | Salt marsh sediment microbial communities from the Plum Island Ecosystem LTER, Massachusetts, United States - WE1602-30 | ecosystem: Environmental > Aquatic > Marine > Intertidal zone >... | reverse complement strand
GGCCGCCAGCCGGTTGGGAATCCCGTTAACTTTCTATGCTGACTACCCTTACGCCAGGGAAATTGAAGGAAAAGAAACTTTGGAAATCATGGAAGGTTCTTCAGATTGGCAATTTGAAGAATTTCCGGTTTCTGATATTGGATTAGAAAAGTGGGTTCTGGCGGCCCAGGCCTACCGATCTCAAATCAGCACCTTCTGGGCCAATGATGAGGATCTTGGGCAGCAGATCAGGAACTTTTCCACCTCCGGGGGAATATTCAAGCTCTGGAGGGCGGTTGAGGGTTATTGATCATTCAAGTATCTTTGCCACCTTGCAGTCAGTGATTACCTATGATAGAATTACCCCACTTTTCAGTGGGTAGGGCTTTTTTGGGTGAAAAACCCCTAATAAAAGCTCTTTTTATATTAAGAACAACCATCCAACGAAGTGAGTGTATGAATTATGACACCATCCTATTTGACCCAGGAAGGGTATGATAAACTAAAGACTGAGCTGGAATATCTGCGATCAGAAAGGCGCCAGGAAGTGGCTGACCGATTGCGGGAAGCCCTGGACGGAAGTCCTCTAGGTGTGGACGCTGATGTTGAGGTTGAAGCAGCTAAGAATGCTCAAGCTTTTGTCGAAGGCCGCATTCAGTATCTGAAAAGCATTCTAACCCAGGCAGAAATCGTCGAGGATCTCTCCAAGGCAGACGTGATTCAGATCGGCACTAAAGTGACTATTGAAACAGAAGAGAAAGAAAAAGAGAGCTATATTGTTGTTGGTCGCGCAGAATCGGATCCTATTGAAGGTAAAATTTCGTATGAATCTCCCTTGGGGAGTGCTCTCATGGGGCATGCCGAAGGAGAGAAAGTGGACGTTCAGGCACCGGGTGGGGTTTTCACGGTGAAAATCCTAAAAATTGGCTAGACAGTTTTATTTGAATTCTCCCCCGTGACCTGACCCCAGGCACGGGGTTTTTTTAATCACAAGGAATATCTTATGGCTGATTATACAAACCTGGAAGAAGTACGGCTGGAAAAAATCGCCAAACTCAAGGAATTGGGTATCGATCCCTATCCCAGGAGGGTGGATAGGACACACTCGATCCAAGAAGCGATCGATCTATTCCTGGCTGGCGAAGGTGGATCAGAAGAGGTTGAAGTACAGGCGGTTCTGGCTGGTAGAATCCGGTCGGTTCGGCCTATGGGCAAGGTAACTTTTGCCCATATTGAAGATGGAACCGCAAAGATCCAGCTCTTTTTCCGAGCCAATGATATTGGGGAAGAACAGCTCGATTTCTTCAAGGATCATTTTGATCTGGGAGATTTTATTCAAGCCAGAGGTAAACTTTTCCGAACCCGGACCGGTGAAATATCCTTATGGGTTTCCGAATTCCAGATGTTGGCCAAAGCCATCACCCCGCTGCCAGCTGCCAAGGATCAGGTTGTGGATGGGGAGATAGTTTCCCATGCCACTCTTTCCGATCCGGAAACTCGCTACCGCCAGCGTTATGCAGATCTGGCAGTGAATCCGGAAGTCCGCGAGGTTTTCCGTTTGAGAACAAAAACCATTCGAGCCATCCAGCATTTTATGGATTCGAAGGGATTTCTTGAGGTTGAAACACCAATTCTGCAGCCCATTTATGGTGGAGCCGCAGCTCAACCTTTCACCACCCATCACAACCAGCTGAAACAGGAATTATTCCTGCGGATTTCTTTTGAGTTGTATCTCAAACGGCTTCTTGTGGGAGGGTTTGACAAGGTCTATGAGATCGGACGGGATTTTCGTAATGAAGGAGTTTCATTTAAGCATAATCCTGAATTCACCCAGATGGAGTTTTACTGGGCATATGCGGATTACCGGGCAGTGATGGACCTCACGGAAGAGATGCTGGCTTTTGTCGTTCAGAAAGTACTGGGTTCAAAATCCTTCACGTACAGGGATCATGAGATCAACCTGGATAAACCCTGGCGGCGAGTTGAACTGCGCCAGGGGATCCTGGAGATGACAGGGATTGACATAAACGATCATCAAACCGGGGCAGAGCTGGCCAAGGCCATGAAGTCCCTTGATCTGGATTTTAATCCTGAGGCATCCCGCGGCAAATTGATCGATGACCTGCTGAGCCATTTCCTGGAACCGACTTTTATCCAACCCACCTTTGTTTATGATTACCCCCGGGAGATCTCCCCTCTGGCAAAAACCACACCCGATGACCCCAATACTGTTGAACGTTTTGAAGGTTTTATGGGTGGTATGGAGCTATGTAATGCCTTTAGCGAGATCAACGATCCGATCGATCAGGAAGAGCGTTTCCAAGAAATGGGGCGTTCGTATACCAGCAAAGAAGATGAACATCATCCCCTCGATGAAGACTATTTGCGGGCGATGCGCTACGGCATGCCGCCCAATGGTGGTTTTGGTATGGGTGTGGATCGATTGGTGATGCTGCTGGCAAACCAGCAAACCATCCGGGAAGTCCTGTTATTCCCGCATTTGAGAGACAGTTAAGATAATGTAAAAGCTCCGGGACCTTTTTTTATTTCAGCGGCCACAGGACAGGCACCAGCAGCACAGTGATCACCATCGATATAATAATCAATGGAATGCCTACTTTTGGGTAATCTTTAAAACGGTAGTTCCCGGAGGCCATGACCAATGTGTTGGCTGAAGAAGCGACTGGAGTTGCAAAGGCAGTAGAGGCAGCCAGCGCGACGGTCATGAGGAAGGCCTGGGGTTGGTATCCAAGCTGCAGGGCCAGAGAGAGTGCCACGGGTGCGAACAGTACAGTTGTGGCTGTGTTGGAGATCACCTGGGTAAATAGAGAAGTGATCATGAAAAGGGATACCAGGATAGGGATGGAACCCATACCACCTAGAGTGGAGGCGACCCAATCCGAGCCGATTTGAACCAATCCCACTTTCTGAAGAGCGGTAGTCATGGGCAGCATCCCGGCGATCAGAATGATACTTCTCCATTCCACACTGCTGTAGGCTTGTTTCATATTCAGGCAGCCGCTGATGATCATCAGGAAGGCAGCGATCATAGCAGTTGTGGCAAGCGGCAGCCAACCTGTAATCAGGAAAACCAACATACCAACCATGATCAGGGCTGCGAGGATCATTTTTGAGCGGGGCGGTGAGCCTTTCATGGCTTCCGGCTGGCCAACCACCACAAAATCCCTGCGCTGACTGGTTAAAGCCCGGATATTCTTCCAGGGTCCCTGAACGAATAAAGTATCTCCGAACTGAAGAGCTGTATCTTTGAGGGATAATCTCTCATCAGATCCCGGTCGGTTGATTCCCAGGACAGTCAACTGGTAAAAGCTGCCAAAGCGGGAAGATACCAGGGTTTTTCCAATCATCTGGGAACGGGGAGGCAGCAGGACCTCTGCTACGCCGACCTCGTTATTTACAAGGGCTTTATGGTCCACAGACTTGGCAGGCTGGACCCCTAGCTGCAAGGTTGCAGAAGCATGGCTGATATCGTTAAGTTTCCCCTGACAGATCAACAGATCATCTGGCAGCAGTAAGTCTTGGGCTGAGACTTTTTGACTTCCTGGTTCTTCATCATCCAGGAATCTGAGATTCCCGATTGGGGATCGATCTTGGGTTCCGTCGGTGCGGAAAATTTTCAACACATTAACGCCGTAGCCGCTCCCCAGATTGCTTTCCAGGAGCGATTTCCCGACCAAGGGAGATCCCTGCCGGATTCGCAGCCGATATAGGTCCTCTGGAAGCTTATATACTGCCATTAACTCTTCTGGCGAGTCCACTCGCTGCAGTTCGGTACCGCTTTTCCGGTCTGGCAGCAGCCAGCTCCCGGCCAGGACAATGTACAGGATCCCTGCTACCAGAAGGGTCAGTCCAATGGGAGTGTAATCAAAGAAACTAAAAGGCTGGAATCCATTTTCTACCAGGAGATCACTGACAACGATATTGGGTGGAGTGCCGATCAAAGTCATTGCCCCACCCAGCATAGATGCAAAAGAAAGAGGTATAAGCAGTTTGGAAGGATTGATGCCTTTTTTCCGGCTGATGCTGATAATGGCCGGCGCCATCACGGCTACAGTACCGGTGTCGCTGATAAAACCGGATAATAGTGCTACTGTGCCCATGATCATAACCAGCAGGCGTACCCTGCTTTTTCCTGCAAATTGGATGATCTTACCGGAGACACTATCGGCCAAGCCGGTTTCCATCACTGCGCCGCCAACAATGAATAAAGAGGCAATAGTGATCACAATTGGACTGGAAAACCCGGCCAGAGCTTCTTCAGGAGTGAGGATCCTGGTTACCATCAAAGAGATCAACAGCCCGAGAGCTACAAGATCCACTGACAGCCACTCCGTGACAAACAACAGAATAGCACTGCCCAATAAACCCAAAGTGATCCAGATATCAATATTTGCCATAAATCCAATGCCAGTTTTGATTTCTCTAGCTAGTGTACCAAATCTTTCCCTGAACGGGTATTGACCCTCCAAGAACAGAAGGTGTTAATTCTCCATCTGGATAATGTTCTGGATAAATCTGGGGATAACAGATGTTTAGCTGTGGATAAGTAACCAAATCCGTGGATTCCATGGGGATTAGGTGAGGATAAATACCATAGCGATGTGGAATAAGATCGCCACCACTATGCTGCTTCCCCATAAGAGATAGGCCAGGAACCGATTTTCCTGATTATTGAATAAAAACAATCCCAGGATCAGATTAGCCAGGTAGGCAGTAGTATTGATGATAGGAAATAAGACCAGGCGAACACTGTCCATACCTTCGTGAGGGATACCTCCCGAAGTAAAACCCAGCGATACCAGATCTCTGGAAGGGATCGTCAGCAAGGTCCAGATTAACAGGCTGATATTTAACAAACCTCCGCTGATCAAGATCCAAAGGATTGGTTTGATTTTGATAACTTCAGTCAGGATTAACGCTGGCTGAACGGATTCTGGAGATAGGGGGCTGATCGTTCCCAACTCGGTGAGTTCAATATAAGTGGACATAAATTCGTTTACCCGGTTGGGAGAGACAGCGTAATATCTCTCACCTACGGCGATAATAACCAACCCTTTTGTTCTGGAAGCCAGATACTCCACTTCAGGTCCCCGCTGAAAACGCCGCACACCAGTGACAGCTCCTGGCCAGTGGATGATGGGGAGTGGAGGGGCGGTTTCCAGATCTTCCACTCGGTAAACCCAATCCACTTTTTCCATAGGAAGGCTTTCAGACCGCCAGCCCCAATGCAATTTGATCCCTCCCCGCTCCAGAATATATTCGGAGCGGTGCAGGGCGTACAGTCTGTATATCAGGTATGGGACTGTGGCTAAAAAGAGGATGATCAGGATGATATAGGGTAATAATTGCGGTGCAACCTCGACATTGGAGACTCCCCATATACCCCAAATTCCGGCGGCCGAAAAAATCAGCATTAGCAATAGGTGAACGATGGTTCCCATCTGTTTGGGGGGATAGAAGGTTCTTTTTTCCTCCATGAATATCAGTTATACCACTATCGATTGAACAAGGTTTCATTATGTTCGACCTTTTATTTATGAAAACTTGCGATAATTTAGAACTTCAGTTCCAGGGATGGTTTTGGAACTGATTTATTTATAATTCTGGTATGATGATTTCGTATTTATTAGGAGAAATATGACTGAAGCGGATGTGATCAAGAATACGAAAGGTGGACCAATTACTATAGAGTCCATTAAGAGGGATCTGGAAGCGATTGGTGTGAAACCAGGTATGGTGCTGATAGTACATACATCTCTCAGCAAGATGGGCTGGGTCAGCGGAGGGGCTGTAGCGGTAATCCAGGCTCTGGAAGAGGTGCTTGGGAAAGAGGGGACGCTGGTGATGCCAACGCATACCGGTGATCTCTCAGATCCGGAAGAATGGTCCAATCCACCGGTCCCGGAGGATTGGAAGGAAATCATCCGCCAGACCTTACCGGCTTTCGACCCGGAGATCACTCCAACAAGAACAATGGGCAGGATTGCCGAAACATTCCGGAGTCAGCGGAACGTATTAAGAAGTAATCATCCTCAAATGTCATTTGCTGCCTGGGGAAAGTTCGCTTCCCTGATCACTGAGAATCATTCCCTGGATTTTGGTCTGGGTGAGGATTCCCCCCTGGCCAGGATCTATGATCTGGGCGGATGGATCTTGCTGCTTGGGGTTGGACATGATAATAATACAAGCCTGCACCTGGCCGAGCACCGCGCGGATTTCAAAGGTAAAAAAGAGATCCAACAAGGCGCTCCAGTTCTGAGGGATGGGAAACGACAGTGGGTCAAGGTTCGTGATTGGCAGGAACACAGTGAGGATTTTGATAAAATTGGAAAGGCCTACCAAGAGGTGGGTGGAAAGTTTACAATGGGGAAGATCGGGATGGCGGATTGTCTATTGATCCAGCAGGCTGAACTGGTGGATTTTGCCGTCAAATGGATGAAAGATAATCTGGATATTAAGAAAGGAAGGCCGTGATGGGTTTTTTAGAAAAAGAGATCCTTAAAAATTCAATTCAGTCCTGGCTGATCGCCCTGGGAATAACCCTGGGATCGTACCTGGTGCTGCTAGTATTCAAGAAGATCCTTAAACACCGGGTAGGCAGTCTGGTCAAAAGGTCCAAAACGAATCTGGATGATTACCTGATTCCCATTTTGTCTCAAACCCGCTGGTTCAGCTTGCTAGCCCTGGCATTATGGGCCGGATCAATGGTTTTAACCTTCCCATCAGATATCCAGATCTGGTTTAACAGGATCGTCCAGTTGTTTTTGGTTCTACAAGTGGGTTTCTGGGGGACGGGTGTGATCTCTTTATATATCGAACGCGGGGTAACATCAAAGATCGAGGAGGATCAAGGAGAGGACGCTACCACCATGAACGCCCTGGGTCTGATCATTAAGATCGCCCTGTGGGTCATTCTGGCATTGATCATTCTGGATAATCTGGATGTGAAAATCAGCAGTCTGGTGGCCAGCTTGGGGATTGGCGGCATCGCTGTTGCCCTGGCGCTGCAGAATATTCTGGGGGACTTATTTGCCTCACTATCGATAACCTTCGATAAACCATTTGTGATCGGAGATTTTATCGTGGTTGATGATTTTGAGGGAGACGTGGAGGACATCGGCCTAAAAAGCACTCGGGTCAGAAGTCTATCTGGTGAGGAGTTGATTTTTTCCAACACTGATCTTCTCAACAGCAGGATCAGAAATTATAAAAGACTCGAAAAGAGACGGATCTCATTTATTATAGGGGTGATCTATGGAACCCCGGTCGAAAAATTGAAGAAGATCCCCAGCATAATTGAAGATATCATAACTCCAATTGAGAATGCCGATTTTGAACGAGCCCATTTAAAGACTCTGGGTGATTATTCCCTGGATTACAGTGTAGTGTATTATGTTTTACAGCAAGAATATGCCACCTACATGGATATTCAACAGGTCATTAATCTGGAAATCTATCAAAGATTTGAAGAAGAAGGGATTGAATTTGCTTATCCTACCCAAACCATTATGCTGGAAAGTGAAGGATAGTGGAGTTAGATACCGGATACCAGATCGCCTATTTTTGTGATTATTTGGCACTCAGCATTCGGGAATATATTATCTGGGTCAAATAAAACAGGATAAATGCCAGCGTTCTGGGCGCCTATGATATCAGTATAATAATTATCCCCTATATAGGCAGAAATATTAGGGCTGCTATCCGCCAGATAGAGAGCATGTTCAAAGATCTTCGGATCGGGTTTTGCTACTTGAACATCACCAGACGTGAAGCAAAAATCAAAATAGGATTCAAATCCAATTTCCTTCACCTCGGATTCGATGGGATTGGGTCTATTACTGATCAGGCCCATTTTGTATCCTAATCCGCGAAGTTTTTTTAGAGTGGGGCGAACATCATCCAAAATCAATACCTCGGGTTTATAACGTTCGAGCAGTTCTTTCTGAATTACCGGTGCCAGATCTGTTGTTTGTAATTCTGTCAAGCCAGCAGCCCACAATTTCCGTTTCAGGTAATGGAGCCAGAATTCATCAGTTAATTCGCCATACATTTTCTGATCCTGTTTCAATTCTTCTGATTTTGCCCAATAGCGGAACATGAATTGCTGGGTTTCCCGGTGCGCGGTTGACATGACTGGCACCAGATGTTCTTCCAGAATTGTAAAAAGGAGATCCAGGGAGGAAGGATTTTGATGGATCAATGTGCCATCAAGGTCAAAAAACAAAGTTGTGATACGGATCGGTAAGGTCATAATTGAATTCTCTATCCAAAACGTTTGTGTCTATTCAGCTAAATACCTGTTATGGTGGATTTTAAACCAATTTAGGGATTTACACTATAATATATTGGATTATACAATACCCTTATTTCAGTAGGCAAATAATGATATTTTGTGAGGGGTTTGTAAGCTCCGGGTCACTAAGAATAATAATTTATGAGAACTCCTAACCAGAAACATCAACGACTTCAAATCATTTTTTTAGCCTTGATTGGGCTTACTATCCCTTGTTATGCCCTGGGATATACTTTTGTCTCTATAAACCGCAAAAATCAACCTACTCCCACAGCCAGGATCCCTTCCACCGCCACTTACACAGCGACCCCAATCTTTACCAACACGCCAGCACCAATAATACCTACTCGCTTTCCTACCTTTACACCTACAAATACACCTACAATTACACCCACCAGGACCGCAACTCCCACCTCAACTGATACTCCCACCTCAACTCCCCAGCCAACCAATACTTTCACGCCTACAGCAACCTCCACCAATACCCAAACCCAACCCGCAACAACAGAACCGCCACCTTTACCGACCGCAACATCTGATATTTGATCCTTAGGCAGTCTTTTTTCTGGATTTGCCCTTATCATTGAATTGTTAATTTCATACAAATACAATATTTTCTCGAAAAAACTGTGGTTTAATGTGATTTCTTTGAAAATATAAGGTTAATCATGAAAAAACCTGAGAATTACAGTAGAAATAGAACCTTCTTGAGATTGATACTAGGCTTGGTCATTATTGGCTTGCTGATCATTGGTGTCTCATCATGTAATTTCCCTGATCTGGGAGGGATATTCCCTTCCAATTCTGCAACGCAAATCCCCCTGGCAACTACGGTCTCAGCAACACCCAAGGCTTCTGCGACGCCAAATATCCCAACTGTTCAATCCCGACGGTTAATTGTATGGGTCCCGCCGCAGTTTGATCCTACCGCAGCTACTACCGCTGGAAATCTGTTCTTGTCTCGCCTGGATGAGTTCGCCACCAGACGTCCTCAGATAGAGATTCAAGTTCGTATCAAACCAATCGCAGGTGATTTTGGTATCTTGGAATCCCTTCAGATTACGGATTCTGCTGCTCCTATTATCATGCCGGACCTGGTAGCTTTACCCCGTTCGCTGGTGGAGCAGGCTTTCGACGCTGGTTTGATACTGCCTCTGGATGGGATTACTGAATCTATGGTGGAGAATGATTGGTATGACTATGCCCTGGATCTGGCCCGCATTAATGAAGAGCTTGCTGGTATCCCCTTTGCCGGCGACCTGATGGTCATGGCTTATAAGGATGATACGGGAGAGCTTCCTCCTCCTGATTGGGATGCTGTGATCGCTGCTCAGAAAATATTGGCTTTTCCCGCTTCAGATCCCCGCAGCGTGGTCACGCTGGCTCTTTATCAGAGTCTTTCAGGGGAATTTCCGGGTACCAGCGAAGGAACATTGATCCAGGAGAAATCCCTTCTGGACGTGTTAACTTATTACCAAGAAGCCCAGACTGCCGGAGTGATGCCTTACTGGTTAACCCAATTTGAAACTGATGAACAAGCCTGGCAGTCCTATGAGGACCGCCAATCAACCATGGCAATTACATGGAGTTCCATCCTACTCAGCGCGGAATCAGCCAACACTTCTCTTGTCGCCATACCGACCAAGGAAGCAAAACCCTTTTCTTATGCGGATGGTTGGGTTTGGTGTGTAATCCCATCAAATATGGAAACAGAACATGAAGTGGTTGAACTGGTCGAATTCCTTACTGAGGCAAGTTATCTTAATACCTGGGGAATTGAAGCGGGGTATCTGCCCGTAAGACCTTCCGGACTGGATAAATGGTCAGAGACAACTTACTTCACTACCTTGCAGCAGTTGCTGCCTTCGGCAGTGCTTTTGCCTGGGAGTGATCTTCTGAATGATCTCGGGCCGGAGATTCGTGATGCGGTGATCAGTGTATTAAAAGATCAGCTTGAGCCAACGGCGGCC
>Ga0307419_10002074_pt1 | contig 10268 bp, 9 predicted proteins | sample SalMarWE160230MG_2_FD_202512 | JGI IMG/M metagenome (GOLD analysis project Ga0307419, IMG submission 202512) | Salt marsh sediment microbial communities from the Plum Island Ecosystem LTER, Massachusetts, United States - WE1602-30 | ecosystem: Environmental > Aquatic > Marine > Intertidal zone >... | reverse complement strand
GCCTCCCAGGGCCAGATCTCGGGGATGGGATTGGCGCAGGCAAAGAGGACGGCGTCCTTGGCCATGCCCGCTACCCATTCTTTTTTGATGGTATCCGGTCCCGGCTTGGAGAGGGAGATGCAGACATCGGCCCCCTTCATCGCCTCCGGAATGCCGCCGACAACGGCGTCTTTATTGGTAACCTGGCAGAAATGCCACTTCTCTTTAAAGGCATCCTTGAGCTCGGTGCGGCCGGGGTGCAATGTCCCTTTGCTGTCCACCATGATCACATTCCCCGCCGTTACCCCTGCCGCGATGAGTATCCTGGTGATGGCGATGTTGGCTCCCCCCGCCCCGACCATCGTCACGCGCACCTGGTCCATGGCCTTACCGACGATCTTGAGGGCATTGATCAGGCCGGCCAAGGTGACCGCTGCCGTGCCCTGTTGATCATCGTGCCAGACCGGAATCCGCGCCTTCTTCCGCAGGGTATCGAGGATATAAAAGCACTTCGGCTGGGAGATATCTTCCAGATTCACACCGCCAAAGCTCGGCTGCAGGAGCAAGACGGTCCTGATGAGTTCGTCGGGATCTTTGGTGTCCAAGCAAATCGGAAAGGCATCGACTCCTCCGAGATACTTAAAGAGAATGGCCTTCCCCTCCATGACGGGCAGAGCCGCCTCCGGACCGATATCCCCCAAACCCAGGACCCTGGTGCCGTCGGATACCACGGCCACCATATTGCCCTTGTTGGTATGGATAAAGACCTGGTCGGGGTTTTTATGGATATCTCTGCACGGCTCCGCCACCCCCGGTGTATACCAGATCGCAAAATCATTGACATCGCGGATGGCGCATTTGGGGGTCACCTCCACCTTGCCCCGGTAAAAGGGGTGGAACCTCATGGCATCCTCTGCTGGTTTTTGCGCCTTGGCCAACAGTTCTTCTTTGCTTAATTTCATAATTCTGCCTTTCTTGTTTGTCTCGCTTGGTCGCTGTAGCCCCTGATCAGATAGCCGCACGACCTCCTGATGATGAGTTCGGGCTCCAGGATCCATTCCCTGCCTGCCGTGGCGCCCTCGATCCGCTCTATCAAGCGTCGCACCGCCATAGAACCCAGGGTATACTTCTTCTGGGATATGGTACTCAAACTCACCATCTTGTGGGAAGCGAACTCGATGTCGTTAAACCCCACAAGGGCCATCTCGTCCGGGACTCTCACTCCCTGCTCCGTGAGGGCATCATACACACCCAGGGCCATATAGTCATTCAATGAGAAGATGGCGGTCGGGGGATGGGGGAGGGATAAAAACCGTTTGGCCGCCTCATATCCCGTCCCCTTCAGGTAATCCCCCCCGAAGACAAAATCCTCCTCCAGAGAAAGACTATATCGTGTGAGGGCCTTGCAGGCCCCTTCCATCCGCTCCATGGTAACGGAGGACTCCAGGCTCCCCCTGACGATCCCGATCCTCCTGTGCCCCATTCGCAACAGGTGTTCCAGGGCCAGCTCCCCCCCTTTGACATTATCGATCCCGATATAATCCACCTTTTCGGAGAGGTCAGGATCTACCACGCGTCTATTGACCAAGACCAGGGGGAAACCCTCGTCGGCGAGGGCGGCCACATGCCCGTCTCTCATCTGGGCCGAGGTGAGAATGATCCCATCCACTCCCCTCCTCTTTAACTCCCTGATATGTTCTCCTTCCAGGGAGAGCTCATAATTGGTGCAACACAAGATGACGTTATAGCCGCAGGACCTGGCCGTATCCTCGATCCCTTGGGCCAACTCGATATAAAAGGGATTTCTGATGGTGGTGATAATCATCCCCAGGTTCTTGCTCCTCTTCACCACCAAACTGCGGGCCACCAAATTGGGCTGGTAGTCCAACTCCTTGACCAGCCTCAAAATCCTCTTCTTTGTGGCGGCCTTTACCCCTGGTTTCCCATTGATGACCCTGGAAACCGTCATGTGTGACACGTGGGCCAATCTGGCTATATCCTTGATTGTGGCTGCATTCGCCATTTTGTTAACGTTAACATAAATTTTTTAAAAAGAAAACCCCAAAAATCGACGTCAGTTATGTATCCCCTTGAATTCGTATATTCCCAGCCACCGCCTCCCCAAACTGGGAACAACGGAGCAAGGTGGCACCCTTCATCTGCCGATGGAGGTCGTAGGTAACGGTCTTGGCCTGAATGGTCCTCTGGAGGGCCTCCTCGATGAGCTGAGCGGCCTCTCGCCATCCTATGTACTGCAACATCATGGCCCCGGAGAGGATCATGGAACTGGGGTTCACCTTATCCTGATTGGCGTATTTGGGGGCGCTCCCATGGGTCGCCTCGAAGATGGCCACCTCATCCCCTATGTTGGCCCCGGGGGCCATCCCCAACCCACCTACCTGCGCGGCACAGGCATCGGACAAATAGTCGCCGTTGAGGTTGGGGGTAACCAGGACATCGTAGTCCTCCGGCCGTAAGAGGACCTGTTGAAACATGGCGTCCGCGAGGCGATCGTTGACCACGATCCGGCCATCGGGCAGGGCTCCACCCTCCGGCAGGTCCTCCTCTTTGATCACCCTCCCCGCAAATTCACCCCCGGCAACCTCATACCCCCAATCCCGAAAGGCCCCCTCCGTGTATTTCATGATGTTTCCCTTATGGACCAAGGTCACGCTGCGCCGCCCATTGTCCAGGGCATACTCGATTGCCCTTCGCACCAACCGCTTGGTGGCAAAGGGGCTGATGGGCTTTATCCCGATGCCGGAACCGTCCCTGATCTCAACATTCATCTCATCGTGCAGAAAGCGCGCCACCTGCTGACCTTCTGCACTCTCCCCCCTCCACTCTATCCCTGCATAGACATCCTCCGTGTTCTCACGAAAGATGACGAAGTCCACCTTGTGGGGGTTCTTGAGGGGGGACGGCGTACCCTGGATATACCGGATGGGCCTGACGCAGGCATAGAGATCAAAGTGCTGCCGCATGGCCACATTGAGGCTGCGGATGCCGCCCCCTATCGGTGTGGTCAACGGTCCCTTAATGGCCACCTTGTAGTGCCTAATGGCCTCCAGGGTTTCAGGGGGGAGAGGATCGTCGTACTGCCTTATGGCCGCCTCGCCGGCCCACACCTCCTGCCAGGCGATCTTTCGCTTCCCCCCATAGGCGGTCTCCACCGCCGCATCCATGACGCCGACGGTCGCACGCCAGATATCGGGCCCTACCCCATCCCCTCGGATAAAAGCGATGGAGGGGGTATCAGGTACCTCGCTGGTCTTACCGTTCTGGAGCTCTATTATCCCTCCCATCGCTCAGGAAAGATCCTCGGCCTTAATCAACTCTTCAAACCGCAGGTCCATCCCCAGCACCCCCACGATCTCCTCATCGTCATTACGGATGGGGGCGGAGACGGTGATGCAGAGGGCGCCGGTGATCACCGAGGTATAAAAGTTGGTCACATGCACCTTTCCCGTTTTAAAGGGCTCGATAAACCACTCTCGGTTGGAATAATCGACGTCCGAGCCGATCTGCTCGTACTTCGCCCGATCTTCGGGACGGGTGATATTTCTGGTGATCTTATACCCCTTGTCATCGGTGACATAGAGGAATTGGATAAAGGGGTTCTCCTGTTCTATCTTTTCCAGGAGGGTCTCCTGACGCGCAGGATCCATAGACTTGAGAGCCGGACCGTCCACCACCTCTTCGATAAGGTGGGCCGCCATTTCATATGCACGCCGTTTTATCAGATCGAAGTCGGAGATAAAGAGCTCGGGGAGGTGCTTGCGCGCCTTCTTCTCCATTTCCTCAGAGGAGATATCGGTGGTCCTCCCTTGGGTATATTCGTCCTTTACCCACTTATATATCTTCCCCACCCCCGGGTGCCTCTTGTCGAGCCGCTCTTTGTCGGTCAAGGCAAAGTATGCATTGATCCACTGGGCGATACCCGCCGTGCCGGATTTATCGTTGATGGTCACGGTCAAGGGTCTGTGCAGGATCTTGGCGGTGTTGAAGATATTGTAGATCTCCTCGTTTTTGAGAATACCATCGGCATGGATACCCGCCCTCGTGGTGTTAAACTCCGCTCCCACAAAGGGATAATTTTTGGGTATGGATTCGCCGATAACCCGTTCATAGTAATTCTTGATCTCGGTGATGACCGTGGGGTCGATCCCATTCTCGTCGCCGGTAAGGCTGATATATTCGATGATCATCCCTTCGATGGGGGCGTTGCCGGTCCTCTCGCCAAACCCCAGTAAACTCCCGTTGACCCCTGAGCAGCCATAGAGCCACGCAGTCGTGGAATTAATGAGGACCTTATGAAAATCATTGTGACCGTGCCATTCGAGCTCCTCCGAGGGGACCCCAGCGTCGTCTATCAGGGCGCGAACGAGCTTGGGGACACTCCGTGGCAGGGCGGTACCCGGATAGGGGACCCCCAAACCAAGCGTATCGCATAACCTGATCTTTACCGTTGCTCCCCCCTCCTCGGCCAAGCGCATGAGCTCTTGGGCCAAGGGGACCACAAACCCGTAGATGTCCGCCCTCGTAACATCCTCAAAGTGACACCGAGGCTTCACCCCCTCCGCCAGGGCCGCCTCCACGACCCGGAGATAGTCTATCATGGTGGTCCGTCTGTTTTTGCCTAGCTTCAAAAAGATGTGATAGTCCGATACGGAGGTCAAGATACCCGTCTCCTTGAGGCCCATCTCGCTGACCAGCTTGAAATCATCTTTATTCGCCCTGATCCAACCCGTCACCTCCGGGTAGCGGTATCCCTTTTCCAGACACCGGCGGACGGCCTCCTTATCCTTTTCGCTGTAGAGAAAAAACTCGGCTTGCCGGATGACGCCGTTGGGACCCCCCAGCCTATGGAGCATATCATAGAGGTCCACGATCTGCTGGGCCGTATACGGAGGTCTGGCCTGCTGCCCGTCCCGAAAGGTAGTGTCGGTGATACATATCTCTTCAGGTGGATCGATCAGCTCAACGTGGTGGTCGAATTCAATGCGACATACCTCCTCGTAGGGAAAGACGTCCCGAAATAAGTTCGGCTCATCCACGTCCTGGAGCTGAAACCGCTCCCGCTTCTTGGTACGCTCGTCGAGAAAGCTTTTACCCTTCTTCATGACAACCATTACTCCCCTCCTGGAACTGCCACTTGGATATAATGATAGTCCTACTGCCATAAACTGTCAATAATTTTGCCTCCCGTCGGATCCACGCGCTAAATCTTCTTGCCAAGCAGGACATTATATGCTACTAAGAACGTTCGATTTGTTGCGGACAAGGAGGTCACGAGATGTTGTGGGAACAGGCTATAAAGATCTTCGTGTTCGGGTTTCTTGGCGTTTTTGTCGCGCTCGCTATCCTCGTCATTACGATCAGCATCCTCGGCTCGGTCGTCAAAATCTTTAAGTAGCCTTTCAACGTATCACAAAGGAGACCGCACGCATGGCTGAATTTATCGGCACGATGATATGGAAGACGGGCTTTATGAGCCTGGAAGTAAAACACCTGATCATGTGGCTCATAGGGTTTTTATTTATCTTTCTGGCCGTCAAAAAGGATTATGAACCCCTCCTCTTGCTGCCCATTGGGTTTGCCGTCTTCATCGTCAATCTCCCCCTCACCGCACTCATGGAGGAGGGCGGACTGTTGCAGATCTTTTACCACTATGGTCTGGAGTGGGAGATAATCCCTCCCCTCATCTTTCTGGGTTTGGGCGCGATGACCGATTTCGGCCCCCTCATTGCCAACCCCAAGACCCTCCTGTTAGGGGCGGCCGCCCAGTTCGGCGTCTACGTGGCGTTCTTCGGGGCACTGGTGATCGGCTTTCTATTCCCCACAATCGGCTTCGGTATCCCTGAGGCCTGCTCAATCGGCATCATCGGAGGGGCCGACGGACCTACTACCATCTATACGACCGTAAAGCTTGCCCCGCAGCTGTTAGGGGCCACGGCCGTGGCGGCCTACTCCTACATGTCCCTGGTCCCCATCATCCAGCCCCCTATCATGAAGTTGCTCACCACCGAGCATGAGCGCAAGATCCACATGCGCCAGTTGCGGCCCGTCTCACAAATAGAGAAGATTCTTTTTCCCGTGACTGCCACGTTGATCATCTGCCTCATCGTACCCCCGGCAGCCCCCTTGATGGCCATGTTCATGATCGGCAATCTCTTCAGGGAATCGGGGGTCGTGAAGAGGTTAAGCAATGCCGCTCAGAACGAGCTGATGAACATCGTCACCATCTTCCTGGGGATATCGGTGGGGGCCACCATGTCCGCGGATAAATTCTTACGGCTTGATGCCCTCCTGGTATTCGCCCTGGGGCTTGTGGCCTTTATCTTCAGCACCGCGGGCGGCTTGCTCTTGGCAAAACTGATGAATCTCTTTCTCAAAGATAAGATAAATCCCCTCATCGGCTCGGCAGGGGTCTCTGCGGTCCCCATGGCGGCCAGGGTGAGTCAAAAACTAGGGGCCCAGGCCGATCCCAAGAATTTCCTCCTCATGCATGCCATGGGTCCCAATATCGCAGGGGTCATCGGCACGGTGGTGGCCGCCGGCTTCTTTATCTCCATGGCAGGGGGCGGATAGACAAGGCCCTGTAGGAACATCGTTCCGGCACGCCACGAAAAAAAATCGGATACCAGAAACTCAGGCCCAACCCTACCCCCAGATCTCCGTTAAGTCCTCGGAGCTTAGGACTATTTGCACACATTTTAGTAAGACCAATTTTATCTAACTTTCACCTAAATTCTTCTTGACAAAAAAGGGTGAATTGGTTAGATTTATTGTCTCTTTCCTTCAAAGATTTATGTTCAGGCAAAGAGGCAGTCAATCTTAAGGAGGAGGGTACGTTTTATGGTAGAAACCCAAGCGTTAGACATCGGCAGTAAACTCAAGGCCATCAGAGGAGAAAAGAGGATCTCGTTGCGTACCTTGGCCAAATTGAGCGGCCTTTCGGTGAACACCCTGAGCCTGATCGAGCGGAACATCACCTCTCCGACGGTAAATACCCTCTATGCCATCAGCAGGGCCTTGGGGGTGAAGATCAATTACTTCTTCGATGAGGAGAGGATAGAAGAGGCGATCTTCGCAAAAAAAGGCGAGCGCAAACAGGTGGAAACCAAGGACAAGGGGGTCACCTTTGAGAGCCTCGGCACCGGCCTTATACAGCAAGGTCTGGAGGCCTATATGCTTACCGCGACCAAAGGCACCAAAAGCGGGAGCAAAGGGGTGAGCCACCTCGGAGACGAGCTGGCCTTCTGTCTGCAGGGGAAATTCCTATTCGAGATCAAGAAGGAGAAATATACCATCGAAGAGGGGGACAGCCTACTCTTCAAAGGGAGTCTCCCCCAGCAGTGGGAGAACATCGGGAACGGGGATTCCGTCCTCCTGTTGGTACGGGGGATGGAGAAATAGAGAGTATTATTTTCCCTGAGCACATCCGCAAAGATCGTGTCCCAACAATTGATTCTGGCCTCTTCTTCGCCGCGGAGAAGAGACCTCCTCTCCTCCTTAGGGCTCCAATTTCAGGTCATCCCTGCTGAGTTACAGGAAATCCCCATCCCTCATGAATCCGCCAAAGATTTCGCCGTCAGGGTGGCAGAGAAAAAGGCCTTGGTTGTGGGGAAAAAACACCCCCATGCCTGGGTTATCGGGGCCGATACGGTAGTCGTCGTCGAAGGCGAGATGTTGGGGAAACCGCGCGACAGGAAAGATGCCGCGAGGATGTTGCAGCGGCTGGCAAACCGGGAGCACATCGTGTTCACCGGCTACGTCCTCGTAAACGTAGCGGAAGGAAAAACGATGAGGGGGGTTGCGGAAACGCGGGTCAAGATAGCCCCCTTGGGGGAACGAGAGATAGCGTGGTATATCAATACCGGAGAGCCCCTTGACAAGGCCGGAGCGTATGCCATACAAGGAAAAGGCGCCTTTATGGTAGAATGGATAGAGGGATCATATACCAACGTGGTGGGGCTCCCCCTCTCTCAGGTCATCGGGCTCTGTAAAGATGCGGGCATTGGCGATATCTTTTAGGGAAGCACGCTTTGTTCGCTTGCCGGGCCCGATCATATGACAGACAATACCATGGACGAAATAGAGAAAAACCTCAGCCAGGTCAGAGAAAGGATGGAACGCGCCGCTGCCAGGACCGGAAGGGACCCCGGAGAGATCAGGCTCATAGCGGTCAGCAAGACAGTGCCAATCGAGAGAATCAAGGAGGCGATCGCCGCAGGCGCCATGATCTTTGGTGAAAACTACGTCCAGGAGGCGAGGCACAAGATAGAAGAGATAGGGCGGACCGGCATTCAATGGCACTTCATCGGACACCTCCAAACCAACAAGGCCAAGTATGCGGTGAAGCTCTTTGACCTCATCCATTCGGTGGACAGTATCAAGGTGGCTCGGGCATTGGACACACGGGCCGCAGCAGAAGGTAAGGTCATGGACTGCCTGATAGAGGCGAACATCTCCCAGGAAGAGTCCAAGTTCGGCATAACCAGTGAGCATACCCTGACGCTTGCTCAAGAGATGACAAAGCTGAAAAATATCTCCTTGAAAGGACTCATGACCATGCCCCCCTATTTCGATGATCCAGAGTCGTCCAGGCCGTATTTCATCGCCCTGCGGCAGCTCAAGGAAGTAATGGCACGGGAGGGCATCCCCCTCTCCGAGCTCTCCATGGGGATGACGACCGATTTTGAGGTGGCCATTGAAGAGGGGGCCACCATAGTCAGGGTGGGCAGGGCCATCTTTGGTGAGAGGAGCGAATAATAATGGCGAAAAAACCATGGGGAGGACGCTTTCCCCGGGAGACCGACAAGCTGACGGAGGAGTTTACCGCCTCCATCTCCTTTGACAAGAGGCTCTATCGCTACGATATCAAGGGGAGCATGGCCTACTGCGAGGCGCTGGCCAAGGCGAAGATCATCTCCCAGAATGAAAAAGGTGAGATCCTCCGTGCCCTGAAAGAAATCGAGGGGGAGATAGCGGGAGGGGATTTCCCTTTTACCGCCCACGGGGAAGACATCCACATGCACATCGAACAGCGTCTCATCGAGAAAATCGGCGAGACGGGGGGGAAGCTCCACACCGGCAGGAGCCGCAACGATCAGGTCGCCCTCGACCTGCGCCTCTATCTGAAGGAAGAAGCGACCACCATCATCGATCTCCTCAAGGGGCTTCAGAGCAGCCTGGTGGGAGTGGCGGATAAGCATATAGCCGTGATCATGCCCGGGTATACCCACCTGCGTAAGGCCCAACCCGTCCTCCTCGCCCATCACATGATGGCCTACTATGAGATGTTCAAGCGCGACAAAGAGCGGCTGGTCGATGCCCTGAAGCGGATCGATTGCATCCCCCTGGGCAGCGGCGCCCTGGCCGGCACCCCCTACCCTCTTGACCGGGAGTACCTGGCCAAACAGCTGGGCTTCGCCGCCGTCAGCCGCAACAGCATCGACGCCGTGAGTGACCGGGACTTCGTGGCGGAGTTCCTCTTTTGCTGCGCCCTGGCGATGATGCACCTCAGCCGCCTGTGCGAAGAATTCATCATCTGGTCCGCCCCGGAGTTCGGGTTCCTGCATCTGCCCCCGGAGTTCTGTACCGGCAGCAGCATCATGCCGCAAAAGGCGAACCCCGACGTGCTGGAGCTGATCAGGGGGAAGACGGGGAGGGTCTACGGCGCCCTGATCACGATACTCACCGTGCTCAAGGGCCTCCCCTTGTCGTACAACAGGGACCTCCAGGAGGACAAAGAACCCCTCTTTGACACCTGCGATACCGTGAAGAGCTCCTTGCAGGTCATGGTCGGCCTTATCGACAACATCGAGATAGACCAGGGGCGGATGAAGGCGGCCGCTGCCGAGGGATACACCAACGCCACCGATCTGGCCGATTATCTGGTCTCCAAGGGGATCCCCTTTCGGGAGGCCCACCAGATCACCGGCAAGGCGGTGCTCTACGCCGAAGAAAAGGGGGTACCCTTGGTTGCCCTTTCGCTCGACGACCTCCGAACTTTTTCACCAACCTTTGAAGAGGACGTCTTTGCCTATATCCGAACGGAAGACTCGGTGGATCATCGCCAAAGCCTGGGGGGCACGGCCCGCCAGCGGGTGGCAGAACAGATAAAAAAGGCCCAGGAGGAGTTATCATGACACTGCACAAGACGCTTCTCATCGCACTTGCCTTCGTCATCCTCGCCGGGGGATGCGGCGTCAAGGCCCCCCCCATTCCCCCTGATGTGCTGGTGCCCAAGGGCGCCACGGACCTGCGCGGCACCGTCAAGGAGG
>Ga0307419_10002073_pt1 | contig 10281 bp, 8 predicted proteins | sample SalMarWE160230MG_2_FD_202512 | JGI IMG/M metagenome (GOLD analysis project Ga0307419, IMG submission 202512) | Salt marsh sediment microbial communities from the Plum Island Ecosystem LTER, Massachusetts, United States - WE1602-30 | ecosystem: Environmental > Aquatic > Marine > Intertidal zone >... | reverse complement strand
TAAATCTAACTGACTTTTTCCGTATTCAGTAATGCTATATTTTGTAACTGGTAGCTTGCCAAGGAATTGCTTCTGAATGTTAACCAATTCATTTTTTTCAAGGGAACTCATATGCGAAGACAAATTCCCTTTCGTAAGACGTAAAGTATTGAGTAAAAAATTGAAATCAACCTCTTTGACGCTCGATAATATCATCATAATTTTTAATCGTGTAGACTCATGGATCACTTTATTTAAAGACATATTCTTACGTTTTTATTATTCTTCCATTTCAGATTTCAGTTTTCTTAGAGTGATTCGGCCAATGATAAAGCTTATTAAAAATGTGAATAGGCCATATATTGCAATAGAAGACATATTCAATGCAGAATACCGGGAATCGAAAAATACCGGTATTTTAAGTAAGGTTAAAACAGCATGGGCAGCATATAAAATGGGCCATATAAAAATAATTATGGAAGCGGGACGAATGAGATAGAAAATCACCAGCAAAAATGGGACTACGTAAATAGCCGAAATGGGCTGCGCGTATCTCAGGTCAAAGAAATTAAAAAATCCCAGTAGAACATTTAAAAATATACATGTGCCAAAGATTACTGCAGCAATTGCCGACAGCCTCTTTTTTGCAGGCGTTATTCGAATTTGATTATTTACTATTCCTTCTTTTTTAAATATGGTTAAAGAAAGGTAGGATGCAAGACGGTTAAAATATTTAGGCGTTGAGAAGAAGATTATCCCGATAAAAATACATATAAGAACAAAAACAGCAATTATGGTAATTATTAAGCTGTTGGATGTACCTATCAATATCGATAGTCCAGCAACAGAAAAGAAAAGGAAAGAGAAAACGATTAGGTAGACGATTGAAATATGAGGTCTGTTCTTTGAATAATTTCTCATTAATTTATTTACTTTTTGTAAATCTGATTTGTCACTTGTTTTCATATCAATTGATTTTAAGTTTTATATACAAACCGGTTTGCAATACAAACTTATAATAATTATTTAAGTTTGCAATAGTTTTTTAACAATTATTACAAAGGATAAAAATTGCTTCTATTGCAATTTAACTACATACAAATTTGCAACACCGGTTTTGTTCGATTCCCAGCTACACCACTTGATTCTTTGCGGATTTTTATCGATTTTAACGGAGAGCGTTAAAAATTTAGCGTCCGAGTTCTGATTTTCGGCCCTGAGTTTTACTCGAAAAGTAAAACAAGGTAAAACAAGACAAACAAATTCATCAACGCTGGCATCAACTCTACTGAATAATTTAACGATCTGTATCCTAAAATACCTGATTCATTAACAATTTCTTCGAAACATTCAATCAGACTCTTAATTCCTATCAGGACTATTCCTTTAAGATTTAAGACCGCTTCCTATTTAAAAATCATAGTGTCGTTTGTTAATTGGAATTTGGTTCAATTCTTCAATATTTCTGATAATCTTCATCAAAGTAATTTCGAGTTGAACTCTTGGGGGAAAATTGCCAAATAACAGGTCTTCGATTTCATAATCATCAAGTACCAAAATTTCCTCTGCTAATTTCTTGGACTTCTCAATAAATTCTAATTCGTTCTGACATCTGGCTGATAATACTCCAAAATGCAAAGTCAGATCATGAGAAAATCTTTCGGCTTCAACTATTATGGCCTCATATGCCTCTTTCGATAAATCGTCAGTATCCATCATATAAATGAAATAATTTCTCTTATTCCTGTTAAACCAATCTTTCTTCCAGCATATCCTTCCATACAACAAATCCTTTCCTTTCTTCTGAATAATCGTGAATTATCCTGATAAAGTTCTCTGGTGGATTCTCAAGAAAATGTTTTCGTCCCAGATTTCTAATTGTATTAAGATCCTGATCAATTGCTTGCATTTCTTCTGGCAAACTCTGTGTGTTTTTTTCGATGTGCCAAATATAGGTAGCTTCTTCGGTATCAAGCGTTTCCAGAATGATATGATATTGCTCCTTTCCGCTGAGCAGGAATACAAATGAGAAAGGGGACAGAACAAAACGGATCTTTAAAACAGAGCCCTCGTGCTTTGAAGCCAGGTATCTCAAATGCCTGTAATGTATGACATTTTCATTCTTTAACAGATCATTCATTAATTCTTCTTCCGTGTCATAAGAGTAGATTCCGGCTGCCCCCTCCTGAACTTTTTTTAAATCGAGAAGGCTTTTTTCACTCCCAGAGGAATACTGTTGTGCGATGATACTCTTTTCAAGAAAACGGAATTTTGCACCTTCAATGATTTCCCTGTTGATCTTTTCCAGCTTCTCGGAGGTAGCTATTTGAGAGATCAGTTCCTTATTTCTGAACTCAGCGTAGATTTTAATAGGAATTATCTTAAGCTTCAAAGCTTTTACAAAATATGGTTTTAATACATCAAATTCAGGTCTTATATCATCGTTTTCTATTTCAAATTCCAGCTCTCCTGGATGTTCAGGAACACTAATTTTTACAGCTATGGCACCATACCGGAAATCCAACTTATCGATTGGAATCTTAATGGTTTTATCAATTGTTTGGATACCCATTGATAATTCCATGTTGTTTTCCTGCTCATCAAATAAAGTAACATTTCTTTCAAAGCGCCGGTAGTATGTATTTCTTTTCAAAAAAAGCCGGTCCAGATAATCGATTTTAGAATCCCGGTAATCATAAATTACCGGAGTAATCTCCGATCGTTGAACACGACCGATATACTGGATCAGTTTCCCCTTAAAGGAAAAGGGGAAGACAAGAAACAACCTGGAAATGTTTTGCAGGTCTGAGCCCTCACCGAAAAATTGTCCTGTCGTTATCAATGCCTGGTAGTTTCCCTCATTAAGGATCTTCCATTTCGCTTTACGACTGTTTTGAGAATCTTCACCGCTTAGTGTGACCGTCTCATACGATTGCTTTAGGAATTGATACAATGTACTAATATGATCCCTTCGTTCTGTAATTATTACAGCCTTGTGACCCTTATTCAATTCGGCGGTTACGTCATCCAGTATAATTTTGTTTCTCGCTAAATCATGTACGAGTACTTTTGATAATATTTCAAATGTATCCGTCTTTGGATTGAAAGGAACGTCAAGTGAAGTATTCCTTATTATGATCCTTGCCTTTTTATATTTTTCTATTTCCTGTTCTTTGATTTCTGCAATTACCTCACTTAAATGGATGAATATTATTTTCCCCTCATTTCCTTTGCGGAAAGGTGTTGCAGTTAATCCATACTGATAATATGGGGAAAACTTTGATATAGTAGCTCTATAGGTTTCAGCAGGAATGTGGTGGCATTCGTCAATGATAATGGTTCCGAATGATCTGATAAATTCTGTCTTTTCTTGTTTATCGATGTATTTTCCCAAACTTTGAAACGTAGCAATTGTGACAGCTTCCCCAGGTCTGGCTTTTCCTGCTCCGATTCTGCCAATTTCTTTTTTCGTAATACCAAGGAATGCCTCGGTTCGTTCAATCCATTGTTCTAGAAGCTGTTTCCGATGTACAATAATTAAAGCTGGCTGTCTCTTTTCAGCAATGATTTTTAATCCGATTACTGTTTTTCCGGAACCGGAAGGTGAGGTGATAATTCCAAAATCTTTCCGTTCGGATGCTTTTATTGCTTTCTCTTGATGAGACCTGAGAGATAAATTAGTCGAAAAGTTGATACTTTCCTTTTTATCTCTTTTGTCCAGAAACTCGTAATTTATTTTTTGGTTTTTGCAGTAACGGAGCAACTTCCCTATGAAACCTCTCGGAATAATAATTTCATTTTCATTTTCCTCAAGTAATTTGAAATACTGTTAAGTTCCCCAGGTACTCTTTCCGGTCTTTTTCTTAATAAAGTATTCTGTATTTGATAAATTGAGATTCTCTTTAAGGAAATCAATCAGTCCGGGTGTTATTCCTGTGCGGTTGAGATGAACAGAATGGTCAAGTATTATTTTCAGTTTTTGGGAATGATACCCGGGCGGAACTATTGCAGGAGCCTTTCTTTCCTGTAATGTTTCGTAAATTTTATCAAGATGGGAATTCCGCACTCTTTGAACAGATAAGAGGAAATCCCACTGGTCCGTATAAGGCCTTAATTGCTCATCAATAAAACAACTATTCCCTTGTTCAAGTGCAGGTTTATGCAGAGGAAGGGCTATCAGGTTCCCAAAACCTTTACCGGAAAGATAATCTTGGTTTGGAAACAATCGATCGAAGCTGGAATTTTTATCGAAAATTGAAATAATATCAGCCTGTGTGAGTAGTGCATTTAGGATTTTCCTGCTTTTAAATGCCGGATATGGATGATCGAAAAATATCCAGACGTGCCCCCCTTTCCCAGACCGGGATCTTTCAAGATAAGCAGGGATTTCTTTGTCTTTGCAAATTTTAATGAAATTAAGACAATCCTCTATCCATTTTTCTCCATCGAAATCAGCCGCGATCAACCAGGAACTGTTATCAGTCAGTAAGGGATAAATACCGATCAAGTGATCACCTTTGAAGTGTTTAATGATTTGTTGATTAGTAAAAGGAAGGAGCGTTTTGTCCTTATAATCATTGAAGGTCCCGCCCTTATATACATGAAGCCGATACATGTAAGGATCATATTGGTATGCAGGCATATATCCATGTTTCCTACCTTTTTGCCAATAAATTGCAAATACATCTTCCCTACCTTTAAACAGTGATCTGAACAGCTCGAGCTTTTCAATCTTAGATAGTTGATTCATTCCCGAATCTATTTTCTTGCCGTTTACGGAGTTTCCTTCTAATACCTTTTCCAGGGTTACTCCCTAAAAATACTTATTAATATTTCAGCTGAATTGAAGTACAGCTTTGAAAATTATAACTTGCATCATGGCCAATGTAAAAATCCTTTACCAATCTTCTGAGGAAGTATTTGGGAAGCACCTCCGCTCAAATGAGTGGATTCACTACACCGGAGTACTAACAATCTATGAAAGAAAAACATATCCAGTAGTCTTGAAACTTAAAAGTGAAATAGTGGACTCTTTTCTACAGATGGATGAGGTAAAAGAGATAAAGGGAAAAACAGTATCGGAAGTATATGGAAAAGTCTCTCGCTGGCTTAACGATCAGGGAGTGATCCACAGGAATTAACAGGATTCCAGTTGAAGTGTTTAAATTAATTCATAGTTCGATTTTTCATATCTTTGCATAAACGCCTGGGACATGACAATGCTTGAACTAAAAAGTATTCTAATTCATAGAATCTCAGAGATTAATGATATCCGGTTTCTGGAAGCCATTAAGACAATTCTTGATGAGAAAGCAGAGGATTCTGTTATTGTTCTAACTGACGAACAAAAGCAAGAAATAATCCAATCCAGAAAAGAAATCAAGGAGGGCTTATTCATTAGTAATGAGGAATTAGATAAGGAGATTCAAGCATGGCTAAAGGCAGAATAATCTGGTCTCATAAGGCCAGGATTAAACTCACCCAGATCCTTGAATTTTACAATGACCGGAATCAGAGTAATACCTTTTCGACGAAATTATATTGGGAAATACAGAAGAGCATCAAATTACTTTTAAAACAACCTTCCTTAGGAACAAAAACCAACGAAAAATCGATACGAGCATTAATTGTTGGTGATTACATCATTTTCTACGAGACATCCAAAAATGATATAATTATCCATACTATATGGGATTGCCGTCAAAATCCAGAAGATCTCGTAATTCGGTAATCATCAGTAATTCAGAAGATTAATCTGGCTGGTTGATTTTTAACGACTTACCGATTTTCAAATTCATCAACGAAATCATCAACGACAAAAATAAAATCCCTGTAGTTCATTGATCTACAGGGATCTGCGATTGTAAGACGTGGTACCACCTGCACCACAACTTTCTTTGCAGATTTTTACTGATTTTAATGGCGAGCGTTAAAAATTCGACGCCTGAGCATAGATTTTAAGCTTTCAGTTTTACTCGAATAATAAAACCAGGAAAAACCAGAGAAACGAATTCATCAACGTGAGCATCAACCACGTTACTCAATATAGAATCGTTGAACGATCTCTGCACTTCCGACGATGAATCTGAATAAGTATATTCCGGACTCCAGGTCACTGATTGGTATCTTAGTATCCAGACTTATTATTTTGATCAATGAACCTGTCAGATCATAGACTGAACATTCATCAAACATTACGTCTGTAGTAAGGTAATCACCATAATATAATACTTCCAAAGCAATGCTCTGCGCAGAATTGGTTAAAGTTACTTTACAATCTACCGAAGTAAATCTGATGACATTTAGAGTATCGCTAACTGTTACTTTGACGGTATCGTAAACGGTCTCAGTAATTGTATCATAGATATACACTTGGTTCGTATCTATTACAGTATTATAATTAGTGTCGTAAAGCGTAACCGTATTGGTATCAGTAACGGTCTCAAAAATTGTGTCATATACTATTATTGCAACTGTATCATAAAATACTTTCACATCAGCAATAATAGTGAGAGGGTTTGTTAAAAGGTCTGAAGCAGATTGGATAAGAACATTTCTATTAATGATAATAGAAAAGTCATTAATATCGCTGTCGAAGTCCTCTCCGGTAAATTGAAGATTAAGATCAACATTTACGGAATCTGAAGCGGTAATTGATTCTATAGAAAGACCTTGAGGTGCTTTTACTAAAGCAAAATCAGTTACTGAAAGTTTGGTGTAATCCAGAAATTCCTCTTCCATTAAACTTATCAACAGCGTTCTTGCATCTAATCTGTACTCCGTCAAAATCGAGTCAGCAGAAAGTATTGCTTGCGGAACTTCCGGACGACCAAATATTGTTAAATTATTTGTGTAGAGTACACCTGAAGATGTTTGAATAAGAACGGAGTGATGGATTCCAACTTTGAAGTTTGTATAAGCCACATCGAAATCTGTACCATCGAAGGCTAGGTTAATCTTAACTCGTGTTGGTGAAATTCCATAAAGGGATTCAATACTTAGTCCTACAGGAGCATTAACTAAAATAAAATCCGAAACCAATAAGGATGTATAATCAAGAAACTTCTCCTCTGTGAGATCGATGGTCAATATTCTATAACCCAGTCTTGATTCAAACATAATTGAGTCGGATGATAATACAGCAACCGGATTCTCAACGTAGGCACGGATCACCAGACTATTTGTATATAGCACCCCAGTTTCAGTAACCTTGAGAACCGAGTGATTGATACCTACTTTAAAGTCCGTGTAATTCGTATCGAAATCTGTACCATCGAAGGCCAGATCTATCCTTGCCCTAGTGGGCGATACCCCTTGTATTGATTCAATACTGAGTCCTGAGGGAGCATTAATCAATACAAAATCAGATACCAGGATGGAAGTATAATCATTAAACAACTCATCTTTGAGTACAATTGCGAGATATTCCCTGCCTAGTCTTGGTTCATACAGCATTGAATCGTCAGTCATAAAGGCTTCGGGTTCCACAGAAGATAAGATAATCAAGGAATTGGTTGCCAGATATCCAGTTACTGTTTGAAACAAAACTGAACTCAAAATTTCGATTCGAAATTTGGTGAAATCTGTATCAAAGTCAGTACCATCAAATGCAAGGTTAACTTTAGCTTGAGTCGTTGATAGTCCTTGAACGGATTCAATGGTAAGTCCTGTAGGTGCATTTAGGAGGTTGAAAAAGGCCGTTGACAGAGTCGTATAATCTATAAACCTTTCCTCAGTGAGATTAATTGTTAATGTCCTTGAATCTAATCTTTGTTCGGACAAGATTGAGTCTGCTGTAAGTGTTGCAACAGGCTGTTCAATATATCCTGAAATCCACAACGGATTTGTGTAGAGAACCAAAGTATCTGTAATCTTAAGGACTGAGTGATCGATTCCAACCCTAAAGTCGTTAATAAAAATATCATTATCAGTTCCATCATGAGCTAAGTCGATGACGACTTGTGTGGGCGAATTCCCTTGTACTTTTTCGATAGTGAGGCCCGTGGGGTAATTTATTAAAATGAAGTCCGATGTTTTTAAAGAATCGTAATCTAAAAACATCTCATTACTAAGGTCAATTGTAAGGACTGCACGATCCAATCTATATTCCCAGAGCGCTGAATCAGAAGTGAGTGTTGCAGATGGAGTTTGAGGAAAGGTTGAATTCGTAAAACCGACCACTATTATTAGCATCCATAATGAAGTGATCAATTTTCTCATAACTTACTATCGTATATAGATCTTCAAAGTAATGTCAAGTGATGTGAAGTTGAATCTAGTGGGATCAATAAATACTAAATTTAGCAGATAACTATATAAGAATCAAATAATTTTGACTGAGTCATCTGAATATGGGATGAAGATTAAAATTTGGAAAGCAAGATTTATCAAAGAAATCATCAATTAAAAAAGATAGACTACGAATTATCTTTGATATACAATACATTAAGGGGTCACGACCTTGTACTCTTTCGAATCGAATCCGGGATAACATAATGAATACGAGGTATCCTAAACCCTCTGGTTTAGGATCTTATAAGGATTTTAAACTTTGACTGGAGATGGTACATATAGGAATTACGCTTCTATTTTTTTCGCTGTTCTTAAATAATAATTCAAAGATTCACTAACTTAGTCATAATCAGTCCGACTCTATCACATGCTTATCCGTATTTGCAGCAATGAAAACCAAATAATACTGGTAAAATGAAACTTGAGAAGATATTAGACAATCTGGGATCCTTGGAAAAGAATTCCTTTATCAAAATCATCGATAATATTATTTCATGCAAACCTAAAAACGAAAAGGAAATTGAAATGATATTAAGCGACTCTGATAAGGGTCTTAAAAATGTAGATAGTCAGAATATCGCCAAAATATTCAATTTAGTTGAGACTGAATTTGCGGAAATAGTAAAGGCTGAATTTGTTGATACATCATCTCAACTTGATATTTTGATTGATATTATTATCAGGGATGGAAATTGCATAATGAAGCAAGACTGGTTTTCTAGACTTTATGATAACGAATTGAAACAACTACAGAAAAAGATAAAAACTCTAGAGACTGATCTTAGTGATGAGAAATCAGAAATCGCTGAACAGAGAAAACGCGATTATAGAATTTACAAGAATTGTTTGAATACAGCGTATACAAATGACATAGAATACAATCGTGAAGCAAAAATAACAGATGAGGAACTCTCAATTTTATTGACTCTTGCTGAAGAACTTGAACTATCTCAAGATAACGTCAAGCTCATAAACTATATGATAGTCCCAATTAAAAAATTGGATATTGATTCTGTTATAGATAGTCTAAAACATATTGGAGTAATTTTCTATTCTAAAAAAAACAATGTCGTATATATTGCTGACGAGATGGTTCATCTATTAAGGAAAATCCGAGAAAAGAAAATAGCTGATAAATATCTTAGAAGAATTTTAAACATACTGAGAGAGCCTCAAATAAATCTTGTTTGCAGAAAACACAATATTGACTATAAACTCCCCTTAAATATCAAGATCAAGGAAATTATTAATCGGGGAATTCCCTTTACGAATATTCTAATCAATGACATCCATAAGGATGGGACAAGTTTGACGGAAAGAAAACAAGTTATAAATGATTTATGTGATAGAGGGCTTAACATTAAACCTGCCTTAAAGGGAACTACGCTCGAGGATAAAATTGCAAACTTAATCCTGTTTTTTGATGAAATGGAGAAGGATGAGAAGGTAGGCATTTCGATAGATGGTTATGAAAAAATGCTAACCGAATTAGAGGAGAACATACCAGAACTAAACAAGTATGTAAAAGAAGAATTTGAACTACAGGAAGAAAAGGTGCTGAATAGTAATTATTTGCTTGACTATAACATTAAACCAAGAGATATACTTGATTTGATTACTAATAGGGATTTAGATAGTTTCTGTAAAGCTAGAGGAATAAGTACAAGAGGTGATGATGTATTAAATATTTTGGATCATTACAAAGATGTTGAGAACTTATATTTAGAAAATTATGAAAATATAGGTTTCAGGAATTTAAATACTCTTAAAGAAAATGGAATTATATTAAAGGAAGCTGAATTGGGTTTAAAATTTGAAGATTTAACAAAAACCATTTTTAGATTACTTGGATTTAATGTTGATGAATCCCTTAAAAAGAAACTTAATACTAAAAAGGATAAAATTGACATCCTTTTAAATCTTGAGGAAAATAACGAGTTAATTATTATTGAGTGTAAAACAGTCAAGGAGAGTGGTTATAATAAATTCAGTTCAGTTTCAAGACAATTG
>Ga0307419_10002072_pt1 | contig 10281 bp, 10 predicted proteins | sample SalMarWE160230MG_2_FD_202512 | JGI IMG/M metagenome (GOLD analysis project Ga0307419, IMG submission 202512) | Salt marsh sediment microbial communities from the Plum Island Ecosystem LTER, Massachusetts, United States - WE1602-30 | ecosystem: Environmental > Aquatic > Marine > Intertidal zone... | reverse complement strand
GGCAGACCTCGTGACAGCAAAAGCACCGGATACACTTTGAATGGTCCAACCGGGCAACCTCATCCTCTATTGTGATCGCCGTTTTGGGGCAAATCCTTTCGCAATCCCCACAGCCGATACATTTCTCCGTCACAATGGGACTCTTTTTGGGTGGTCTTTTGCCCGTCAACAGGTGGTCGGCCGTGTTGGGCAGTTTAAATCCCTTTGCAGCAACATCTTCAGGTTTGAGGAGAGGATAGTCTATCCTTTCCGGCCACAGACCTCGGATTTTCGCCATTCTTAACACCGGGATCCCGACGGGTTCTACCCCTATGATTTTGCAGATGGCCATGTCCAGGGCCACAGGGACTGTCGAGGCCAAAACACACCCAAGCTCAATGGGATCACCACTGCCCGGCCCCTGACCTTGCATGGCCAGAATGCCGTCTAGAATAAATAACTGGGGTTTTGCCCACAAAAGGATATCAAGAAGTATATCTGCAAAGAAATCTTTACGAGGAAACCGGGCATGATACTTTGCCTTGGTCAGCCCGGGGACCATACCATACATGATCTTACAGGCCAGGGTCATATACTGGAAGGAATGGGTCTTCAGCTTTGGGAGCGCGATTATCTTGTCCGCGTCAAGGGCATACCGACAGAATGGAGATCTTTTTAATCTCCTGCCATGGGGAATATCCAGTCTTTTGATGCTTGTGTCATAATTCAGAGGGATGTTCTCTTCGTGTGCCAGAGCCTCTAATCCCGTCTTTTTGTATGCCTTTCTGAGGGTTCTTTCAGAAAATGTTCCTCCTGGAGAATCGCCGATATAGGGGTGCCCCCCGGATCTTCTTACAGCCGTGGCCACGGCCCTTATAAATTCCGGATGGGTCGTGACAGCCTTTTGAGGGTCTTTCGCAGACAATAGATTGACCTTCAAAAGGACCCTGTCGCCCTTGTCAACAAAGCGCTCCATCCCCCCAAGAGGCTCCAAGAGCCGATCGATTCCGGGATCACAATATGTCCCTTTCTGTATGCTGACCTCTGCCATGTTTCTTGCCTTTATAGTGTCGGAGTCATGGGTGTTACCTGATGTCGATTAGATTCCATACGTGTGCCTCGCTTTACCAAGAGACGTCGGGTCCTCTGGACAAGGTCAAGGGTGACGGGCTTTATCCTGCCGCGGCGGGATGGATTTCATTTGAGATATGGCCTCGATAAAATAGGCATTAACTCCTGAAGTGTTGAATGGATATACTGCACCGATCTGGAGTGAACCCAAAACAGGCTTCCCTGAGGTCGGATATTTACTTCGTAGTTGGCTCTGGCAGATTCAGCTCGGTCAAGATCGCACCAAAGGATGCAAAGACCGCAAAAATGAAGACCCGCCATAAACAGACAGTCGCTATCATGCCTATCTCAATCGCCCCGCCATATGCTATTATCGCTGATAAGGCAGCGTAAAGCCCACCAATTACACCGCCGCAGACAACCGCCCCGATAAGCCGCCGAGGGAACGGCGCCCCACCAGCGCCCAGAGTCACCGCAGCACCGCCAAAAAGGGGGACCAGTCCCGCAAGAGGCCAAATTTCCTTCAAACCAGGCAGTGTTCCCAAATTTTTTAGGTACACGAAATCCACAACCCCAAAAATCCCTGAGCCAGCAATGACACACAAGATAATATGCCAATATCGTGGATTCATTTGACCCCTTATGTGGCTCCGCTTCCGCATACGACGGCGCAATGTCAGAGGCCAGTTATAGAACAGACAAAACACGCTGCGCTCCAGCAAAGCGCCTCTTTCACCGAACACTGGAACAGCATGGACCGCTTCGGTTGCCCAATGCGCTGCCATAAACCGCGCCAATGCAGGGTAGCGGTATCCCATCTGAATAGGAAATGCCAAATACCCGATGTATTTAAAAAAGCCAAGAAAAACAGCGATGTTATAATCTTTAAAATTTCTTTCTCTAATGACCAAATACAACACATAAAAACCCCGGACAAGTGAACCGGGGGAGATCGGTGTAACTTGAAAAGCGACCAAGATTCCCGCCACTGCAAGCCCTCGGGTCCCACTGGGCATCTCCGGGTTCATAATCCAGAAAACCAGTGCCACGATCACAGAGACAATCTGTGTAACCGGCAACGTGCAGACATGCACTGCCAGAGACTTTAGATACTTCTGGATAAAGGGCTCCTTGATCTGGGAAAGAATAACCTCGGCGTCCTCATGGGTGAGTAACTGCTTCGCCTTCCCCTCGGTCACCATATCAGTAAGCCATTGCTCCCTGAGTGCTGCATTCAAATATAGATGAACCGGTCGAATAGCCAAATAATACAGCTTCTCTTTCGCATATTGCCAATCTGTAACAAAACGGTGCAAACCGCCCGGGAGCAGTGATAAAGGCAAATGATACAAAGACCTCCATAACTCTGTGGTTATTATGAAGGCGCGCTGACCCTCAATTCGCCCAGACCGGTGCCAGGCAATAACCTTTTCAGTGATTTTTCCCCTTACCGCACGGCATAAATATTTCCAACTCGTCAAGATCTCCCAATAATGCCTTCGCCAATTGGGTTGGCCCCAAATCCTTCTCAGAAATAGGCCCAGAAACGGCAAGAACCCGAGCAGAAAAAGAAGTAATGTCAATCTCTTGTTGTTCCGCAGCCTCTCCTCAGAACGTTCATCAATGTGATTTCGAACTTTCCAGCCTGTTATCGCACTATCAAGTATGGTTGACCACAGTTGCTTGCTGTAAAGCAGGCGAAAATGATTGTGCGTAATATCCGGGACTGAATCGCGATACACCCGATCGACTAATTTCAATTCCTCCCGTATCTCGATCATATCACGAAATACATCACTATGGTCCTTTGTGAACTGATTCAACTTGGCGAGATCACCTCGGTCAAATTGCACCAGACTGCCACGCGCAAGACCCTGGCCGATCAGCTTAAAATCCCCCGGACTCATAGGCAAAAACGGCAAGAGTGCAAGCCCGGCTCGAAAATCAACTGCTACCAATCCCGTTGACGGAGATCTCTCAGTATCATAGCGTCTTAGACAGTTCGGCTGACTCTTACATGTGGACCATTCGTACTGTCTAGCAAACTCATGTCCTCCCATATCATGCAGCAATTGAACGAATCCATGCATGAACTCCCGCTTTTCCCGATATTCAGGGGACCCAAGGCTTTCAAGGTCAACCTCTTTGCCTTTTATCCAGCGCTTAAGTAAATCCATGCGTTCATCTACTTCTAAACGCCATGTCCGGCCATCTACCCACTCGCTCAACTCACCGCAGCTGCCGAGTCTGCTGTCCACAAAGATGGCATGTATGTTTATAACGGTACTTTCATCACCAAACTTGATTTTCGCCCCCCTGCGAATGAACTTCTGCCAAATCGCACCCGCCCTAGCTGCCGCCGGGTTAACCTGAAGCTGAAATGGTGCCTGAAAGCCAACCCAATAGAGAATATTACGAAACAGGCATGAAAAGCCGGATGGGGGAACAAGAATCTTCATCGCATAAACCTTTCCCACTTCCAGCCCTTCAATCGGGTCAGATGGGGACTGGATGTCCAGGATCTTCACGCGGTAAACCTGCCCGGCAAATCCGCCTCCGACGAATGTCTCAACGACTAGACGAACCTCTCCCTCATTCGGCCGAGATATCCCTGTAACATCATAGCTTAACTCGGTGCCGGCCTCATACCGTTCGACGCGCATCGGTCTATGCAATCCAGTCGCTCTAAACGACTTTTCGAGCTCATTAATAACTTCAACAGAATATTCTAGAGCCATACTATCTCCACAAGTGCAATGCAATATCACTTAGAAGTAAGAGATGCACGAATTTTTGTGTGGCCTCTTAAAACATTTAGGATTGAACATCGTACCTTTTAGTTCGTCTGTTCCTCTAGTCTAGTGTATCTGCAGTCCAAATCCTCTCCCTTCGCGAGTTCTTCGAGTGTTCTCTCCAAAGGGGAAAGGGGACCTGGGATTCGATGGGTAAAGACAATGGAACCGGCGATAATAACCAACACAACGCGAATGGCAAAAACCGTCATCCTATAGAAGGCCTGATTCCAGATAGAAAGTCTCCAGCCTACCCCGGTGTCATAGTCTGAAGATCCGGCCGGCGTGATCCACCTCATAGACGGTCACAACCTTAGGGTGGGTGGCTGTTAAACTTAGAGTCTCTTGATTTCCGTCAGCCACTGTGAGCTGGACGTCCTCACTTGGTCTAAACCCTTTTGCCTCAAGATCTGCCAGATCAATCTCATCTTTAGGATTATTAGAGAGCCAGGCTGTCACCACCGGCCAGGGCCCAAAGAGGTGCGTCTTGATGGTTTCGTTAAACAGAAGTCCAATTGAGGCGGCAGGCAGAAATCCGGCAGCCACATTGAGCAGCAACCGGCGGCCGGCAAGATCCTTTTCCACCAGACCTCGCGTCATCTCTCTAACACGTCTGAAATACAATCCCAGAACGGCGATGATGGCTCCGAATTGAATGCAAATGGTGTAGGCATCAGAAGCATCTTTGGTCCGCTTCTTGATCTCTGACGATCTGGATGTGGATTCACCAATGCCCATGATCCGTTGCGCTATCAGCAAGTGGCCGGTGGAGCTGATCGGTAAATATTCTGTGAGACCTTCAACCACTCCGAGAGTTACCGCCTGTCCACCTGTTATTCCCTCCTTGCCTTTATCAGTTGCTATGGAGGATGCGGTATCACTCTGCGACGGAGCGACCGAGCTGCAAGTCAACAGCCAGAGGGATACCCATATCAGATGTGAGATGGCGTATTTTCTGTGCGGCATATGTTCTCCTCGGGGTCTACGTAATCCATTATTATACCAGAAACCGCTGTGTTTATATATCGTTCAATGCGTGTATGTGACCTTATAAGATTGTGGAACAGGAAGCCTCTCATCAATCGAGATCCTTTTTTCGCCGGGACAGTGAAGTCAGGGCGGCTCACGTGAAGTGCATTAACAGAGGATACGCATCAGTCTTGTGGTGCCTTTCGACTTTTGTGTGATTTGACAAGATCGTTTATCGTTGAAGCAAGGGCCCTCAGCTCGTCGTTTTTTCTGAGCTGAATGTAGTCTACATCTTCTCCCTTGACGAGTCTTTGAAGGACTTCTTCCAAACGAGAAAGGGGACCAACGATTCGATGAGTGAAGACGATGGAGCACGCGATAATGACAAAAACTACGGGAATGGCAAAAATGACCATTCTAGAGAGGATTCGATTTCTGACGAGACTCTCTAAGTCTTCAGGGATGACATGTGAAACGACATGCCATATTGAAACAAAAACCTCAAATCCGACAAACAGGGAGAACAAAACAGTGAGCAAGAGGAATCTCCAAGCTAAACCCATCTGCATCTCTCTTTTCACCAGAAATCGCCTTCTTGTTTTCATCTGAAAACTTTCCTTTTTTCTGAGCGATTATTGTTTGAAGATCTGGCCGGTCATATCCAGTTCATAGATGGCCACGACGTTCGGATGTGTGCCGGTTATACTCAAGGCATCCCAATTCCCATCAACCACAGTGAGAACCACACCTTCACTCTGGACAAAACCTTTTGCATTGAGAATGTCCAGGTCAATCTCATCATCAGGGCTTTCAGCGTAGAAAGCTATTGATATTTTGTAAGCATTTGAAAGGTCAGATTTTATTGAGCCGACACATGCCCTTTCTCTGGCATCAATGAGAATACCCATTGCGATGCTGGCCAAGATGCCCACGATAACAATCACGACCATTATCTCGATGAGCGTAAACCCTTTTTCCTTTTGAAGAAGTTGTTTTTTCTTAGGGCGGTTATGAGAGGGATCCAAAAGGGGTGAGGGGTTTTGGTTTGGATACCTGCTATGGGGAAGATTCAATAGAAGAACTCCAACAAAGGTTACTAAAACCATAAAGTATATCAAAAAAGAATCCGCCCGTAAAGTGAGTTATGATACCCGGCTCAAACTCGGAACAATCAAAACAGGCTTTAACAGTGTTATCTGATCAATATATATCTGTAGAAACCGCCTGATAACCTGGATCTTATCTGATTTGCTGTGCTTGTCTAAGGACCTTTCCGATAAGATTTGGCGAGGTCTCTTCGCTTTGAATGACCCTTGCCGCCGGGCCGAGAGGGCTCCATCGAGAGACAGAGCTTTTTTTGAAAAGGGCGATGGTCGGTGTGCCGAGCATGGCAGACAAGTGGGTTATACCGCTGTCATGCCCTACATAGAGGGAAGCCTTCCCTAGCAGAGATATTAGGTCTTCCCTTTCAGGGGAGAAAAGGATTTGAGTATTCTTATGGGGGAGATTTTCAGTGAAGAACGGATAAAGCCGCTCCTCTGCCGGACCGAGCAGGACAACGAAATCATGTCCGCCCAAGGAGGGGTCTTTGCTTGATTCATCGATCAATTCGACCCAGAAATCAGGGGGATGGTTCTTGGCCTGCCCTCCGGATCCGGGATGAAACACTGTCTTTTGTTGTCGGATCAGAGTGGGCTCCCGTTTCAAGAGAGCGCGATTGCGGGCAGCCTCCAAGGCTTTTTCGGGATCTGCCGGTAACCCCGCCCTTTTAAGGCATTCAGCTAGATACCTGGCTACGTGAATCTCTATCCTTTCCGGTGGAAAGGCCGGGAATAGATGGATTGAAGCGCTGGGCAGGCAAAACTTCAAATTCTTTTCCACAGCCCCGTCCGGATCATTGAGGAAGGCGACTACCCGATCCACCTTGGGAATAGTCAAAAAGAGGCGTCCATCATATTTGTCCAGAAACAGTCGATGCCATCCAGGGCCTTCATAATCTACAGACTGCTCAACATAGGGTAATAAGATTTCGAGTGACGGCGGTCTGCACACCAGCACCACCTCTGTGGAAGCACTCATCTGAACCATCGCAGGCACTAACATCAGGGTATCGCCCAGGGCGGCCGGTCTGATGATTAGGGTTTTCAATTGAGATACGTCCTTTCGAAAGCAGACATGGCTCTCTGATTCACCCTCCAGGGGCAAAGTCAACTCCGGCCTTCCCCCATCTATCCTGAGATGCGACCGAAGTGGGGTCGGCAGCCGGGGCCATGAAGTGGTTGGGTGTTTTCCGCTAAATTGGTCACGTGACCGTTCCTTCTCCTAGAGGTTCGCGTCAAAGGTCTGTCTCATACAAGTGTCTGGTTTAATTTAATGGATCTGGAGAACGGTTATCAAGTCCTTTTTTGGGTTTGTGTGATTCTTGTTACGGAAGGTAGATGGAAAGGCTACTCCGAGCCAAATACTGACATATTTTTGTCATTCAGATGAGATCTAAAGCTTCATATTTACTTTTTTAATACAGATATGGAGAGCCCTTGGTGCGTTGACAGGGAAGTGAATTATGATGACACAAAATGTCGGCTTCCGATATATGCTTGCTGGTTTATTCGCCTTCGCCAGAATACCCTGCGGCTTGCCGCAGGGATGAGGCGAGGTGAACTGCGCCGTAGCTCGAAGAGCAAAGGCGCGTTGGCTATGGCGCAATTCCGCTTGATACCCCACCGCTTGCGGTGGGGAGCGTCATTGTTACGATTACAGGTGCTTATGCCTCGGCGTTCAGGCTGGCTAAATTGACCCTCCAAAATAACCGTAGACATCCGCGAAAAGAGTCAATTGTGAGTATCCTTTAGTGAACAGTTTTTATGGGCTGTATGATAATATGTACATATGAGCTGGCGAAATCCGGTCTGTGGGTAGGTCTTTTCGGGGAATCGGGCATTCTCAATCCTACCCGAGCGCCTGAAATGTCCCGATATTCCTAGCTCTAATGGGCATAGCCAGTTTGCCTTTTGTGGCTGTTATGAAACACTCGAGATCAATGGTATTTTGGCATAAATGTTGCTGATTTATCGATACAAATGCCGGAAGATAACCCTAAACTTGAAAGGATGAAATGATGAAAGAGAGCGCACCACCCAACATTATGGAGAATGAAACATTTGAGAGCAAACAATTGGCCGCTCATTATCATAGCGTAGAGTTTTCCATACAGGGCGTGGAGCTTGCATATCAATTCAAGATTTGGAATACCTCCTCAACCCCCATGTGTGTTCTAGTAAAGGAAGATTCAGCTATTTTGCCTAGTCTAAAAGAAGGAGACACACTGGATTTGAAATTCTACTCCAGTGGAACGAGTCATTCCACCGCCTCCCTGAAGACAACGATCCGACACATCAGGAGGGATCAGGGGCGATTCATAGGCCACTATCTTGTGGCCTTGGAAATCCAAGAAGCTCCTCCCCTGCACAGCATCCACTAAAGATCACTGTTTAAGGGCAAGAAATGATATCTCGACGGTACCAAATAATAGGAGGGTGTATGCAAGCGATACAAAGCAATGCAAAGGTGAACAAGAAAAAGCCGGATCTTGCTGTTCTCTGGAATAATAAAGGTGCTGAACTCTTCAGGAATAACAAATTTGAAGAGGCAAAGGCAGCATTCAATCAAGCCAAGGTCATTAAGCCGAATCTTGTACCTGCATTATATAATCTGGCTAATGTATACGTGATAGAGGGGAAGAGAAAAGAAGCCATCTTCCTTTTGCAAAAAGCCATTGAGACCGATCCAAATTTCAAAGACACGGTGAAGAAATCCAGTTGCTTCGAGAAGCTGAAGAATGACCAGGATTTCAAGAAGCTCATTCATTAAAGGTTCAGTGATCGACAGATAAGAAGGTAGAGGGGACACCCCAGCGTTTTTTAGGGTTGTCTCCCTTTTTATTTTGTAGTAAAAGAATCTATTCAATATAGATCGGGGTTGACATTTTAGATAATTAAGACTCACCTTCTACTGCCTCGGTCATGGGATCAAATCAGAGGCGTAAGATATACGGCCCACGACGCAAGGAAAGGATTGCTTTGCCTTAAGCTTGAACCCTAAGCCTTCCCATTGGGTTGCAGACTTAAGAAGAGACCCCCATAACCGAAGCTTGAGAGTTTTTCATAAACGTTAAGTGATTCTATCGGAGGGGATTTCGTCGGAAGACATCATCTCAGGAGAAGATCAAATGACCCATGACGACAGAGGACATTATGCTAACAAGCATCCGTCGGGCCGAAGCACGGATCAGAAAATTGTGGAGGTTTTGACTTCCGCCGTTTCAGATAACACGATTCCCTGTCCTGTCGCATTTAGAGTCGCCACTGAGTTAAATGCATCGACTGGGGAAGTGGGTTTCACCATCGACTCTCTGGAGTATACCATTACCAAATGCCAGTTGGGTCTTTTTGGCTACGGTCCGGAGAAGAAGATGGTCAAACCGGCCGATTCTGTTTCTTCCGCATTAGAAGATGCTATCAGGAAGGCGCTGATCAATGATCGGCTTCCCTGTGCGGCCGCCTGGGGTATCGCTGAAAGGCTCGGCCTTGGCAAATTGTCGGTTTCTTCAGCCTGCGAAACCCTCGGAATCAAGATTTCTCCTTGCCAGTTAGGGGCATTCTAACAACCAGCCATCCTCTGCTTTATCACGATGAGAATGTGCCAGTCAGGCCCTGTTATCCCTCAAAACACTTCATCACATTCGTAAACTGCTATGAATGAACGAAAATGGTCAACTCGTGTTCTGGTGAGATACACAACGCTCCAGCTACCTGGGTTGGCTGTGATCGCAATTATCATGCTGTTTGTCCTGCGCTGGGTTGAACTTCCCGTATGGTTGATTTGGTGCTCTGTTTTTGTCTGGGTGGCCAAAGACGTGATCCTATATCCTTTTGTGTGGCGTGCCTATGACCAACCCCGTGAGGAAGATGCGGATGCAATGATTGGAACTTGTTGCGTTGCTAAGGAGCGAATGGCCCCTTCGGGATACGTCCTGGTGCGCGGTGAGCTTTGGAAGGCCGAATTGACGGCTGGCAGCCGGTTGGTTGAAAAGGGAGAGCGTGTGAGGGTTCGAGAAACCCGTGGGCTTACCCTCATTGTGAAGCCCTGGGATGAGGATTGTGAGGATTCATGAGGGGCTATCGTTTTGGCCAGCCAACTCCTACCGCCCCCCTCTCTGGTACAACCGGACCGCCTTGTTGTGCTCGGAAAGGGTTTTGGAAAACTGGTGGGAACCGTCGTTTTTTGACACAAAATAGAGATAATCGGTTTCCTCCGGAAAGAGGACTGCTTTGATGGCCTCAAGACCGGGATTTGCGATGGGCCCGATTGGAAGGCCTCGGATCACGTAGGTATTGTAAAGAGTTGGTTCCCTAAGGTCCTTTCGTGTCAGGTCTCCATTAAAACCCTTAATGCCATAGATGACTGTGGG
>Ga0307419_10002069_pt1 | contig 10284 bp, 10 predicted proteins | sample SalMarWE160230MG_2_FD_202512 | JGI IMG/M metagenome (GOLD analysis project Ga0307419, IMG submission 202512) | Salt marsh sediment microbial communities from the Plum Island Ecosystem LTER, Massachusetts, United States - WE1602-30 | ecosystem: Environmental > Aquatic > Marine > Intertidal zone... | reverse complement strand
TAAAAGCAGTAAAATCCAGAGAACCAGGCGATATTTCTCAGCCACTTGTGATAAATTATGCACTGCCTTTTTATACATCTTCAGCGATACTACCTACCCCACCTCAGCTTAATAAATGTGAAGCAATCTTTCCGTTATTTTGCTCCAGTCAAAATTATCTTCAGCCAGTTTCCTGCCATAAGCCCCCATTTTCTTTCTTTCATCCGGGTTATCTATGAGATACCTTATCTTCTCGGCGAGCTGCCTTTCATCCGCTGGCTCTATGAGGAAGCCGCTTTGACCGTCCTTAATCTGCGTGGGCATGTTGCCTACCCTAGTTCCAATGACTGGCTTACCGCTGGCCATCGCTTCCACTGGGGCCTGCGGCGCTGCCTCCGTTAAAGACGGCAAGACAAATATGTCGCAGGCGGCATACAGTTTCCTTAAGTCAGCGAGCGGTACGGCCCCCGTGAGTTTCATCTTCTGCTGTAAGCCATAATCTTCAATAAGGCGCATCACTCTATCCAGATAAGGAGTCCACCTGTCTTGTTGCGAGATGAATTCCCCAGTCGGGCCCACCAGCACAAACTGGATGTTTTCATATCCAAGGTCGTTTACTAATATGTTGGCTGCTTCTATCAGATAGACAATGCCCTTGTCTTCACGAATTCTACCTACGAAAAGGACGTTGGTCTTTCCTTCAAGCCCATACCTCTGCCCGATATCGCCGATATCAATGGCAGGATTGAACCTATCGGTATTTGTACCCATGGGAAGCACTGTCAGACTATCAGGATTTACTTTAGCCCTAGTGATGAGCTCCTCTCGAATCATTTCATTGAGGGCAACTGCCATTCGGACAGTATTGACCAGCCGGTTTTCCAGGGCAATGGCGCTTTTATCCAGCAAGTTTCGTGAATTCTTCCCGCGGCGGGTGGCGTGAGAGGTGTAATACAGCTTTTTTATAAGTATTGGCTCTGTTATCGCCAGGAAGAGGCCGACGATGGAGACATGCACATGGACAACGTCGCAATCGGTTTTTTTTAGATACTTTCGAACCTGTCTGGAGAAACTAATGTAGTTCAGAGTAAGCTTTATAGTGTCATTAGGAATAGGAAACTTTCTTGCCTTCAATCTAATGATTTTAACGCCATCAATATACTCAACATCCGGATCAGTGGGTGAATATTTTCTGTCCAGGATGATGGCATTATGTCCTACCTTGGCTAGACACCTCGAGATGTTAAGGATATACTCTTCCGAGCCCCCGCCCTTTTCCACTGGTATTCTCAATTCTCCTCCGGATACCTGGACTATGTTCATATTAGTACCCTTCAATACAAACGGCTAGGTTTTGATTGCCACTATTACTAAAGTTTGGGAGAGCGATAGCAGAAGATTGTCTCCCAGGTGCCGTTCCAGTTTGTTGCAAAACAGATTGCATAGACGAAAGCTATCGAATGGTGGTGGAATTATAAAGGCGCCTGTTTTCTTCACCAGATTAAATCCCGCTTGTCTAATGGTATCAGCCCATTCCTTAGGGTATCTGAATTGCAGGTGCATGTTTCCCTCCGGGACTGTCCCATAATAATGGTGATAAATTAAATATTCCGGCTCATAACTCCTGAAGGTGGGGAAGATGCGGGTCAGCTTAATCAACAAAGAGCCTAACCAACTCCTTTCAAGCCCGGAGTAATCCTTCAACTTATCAATCTCCCCCAGGTTTCTAAACAGGATTTTTAGGAGCCAGGGCGGTTTGCCGTTACGCTTAAAAGAAGAAAGAGTTCTCAGAGTTATAGCCGATAAGAGACGGTATATCTCATGCAGCCAGGGGACATCCACAACGATATACCCTCCTCTCCTGAGGACGCGATAGGCTTCTCTTAGAGCTCGTTCCGGGGTATTCAAGTGCTCCAGTACTTCGCATAAGAACAGAATATCAACAGATTCGTCAGCCAGGGGGATATTATTGACATCGCCAGCTAGTAAATAAGTATCATCGGCATTTGGGTTCTTCTTGGCAGCGATTAAATTATCTATGCTTATGTCCATCCTTATCGTTCTCAATCCCCTGGCGGCATATTCCCGGAAGTAATAGTCGCTGGCGCCGGAGCCGGCATCCAGTACGATTTTGCCGACAGGGGCAGCAATCTCGGCATCCAGAATATCCGTCTCCTTGCCCAGCCGGGACTTGATAATCAGTGTTTTATATTCATAGTCCGCTAGAGGCATTTAAGTCTTTTCCTTAATAATATAAAGAATCTACCTTGAAAAGAGCCTGGGATAATATTTCCACAAGGGGAGTTTAATGTCGTAGTATTCATCAAGCAAACCGTAATACTTTTCCACTTCTAATCCGAGCTGCTCTACCCAGAATGTAAAATCGGAAACAGTCCAGAACCGTAAGTGCTCGGAGGGGTGATAGACCCATTGCTTGGGTGATCTACCGAATAACAGTCTTAATCTTTCTCCCAGGAAACCGGTGTTAGGGATTGAAATAATTAAGTACTTATTGAATTTGCCCTTGACCTTCCTCATCAACTCTTCCGGTTTAGGCATATGTTCAATGACTTCCGAGGATATGATGTAATCATAATTACCTTTAATCTCCAGATTTTCATCACTTAGGTTAACTTGGTCTACCGACAGCCCCTTCTTTGCCGTGATTTCAACCCCGGTTTCCGAGAGTTCCAGCCCGTGCCCGCGGATGTTTTTTGTTTTGGTCAAGCGATAGAGCAGAGTCCCATCCCCGCAACCCATGTCCAGAACACTGCTGCCTTCATCAATCACACTCTCAATCAGCCTGAGTTTGTACTGTGATGCCGGGTGCTCTTCACTCTGGGAAAGCTGGTCCCAGTAACCAGTATAATCGAAGGGTGTATCTTCAAAGGGGAAACTACTAAATAAATAGGCATATACCCTTTTTACTTTTGCGGCAATACTTTTATCCATAACCAAATCTGCACCATAATATAAATATCCGCTACCCCACCTTCACCACTGAGCCTCGGCGACTGGATTCATAAATAGCGTGAGCCAGCCGCACCGCCTGAAAGCCGTCTTCGCCATTGCCCAGTGGTTCCCGGTCCTCTTTTATGGCCCCGGCCAGTTCCTTCCATTCCTCAACCCAGGAATGGTCACCGCCGCGAAAGTCGATTATTTCTTCTCGGAAAGGTTCCAGAAAAGCCCTTTTCCCCAGGATAGCTCGCTCTACCCCGTAGGCGCCTCCCAGGCCATCCACGACGATATAGCCATCCCGACCGGAGAGTTCAAGAGAGAAGAGGTTTTTCCACTGCGTCCAGCTGGCATGGATGGAACTGACCTGTCCTTTGGCCGTGCGCAGCAGGGCGAAAGCATTGTCTTCCAGGGGCGCTACATCCCAGAAGCTGGTGGAGAGGAATCCGAAGACCTCTTGGAAATCTCCCAGGAACCAGCGGGACAGGTCAAGGGCATGCACACCCTGGTCCATTAGTTGCCCGCCACCACTCACTTCTTTATCTGCCCTCCATTCCTTGTCGTAGCCAGGTCTACCACCAATTCCATATCGTATTCGGAGAAAATGCGGCTCTCCGATGATGCCTTCGTCAAACCATTCCCGTGCTTGGCGTATACCGGGATGGTGACGCAGGTTGAAACCGCCCTTGAGCTTCATCCCGTTTTCAGCCGCCAATTCGGCTATTTGCCGGGCTTCTTCGGGATTACGCGCTAGGGGTTTCTCACAGAGCACATGCTTTCCCTGCTTTAGAGCTTCCGTGCATATGGGTAAGTGCAGGTCAGGCGGGGTACATACCGCAATGATGTTTATATCATCCCTGCTGACAATATCCTCCCATCTTAGCTCAAACTCACATTCCAATTCGCTGGCTATAATCTTGGCCTCATCGGTGTGTATGGATGTCAATGCTATTAACTCGGCATTGTCAATCTGCTGTAAGGCCGTAGCCCGGCGTCTACCCTGCAAGCCGGCTCCGATAATACCTACTCTCAACTTCGTCTCCTTCTTTACCATTTGTAACCCCTGTCTGCGGGAATAATACGCCGCAGGGTATAAATATCCGATGTCATTATCTCATCCAAGTGCCCGGGATTACTTTTCCAATCGTCCCATATAAGGCTGATTAATCTGCCTGACAAACCGTCAGATTTGGGAGAGGCCAGGAACATGGCCAGTTCAGCTATCTTTTCTGGTGGCACACCACCTTCCTGTTTCTGTTTTATAGCCTTGGCTAAAAAATCCTTCCCGGCGGCTTCTCCGGCTGCCAGAGTCTGGTCCAGCAATCTGGTATTCACGGCGCCGGGAGCGATGGCATTTATATCGATATTATATTCCGCCATTTCATTAGCTATGGTCTCCGTTAGTCTAATTACCCCCGCCTTGGAAGCACCGTAAGCGCTAAACCTTGGTAAAGGAGAGGCACCACCGCCACCGGACATATTGACAATCTTGCCCTTTCTTCTTTTCATCATGGTTGGCAGGACAGCTTTCATGCATAAGAGCGTTCCGTAAAGATTGATATTGATCGCCTCTATCCAGTCTTTAACATCAATGTCGGTTACAAGTCCGATAGGGCCATAGATGCCAGCGCAGTTTACTAGAATATCGATGGTATTAAACTTGGACAGAGTGAAGTTCACAGCATTTTCTACGTCTTTTGGTTTGGAAACGTCAACTCGAAATGTTTCCACCTGCACCGAGGAGGAATTTTCGATCTCTCTTTTAACAATCTTGAGTTCTGATGTAGTTCTGGAAACCAGTACCAGATGTGAACCCTCACTGGCGAAAGCTGATGCTATTGCCTTGCCTATCCCCATGTTCCCACCACTGATTATAGAAACTTTGCCTTCTAAGATCACTTATTTACCTCTTCCCACGCCAAGGTAACTAAACCCTTGGTTTACTAATTCTCTATCATCCAGCATATTCTTAGTGTCAATCAGCACAGGCATATTCATTTTTGTCTTCAGTAGCCCGAAATCAAGGCCTGTATAATCTGGCCACTCGGTGACTATGACCAGGGCATCCGTTTTGTCAGCCATCTGGTAAGGGTCCGAGAAAAATTCGAATTCCCGGTGCTGCTTTATCTCGGTGAGGTCGGCTTTAGGGTCGTGTGCTCTGACCATGGACCCTTCCCGGAGCAGATCCCCGATAATCTCCAGGGCGGCTGAGCGGCGCAGGGTGCTCGTGCCCGGCTTGTAGGTCAAGCCCAGGATGCCAATGCGCAGACCCCGCAGCGAGCCGTAAACTTTTTTCAGCTTTCTGACTACCAGCTTGTTCTGCTGCTGGTTTACACTGAGAACAGCATTTATCAAATTGGCATCGTAGCTATGTTTCTCGGCGAGACCTTGAAGCACTTTCAGGTCCCTGGCCAGAGTGCCGCCGGCAAAACCCAGACCGGGCAGCAGGCGGGCCTTCGGCCCAATCCGGCTATCGGAGCGTAATGCTCCGGCTACCTTCAGGGCGTCGGCGCCAACCTCATCGCATAAATTAGCAATCTCATTAGCGAAGCTGATTGAGGTGGCCAAAAAGGCGTTGAGAGCGTGCTTGGTCATCTCGGCTGTTCTTAAGTTCATACTTAATGTCGGCGCTCCCACCGGGGCAAATAATTGCTTGGCTTTCTCCAGGGTGGACTGGCTATCGGAACCGATTACTATCCGTTCAGGATTCTTAAAAACATCAATTGCCTGTCCCAATCTCAGATTTTCCGGGCTATAGGCAATATCAAAATTCGCCGAGGGGTTGCTTCGCTTAATTACCGCCTTGATTTGTTCGCAGGTTCCTACCGGTACCTGGCTGCTGACGATGATAACAGCTCTATCTTCCAGATACCCGGCCAACTCCTCGGCGGTATAGAATATTTCGGATAGGTCCACATCGTCGTTGTCGTCTGCGGGCGTATCAAAGGTTATCAGTACATAACCGGCGCCGGTAGCGCCGTTACCCAGGTTTGTAGTATAGCTTAACCTTCCCCGGCTGATATTGGCCTTGATTATCTCTTCCAGGCCCGGCTCGAACAGGGGTGGGGTGCCACCCATCAGGTTTCTTACCGTTTCAGGGTCTTTATCTACGCCGACAACCTGGTAGCCGAGATCAGCCAAACAGGCGGAAACTACCGAACCGAGATGCCAGATACCGATTACACATATCTTATCGTTGCCCTCTATCAACGCCTGTCTCCTTCTTTACCGAGAAGACGGCGGGCAGCAACCCGTACGGCATCCGCCGAGTTGTGCTTTTCCTTCCAGCCTAATCGTTTTATCTTGCTCAGATCAAACTTGACCACCGGCACATCTCCGAGCCAGCCGCGTTTGCCACCGGTATAGTTGAACCTGACATCTTTAAGCCCCATTTCCTCGACGACTATCTCGGCAATGGTAGTGACATTAACGGTAGACTCGCTGCCCAGGTTGAAGACATCGTACTGCTTGCCGGAATTATCAAAGGCGCAAAACATACCGTCAATGCAGTCCTCAACCACGAAATAATTTTTCTCCTGGGTGCCGTCGCCCAGTATTTCCATCTCCTCAGGATTATTCCTGAGCTTGTGGATGAAATCGTAAATTACGCCGTGCCCCATACCGAAGCCGACGACATTGCCGAAGCGGAACATCCAGGCCTGCATGTCAAACAGGTGGCAGTAGGCGCTGACGAAGCCTTCACAGGCCAGCTTACCGGCGCCGTACAGCGAGATGGGTAGTATCGGCCCGTCGCTTTCAGCAGTAGGCATCTTCTCTATGTCCCCATAAATCGCGGAACTCGAGGTAAAGAGGATTTTTTTCATGCCCAGTTGCCTCATTGTTTCCAGCACGTTGCAGGTAGCAATGACACAGTTGTTCAGGTCCATGCTGGTGTCGCTAATGCCGCTAGGGATGTCTGTATTGGCTCCCAGGTGCCAGACCAGGTCATGACCGGTCATCGCCTCTTTCAATGCTTTCGTATCCAGCAGGTCGGCTTTAATAAAAGTAAAACCCGTTTTACCCATATTATGCTGGATGTTCTCCATCTTTCCCGATGATAAATTATCATAGATGGTTACTTCCTTGCCCATCTCCAGTAACCTATCACCCAGGTGGCTGCCGATAAAGCCGGAGCCGCCGGAAAGAAAAATCCTCTTTTCTCGCATGTTATCCTCCAGTAAAATTATTCACGATTATTTCACCACTTAGTCTTCAGTACGTAGATAAAATCATGAAAGAGATTGGTACTGAAGGCATCCTTTTTAAGCTGCTTCCAGACAGTCCCGGGCCTCAGGTAGAATCTCCTGTAGAAAAGACCGTAGTAGTGGTTGATGGTCTCCCAGCTTAGATTGGGATGGTCGTACACCCCGGAGGGATCATGCTGGTTGTAAAGAGACCAGTCCTTTGATTTGATATAGCCTTCCCGTTCAAAGTCAGAGTATAATGGCGTCCCGGGGAGGGGTAACAGAATGCTGGCTTTGGTGTGATCCGGGTCAAGCTCCTTAGCGAATTCTATGGTCTTTTGCATCGTTGCCTCGGTTTCACCGGGCAGACCAAGCATAAAAAAGGCCAGGGTTTCTATGCCCAGTTCTTTTGTCCATTTAAAGGCCTGGCGTACTTGATCCAGGGTAATCCCTTTGTGAATATTATTGAGGATGGTCTGGTCTCCGGACTCTACACCGAAGGTAATGCCGTAGCATCCGGCATCACGCGCCTTCTCTAGAAACTCACGGTCCACCCTGCTAACCCTGATGCCGTTGTGCAGGTTCCAGGGAAACTTCAAACCCCTCGCCAAAATCAACTCGCAAATCTGTTTCGCCCGGTTAATGTCTGTCGTAAATCCGTCATCCATAATATGGATTTCCCTGAAGCCGACGTCCAGCATGTACTCCATTTCGTCAACGACCCTTTTAGCCGATTTCACCCTGAAAGTCCGTCCGAAGATATTTTTGTTGCAGTAAGTGCAGCCAAAGACACATCCCCGGCTGGTTTCCATCGTGCCCACCGGATTCTTGCGGCATACCAGTCGTGGCACCTTGTAGTTCTTGAGGTTAAAAAGACCCCAGGCAGGGAAGGAAAGCCGGTTCAGGTCGGTGATATATTCCTTCACTGGATTGACGATTATTTCCTCAGCCTTCCGGTAGCATATTCCGTTGATGGTTGACAAATCGGCGCCGGAGACAACCTCCTCAAGAGTGAAATCTCCCTCTCCAATGCAAATCATATCCAGGTCGGAATCCGCCAGGGTATCTTCCGGGAAAGAGGAAGGATGCGGGCCGCCGGCGATAACAATGGTATTGGGGTTATGCCGTTTTACCACCGAGGCGATATGATGTACCTTGTGGACCAGGGGGGTAGTGCAGGTCATACCCACGTAATCAGGCGAGAACTCGTTTAGTTTTCTCTCCAGTTCCTCGGCCGGGGCTTTCACCATATCCAGATCGAGGATTTCTACCTCGTGTTTGGCCTGTAGCAGGGGAGCTGCCAGAGTGGCGAACGTTAATGAAGGTCTCTCCGGGACGGCCACCTTTACCTTGGCCTTGGCGTATATTTCCTGAGATTGAGGTAATATAAATAATACTCTTTTCATGTTTAACGAGTTTCCATTAGCTTGCCACGGCGGAGGGTAGCCATAAAGTAACCCAGCGCTGTATAGAATAAAACTGTGGCCGTAACGACCAGCCTTCGCCAGGAAACGACAGGCTGCTTGAAAAAGCCCACCAATATTCCCGGTAAAAGTCTGAGCAGGATGCGCTTTAGAAGCTGGTACTCTCTGGCCAGCACGTCTTTATCATGACCATTGCTATAAAACCGTTTGATAAAGGCCTTGGAGTAGGCGTGCTGATAAGCATAACGCCGCATAAATTTCGGTGCCAGCCTGAATCGGTAGACTTTATGCCGGATCTTGACCCTGGGATTATAAAGTATACGCTTTCCAGTTTCCCGCCTCAGTCTCAGCGAAAATTCGGTATCATCACCTATCAGTCCTTGTTTCCCTTTGGTATTTGCTATCGAACTACCGAAGTCATTCTCGTTAAAGAGTCCGCACAAGGCAAAGGCTTCTTTGGCAAAAGACATATTGGCCCCCCAGGCGTTTCTCACTTCTTCTACCTCAGTTAATTTACTAAAGGCGGTACACCCGATCACCCAGTAAAACTCCTCGGGGAACCAGTTCATGGACTCTTCCTGCCATAGAGGCAGAGCCAGGCCGGTGACGCTGATGACGGAATCATCTCCGGCAAAGGTCTTCACTATCTCCTCCAGCCACTCGGGAAAGGGCAGCGCATCATCATCGGTAAAGGTGATAATATCCCCCTTGGCCTCTTTAATGCCCAGGTTTCGGGATGGAGAAAGTCCCTGTGGCCCGGTATTGAACAATACCCGTGTATTGAAATAGCCTTTCTCTTGGATATAGACTTTCAGCTTTTCAAATAGTTCGGATGATTTTTCCGTGACTAATACCGTCTCGAAATTACGGTAGGTCTGCTCCTGAAGGCTGTCGAGTAGTTCGGTAAGGTCGTTATACCGCTCCATAGTGTAGGAAGTTACCACAATAGAAACAGCCGGGCTCGTATTATCCATGGAACCTTTCTCTGAAGATGAGCTTCAGTATTCTCCAACCATCTTTAAAGCTCCTCAGATTGCCACTGCCGTAGATCCTTCTTGATTCAAAACTTGGCACCTCGGCTACTTTCAGGCCGGCTTTCTTTACCTTGAGATATAACTCCGTATCTATGGCAAAGCTGCCGCTTTCAATATCAACCGTTTCCAGAATATCTTTCCGGAAGGCGTGAAACCCGTAGACCAGGTCGGTATATTTGGTACCAAAGAGAACATTGGCCATGGTAGTAAACACCCAGTTCCCGATTCGTCGATGCAGGGGCATATCTATGGTGCCCCCGCCGGGAAGGAAGCGAGAGCCCTTGGTAAGGTGACAGCCGTTATAGAGTGGTTCAATTAGTTTGGGGATTTCCCGGGGACTTATCGAGCCGTCGGCATCCAGCGTTACCAGAATATCCCCCGTAGCACGTTTCCAGGCGTATTTAAGAGCGGCCCCTTTACCTTTCTCCGTCTGGATGATTATTTTTATCTGAGGCACGAGCTCTTGAGCGACTTTAATCGTGTCGTCCGTGGATAAACCGTCCACCAGTAGTAACTCTTTAATCTCCGGCAGATCCGGGATAACGGGAAGAACATGAGGCAGGTTTTTCATTTCGTTCAGCGTCGGGATGATAATACTGATAGTATCAGCTGGCATAGCTTACCCTCCTTTATCTCCTTTTTTACCATTCCACCACTTGCCCCTCCGCACCATCGAGCTGAACAGGGTTTTAACTCCGGGCCATAAGC
>Ga0307419_10002068_pt1 | contig 10284 bp, 11 predicted proteins | sample SalMarWE160230MG_2_FD_202512 | JGI IMG/M metagenome (GOLD analysis project Ga0307419, IMG submission 202512) | Salt marsh sediment microbial communities from the Plum Island Ecosystem LTER, Massachusetts, United States - WE1602-30 | ecosystem: Environmental > Aquatic > Marine > Intertidal zone... | reverse complement strand
AATAAAAAAAGAGGCCGCCCTTTTAAAGACAGCCTCTTTTAAATTATGAAATTCAATTTCTACAGGGGGGTGATTCCTCCAATGTATTCAAGTTTTAAATCTGCAGTGCTGGTTTCAATGAACTCAAAGGTTCCTGCCCAATCGTAGTCCCCGATTGATAATACCATTTCAGCTTCAAATAAATATACTCCGGCATCGAGTTCCGTAATTACCAGGTTACCGGAGCCCGTTTTTCCGAGCGCAGTCGAATCATAGGCCATTCCTGCATAGTTAAAGGTATATCCTGCATCGTAGGTGCCAACCGGTTTCTCACTGTCCCAGGTATAGGTATTGGGCAGATCACCAAGACCTTTGTTTGGGTACAGTTTTAAAAGATCCGGATTATCCTGTCCCGATACCGTGGTTAACAGTCTGATATAGGGATCACCTCCCTGCGGGGCCTGGTACCAGAACATCTCCGAGTCAATAGTGAACTCGGTTCCATTAATGGTGTAATAATTATGTGGATCATTAACCGTTAGAATTTCTGTTTTTTCAGTATTCCCATCTGCATTGGATGCAACCAGCTTAACCGTATATGTACCTGATGCTTTGTAAATGTGCACAGGATTCATTTCTGTAGAGGCAGCCCCATCCCCGAACTCCCATGCATATGAATCGGCATTGGTTGATGCGTTGGTAAAAGTAACTTCATCATATACTGTGATTTCGGTTGGGTCAAAGGTAAACTCACTCGTCGGAAGAACAGGATCATCTTTACAACCGGCCAGTAAAGCAGTGGTAATTAATGCCGTCAACACTAATCTATTGCTCTTTTTCATGTTATTGAATTTAAATAAGTAATTATAAATTTTGGGTTTGCAATTTAGAAAATACATCTAATAATCACATCGTTTCATGATGTTTTATTTAAAATTATTTCGGATGTGGTTCTTAATTACCGTAAACGTGGACGGAATTCGAGGCCGATGGCAGGTAATTGATGCCGAACCAGCAGATCAGCAGAACGATAAAGGCAACGCTGAGCGCCCAGAGCGGGGCCTTGACCTTTTTGGGCTGGAAGGTCCTGAAATGCATGTAGACCAGGTAGCTCAGCCAGGTCAGGAACGCCCAGGTCTCTTTCGGGTCCCATGTCCAGTAATGGCCCCAGGCTTCCTTGGCCCACAATCCCCCGAACAGGAGTCCCAGTGTAAGAAACGAAAATCCCACGTATACCAGGTTATCTGCAAGGAACAGCACCCTGGGCTGGAATTCCCTGTAATAGAGCTGGTAAAGTCCCCATAAAGCTACAAGTGAGGATGCTGCCAGGAGGGCATAGGAAAAAATGTATACGATCACATGGGGCACGAACCAGGGGGACTGCAGTGCCGGCATCAGGGTCTTCGAATAATTTTCCGGATGCATGTAATTAATCAGCAGGAAAAGGCCGGCCAGTGCGATGGCATAGGCCAGGAACCACTTGTAGCGCCAGCGGAAGTAGGTGACAAAGCCAACAAGCGGGAGGAACAGCGAATACCACAGGCGGGTTTCACCGAGTGTCCTGAGCGGAGGCCGGTCGAGGCTGATCCAGAGCAGGGTTATGAAGATCCCGAGCACGATTATTCCCAGGAGTATAATCAGCTGGCCTGCCAGTTCGACCGGCCTGTTTTTACGTGAAAAGTAGACCAGGGACAGTCCCAGTATCCAGCTTAAAAAAGTAATTCCGGCAAATGCCGGGAAATTTATCCATTCCATCTTGCCTATTCTTTAATTTCTCGTCCGATCCAGAAAAGATAAAGGGCCCCTGCCATCAGCAGGAATATTCCTGTGTAGACCACGGGTAGCCAGGGATCCCTGACGCCTTCAAGGATCGATACCGTCGACCATTTTCCCCAGCGGTCATCGTATGAGATCTGGTAAAGCTTCCATCCCTTGTATTTATGGGGTTTATTAACCTCCAGGGTGAGGGGCACGGTTTCACCGTTCCGGTCATGAATGACGATATCCGATGAGTATTTTTTCGGCTCGGGTTCTGTCATGACCAGAAAACGGTGCTGGTTAAGTTCAAGGGGCTGGCCCTCAACGAGGAAACTGCCGCAGGAGATCCAGCCGCTTCGCTCTTCCCCCGAGGCTGTGTTCACGGCCCTGACAAGAGCGGCCGGCGCGGCACCGAAACTGTCCGAGGCAAAGTATTCCGATTCAGCCCTGAAGGAATTGGGTTCGAATTTGAGGATTTCCAGGTCCCAGTCCAGCATCCTGGCCTTCATTCCCTCCTCAATGAGCAGAAGCACCTGTCCATCGTTGTCCACCAGCTTGCCTGTCCGGCCATCGACTATCCCGATTTTCGGATTGTATTCCTCGATGGCAAAATCGCGGAGTTCGACCGAGAAGGGCAGTTCGTATAACTGACGGGAAACCGGGTTCATGGCAATGTCAGTGGCTTCATGCCCCTCCGTCAGGGTGAGATGCAACCTCATAAGGTCGCCTGATCCCAGGTAAGCGGCGAAAATAATGATCCAGAGTCCCGCGTGATTTAATAAAAACCCCAGGTTTTTACGTTTCAACGGCCAGGATTTTCGAATGGCGACCATCCCGAGGGTAACCAGGAAATACAGTCCGGAGACCATCATGAGCCAGGAGTTTTTCATGTGAGAGAGTCCCAGCAAATGGACGAAACGTCCGGCTTCGGGATTATCCTGCCTGATGAACCCCAGAAGGAGGGTGACCATGGCAAAGAACAGGATCGCGGAAATGGCGGCAGGGATACTGGACATCCATTTGACAAAGGGCCTGTTCTTCAGTTTCGTCTGGATCACGATAAGGGACAGCAGTATTCCAAGTCCCACGATCAGATTCACGGGCCATTGCAGCTGGGGGGCGCCTTTTCCTCCAGTTATCACTTCGAAGATCAGTCCCAGCAAGATCAATTCGAGGACCACCAGAAAACTTTCCCTGTACCTCCAGGGATGTGTCCAGGTCTTTCTTTTCATCAGCACTTGGTAAATTTGAAGGCGTAAATATAGATAAGAAAATTCGTTCTGCAATAGGAACAGGGCATGGAAGGCAACAGTGGAATTTCGCAGAGATAAGCACCCCTGAACGGCCTGTTTCAGGCCCGACAGCCAGGTCAGGAACCTCCCTTGAAGAGCTCGGAATTGTCGATGAAGATGAGATAATCCTTTATTTTGTCCCCCTTCAGCCTGAAGGTATTCGCGAAATTCACGGTCAGGGTGGAACCGTCAAGGCGGGTGTAGGTGACGATACCGTTCACGAACCGTATCCCCTCCAGCTCCCATATCTCAAGGTTTGTATGGCTGATGGCACGGATTGCCTGGAAGAATCCTGCCACAAATTCAAAAATGGCATTTTTCCCCTTTACGACCGGCATGTTCCCGAACTTGAACCGGGCATCCTCGTCGAGGTAGGAAGCGAAGGACCGGGTGTCAAAGTTATCGATGGATTGGAACAGTCCCAGGATGTCTTCCTTTTTCATTTTTACCGTTTGGTTTGCAATTTGAGGGCAAGATAAGAAAAAAAGAGAGAAAAGGATATATAACTACGATTTTGCGTATCAGAATTTATTTTTAACTTGGCTCAAACACTAACCCTAAGCTGATAACATGAAAAATCTCATGCCCTTCTGTTTTCTTGCTTGCCTTATTATGTCTGCGAGCCTTTCAGCTCAGGAACAGGAAGAACCTAAAAAGGATACCGTGAAAACAGGTTTTGTCTTATCCGGTGTTCCTGCAGTTGCCTATAATACTGACATCGGGTTCCTGTACGGAGTAATTCTGAACCTCTATCATTATGGCGATGGCAGCCGTTATCCGAGGTACAATCACTCCATCTACATGGAATGGTCGAATACTACCAAGGGAAGCATGAAAAGCATCCTCCGTTACGATTCCGACCGGCTGATTCGGGGGATCCGTTCCTCGGCTGAAATCAGTTACAAAACTGAACAGGCCCTGGATTTTCTTGGATTTAACGGATATAATGCCCTGTATGACGGGAATTTTACGGATGATTCCCAGCCAATTCCGGTGTACAAGTCGAGGATGTTCTACAAGATGAACAGGAAATGGTTCTGGGTAAGAATGGATTTTTCGGGAAATATAATTGAGAATAAACTGAAGTGGTTCGCGGGAGCTGAGTTTTATAATATGAACATGGATACCGTAAATACCACCAGGCTTAATGAAGGAAAATCGGAAGAAAAACAGCTTCCGTATGTTAATGGGGGACTTTTTGGCAATTATGCTTATCAGTGGGGAGTAATCCCTGCCGGCCAGGTTAACGGCGGAAGCCATACGATCCTTAAGGCAGGAATAATTTTCGATACCAGGGACAATGAACCAAATCCTATGCGGGGAATCTGGTCCGAGGCCCAGATACTATGGTCGCCTTCGGTTTTCGGTAACACATCATTTTCCTATACCAGGCTGATATTGACCCACAGGCAGTATTTTACCATAATACCCGAAGATCTGAATTTTGCTTACCGCCTGAGTTACCAGGCCAAGTTGGGGGGAGAGATGCCCTACTATATGCTGCCTCTGGTTTATAACAGTCCCCCGAATTTCACCCGCGATGGTCTGGGTGGCGAAAAAACCCTGCGCGGGATCCTGAGGGACCGGGTTGTCGGAGAGGATTTTTTCTATGCAAACATTGAATTCAGGTGGAAATTCCTCTACCTGAACCTGTTTAACCAGAATTTTTACCTTGCCCTGAGCGCATTTATGGACGGGGGAATGGTTACGGGCAAATACCATTTTGATACATCCGGCGTGCCGCCTGGAGATATGATTTACTTCCCGGACGATCCGGAAAAGCTGCACATGTGTGCCGGTGGGGGACTCCACATTGCCTGGAACAGGAATTTCATCGTTGCGGTCGATTACGGGCGTGCCCTCGATAAGCGAGACGGAGTATCCGGCCTTTACATCGGTCTGGATTTCCTGTTCTAGTGGGAATGCCGAAAATTACCGATCTGAATTATGCCCGGCTGCTTGACCGGGAGGATCCCCTGGCTGGATTCAGAAAGGAGTTTCATATCGGCGACCCGGACCTGGTCTACCTTGACGGGAATTCCCTGGGAAGGCTCCCCCTCAGGACGAAAGCCCGGCTGGAAAAAATGCTTGACTCAGAATGGGGAGAATGGCTGATCAGGGGGTGGGACAATGGCTGGATGGACCTTCCGTCCCGGCTCGGCGGGAAGATAGCGCGTCTTATCGGTGCACGGGAAGACGAGGTGCTGGTGTGTGACGCAACCTCTGTAAACCTTTTCAAGCTTGCCATGGCCGCATTGAAATTCCAGAAGGGCCGGTCAAAGCTTATCACCGACGAACTGAATTTTCCTTCCGATCTTTACGTTTTGCAGGGCATTGTTGACTTCCTGGGCAAGCCCTATGAACTTGAGATCCTTCCCTCGGATGACGGCATCGGGATCGCCCCCGAAAAGATACGGGCTGCAACGGACAATAAAACCGCCCTGCTGAGCTTCACCCATACCTATTATAAAAGCGCATTCCTTCAGGACATGGTGCAGGTCACCGCCATCGCCCATGAAAAAGGTGCCATGATCCTCTGGGATATCAGCCATTCGGTGGGTTCGGTGCCCCTTAATCTGAATGCCTGTGGAGCTGACCTGGCAGTGGGTTGTACCTACAAGTACCTGAACGGGGGACCCGGCTCGCCTGCCTTCCTGTATGTCCGCAGGGATCTGCAGGACCGGCTCCGGCAGCCCGTCCGGGGATGGCTGGGATCGGAATCGCCTTTTGAGTTTGGCTCGGACTATGAGCCGGCTGTCGGAATCCGGCGCTTCCAGGTGGGGACTCCTCCGGTGCTTTCAATGGCATCCATGGAGGACGGCCTCGACCTTCACCTTGAAGCCGGGATGGATGCCCTGAGGGGGAAAAGCATCCGGCAGACGGAATACATGATCAAATTGTTCGACGAGTGGCTTTTACCCCTCAGCTTCACCCTGGGTTCTCCCAGGGACCCCGGACGAAGGGGCTCTCACGTATCCATTAAGCACCCGCATGCCCGGGAAATAACCGATGCGCTCATCCGGGGAACCGGAGGAGCTTCTCCGGTAATCCCTGATTTTCGCCGGCCCGATAACATCCGGCTGGGAATAGCCCCGATCTATAATACTTACCAGGAGGTGTATACCGGGATGCTCCGGATCAAGGAAGTAACAGAGAAAATTATGGAAGGATTATGATTTCAGAGGAATATAATTTACTTTTATTCGGTTGTAAGGGTACCTTACACTTTAGTCACCTTTTTCATGGAGTGGACAGAGTTTCATGAATTCTTCAGGTTGATTGAGGATGATAACCTGAGCCTCTTTTACCGGGGGGATTTTGCCGACGATATCACGGTCAGGCTGATCGATCTCTCCGAATCCCACTTTAAGGAAGGCAAGGAGCAGATGTCCATCAAGAAGAAAGTTTCCTTCCTGATGGCCGAGTGCTTTCAGAATGTCATCCGGTACGGTGAGGAGAACAAGGCCGAGGATTACCTGCAGGACCAGTCCGGGTACTTCATGACCCGGAACTATTACAACAAGTTCTACATCGCTTCGGGAAACCTGGTTGAGCAATCCAAGATCCTGCTGCTCAGGGAAAAGATTGAGAACATCAACAAGCTGAGCAAGGAGGAACTGAAACAGCTTTACATAAGGGTGCTGGGTACGGACGAGTTCACGGCAAAGGGGGGCGCGGGACTGGGACTCATAGAAATGGCCAGGAAGTCCGGGCGAAAGCTGGAGGCCGAATTCGAAAACCTCGATGAACTGATGGCCTATTTTTACCTCCAGATGGTCATTGACTCCGATGAGACGGATCAGTCCGAGGTCATGAAAAAAGGCCTGCACATCGATCATGCTATACAGCTCAACCAGATCCTCCGAAGGAACAGCATCATCATGGCTTACCAGGGGGATTTCCGGCAGCATACCATCCTGCCACTGCTGAATATGATCGAAAAGAACCTGATGGTCAAAAGAACCAGGTATACCGCCTATAAAACCCTTTTTCACATCCTGGTTGAAATGCTTCAGAACGTCATGCATCACGGGATGCAGGTGGGAGATAAAAAAGAGGGACTGTTCACTATTGCAATTGACCGGCAGCAGTTTGCCGTGTCCTCTGCCAATTTCGTAGAAAACAAGAAGTTACAGTCCCTTAAAGAAATGTTCGATCATTTTCTTTCCCTTGATGATGAACAACTTAAAGAATGGTCAAAAGAGATCCTGAGGGACCGTGAGAACGGGCCCTTCGGCGGAGCCGGGCTGGGCATCATCGACATCATCCGGGCAAGCCGTTCCAGGCCCAATTACGTAATCGTACCTGTGGATGATGACAAGTTCATGTTCTACCTTAATGTCAAGGTTTGACACATCGGCATTCTTTATATGCCCAATCACGATATTATTCGGGTTAATTTCTGATTCTTAATGCAATTTATCGCAAAATATCGATGTTTTTAATATAAAATTGTGTGTCCTTATATCCCGCTAAAAGGAAGCAGCTTGTGTGGACCGGGAAAGTGACCGGAGATATTAAAAATCCCGATCCCCTGAGTGAAAAGAGTATTCAGAAGATCGTTCACCGCCTGTTCCGGAAATTTCCTCCTCCTTCCCCGAAATAATCCTGGATTTTAATAAAACCCGGGCATTTCAGAATAGGTTCCCGATGTTTCGCAGGAAAATCTTGTCGAGGCACATGAAAACAATTACCAGAAGAACGAAATAGTTGATTCTCATGAAGTATTTGCCCGGCTGGAACCCGGAAAGGGATTTCCGGAGGATCGGGATAAAGGTCAGGATCAGCCAGGCTGATGCTATCCAGAGGCCGGCTTTGGAGACCAGGGAGTCAAGGGGACCGGAAAAAGTGAAAACAACAGTGATCAGGGCGGTTCCCGTGATCCACAGGAAAATCATGCGCCCGATCTGCACTTCCGTCATAGTGTCTGAAAGGGATGGGAATCCCGCCGATTCATATTCCCTGCCGTATTTCAGGATAAGCAGCCAGAAATGGGGGACCTGCCAGATGAAGAAAAAGGCTGCGATGGGGAGGATGGCGGGATCGGTAACGGCACCGCCTGCACTCACCCAACCGATCACAGGTGGGATGCTGCCGATCAGGGATCCGGGTATCACGGCCCATGGGGTGATCCGCTTGAGGTAGGTGTAGACGACGTTGTACAAGAAATAGGCCAGCAAGCCCAGTGCAAGGCCGCTCCATCCGGTCCCCAGAAAAAGCAGCGCTCCGCCTGAAAGGCTGTAAGCAAGCGTGACGAAAAGAGCGCCGGCGGGACTTATCCTTCCCGAGGGAAGGGGCCTGTTCCGGGTGCGGTTCATTTTGCTGTCAAAGCGGAATTCCTGGATATGATTCAGCGCCGAGGCTCCTGAGGCAAGAAGGAAAATGCCCAGAACCGTGAACAGCAGGGCTGCATCCAGCGAAGTGGTATGCAGCAGGTAGCCCGTCACGGTTGTGATGCTGACCGCCATGGTGATCCTGACCTTTCCCAGTTCGAGCCATATGGCGATCCTTGATTTCATTCCGTTCATCAAGGGATCAAAGGTACATTATCCTCTTGGAAAATTTACCGGCGGCATTTCAGTCAGGTAGCTTTGCCGGCATCTGCATTATTTGTTGCCGTTTTCCTTGCTGCAGTTGCAATCGGGATTGCACGGGGTTTTCACGAACAATGTAAACATAGGGTTTAATAATTATTTCACGAATATTTTTCGATTTCCGTCCCGAATCCTGTAACGAACTGCCTGGCAAATCGTCTTATATCCAGATGTATGAAAACGGACACAAGTGTTCGGATTTGCTACAGTATGAACAGGTTCAGGGGACCGATAAATATTTTAAATATCTGGCAAACAAAATTTTACATGGTCTGGCACCGTTTATGTTAAGATCTGTATAGTCAAAACCTAAAACAATCCGGCAAAATGGTTATTCCACTGAAAGCGAATGAAGTAGTCGTCAAGGCAGGCGATTCAACATATTTGGTCAACTCTGAGAAAGTTGAAGGGAAACTGATCCTGACCAATCAAAGGATCTATTTCAGGGCCTCGAACGGGTATGCGGGGAAGTTCGACCTGGAGATCCTGCCCCTTGAAATCCGGGAGGTGATCTTTTTCAACACGCGGAAAATTCTGCCACACGGCCTGAACGTAGTTATGAAAACCGGGGAAGAAAGGAGATTTTCCCTCAGGAAGCGCAACGAGATCGGGGCGATGATCAACAAAATGTATTAATTCCCAATTCTCCAATCCAGATACGGTTTTTCCATCCTGACCGGGTATGAATATTGCAGTAACTTCATATTCCGGTAACTTTCCTGGATAATTTTCGTAAACGATTTTCAAAAAGCCGATTTTCAGATGAAAAGATCAGCATTTTCGTTGCTATTGGTCTTTCTATTTGGCAATGTTGTTTTCAGCCAGATCGGAGGAAGGCAGACGTTTTTTGAACTTCAGTTCGGAGCGGGACCAACATTCATGCTAACCGATATAGGGGGACTTGGATACGGGGGGAACATAGAGGTTACGGGGAAATACCGGCTTCACCCAAATATTGCCATAAAAGCCAGTACGGGTGCGGCACTCGGAATGGGTTCCGATGCCGGGGGGACCGGGGAGAGCCAGGGGATGTCGTATTATACCATCCTGGCGGAACTTACCGGACAGATCGAATTTTACATCCTCAAGGAGGGACGCGGATACGGCAAGGGGGGACACGTAGGCTATAAGCCAAGAATCAGGCCCTATCTTTATGCAGGCGGCGGGCCCACCTTTTTCTTTCCTACCCATACGCATGAAGGTGCGGCAGACCTGCCTGAATTCAACCGTTACACGGTGATCCTGCTTGGAGGTGCAGGTTTCCTTTACCGGGTCAATGCTGATATTTTCTGGGGATTCCAGGTGGGACCAAGGATCACCACTACGGATTTCATTGATGGATTTTCACCACCCGAATCCACAGTCGGGCACGATAATTACATCTCGGCACAGATCCTTCTGCTGTACCGCTTCTGAGATTTCCGATACGCTGTTTCTGAGACTCCCGGTCCGCTGTTTCCGGAATTTCGGACCCGCTCTTTCTGAGACTCCCGGTCCGCTGTTTCCGGGAATTCTATTTCACTGAAAATTTGAATACCGTTTTCTGGTAATACTGATCACCGGGATTCAGTACGGTCGATGGGAACTCCGGGTGGTTCGGGGAATCCGGGAAGTGCTGGGTCTCAAGGCAGAGTCCGCCCCGGTGCTCGTATGTCTTCCCG
>Ga0307419_10002067_pt1 | contig 10284 bp, 9 predicted proteins | sample SalMarWE160230MG_2_FD_202512 | JGI IMG/M metagenome (GOLD analysis project Ga0307419, IMG submission 202512) | Salt marsh sediment microbial communities from the Plum Island Ecosystem LTER, Massachusetts, United States - WE1602-30 | ecosystem: Environmental > Aquatic > Marine > Intertidal zone >... | reverse complement strand
AGTTACTGGAATTTTCTCATTGTTTTTCACTATTGGGTACAGTGGTGTGTTTATGATGCCACTTCCCTTTCAAATCATATTTGGTTTTATAGTGCTCTGGAAATATCCAATTCCTGAACCTACTACTCCTTGGGAGAATATTTCAGAATCAAAATCCAGGTTGGACAAGAAACCTGATTCTATAACTGAAAAGCTTCCTAATGATAACGACAAGTTATGGTAGCATTTACAAGTGAAAAAAAACTTGAAACATCTGAGGAACGAACACATGTGCGATCTTCTAGGTCTATCATTCAACATCCCAATCACCGCAAAGATCTCTCTTGACATCTTTCAACAAAGAGGGCGAGTAAATCCAGATGGTTGGGGTTTAGCATTTTACAAAGATGATAGATTACAGATTATCAAAGAAGCAAATTCTGCGACTAAAAGCAATCTCTTTGATTTTATGGAGAAATATACTCACTCTAAGACTATCATCTCACACGTTAGAAGATCGACCAGGGGGATTCCCAGTTATCTCAACACTCACCCATTTTATCGACGCTTACGTACTAAATCGATGGATCGTGAATTTGCCTTTGCTCACAATGGAACGCTGACAGAGGTTGAGAAACTAAGATTCAAGAAATACACACCAGTTGGAGAGACAGATTCAGAACAGGCATTCTGCCACATTCTTGATATTCTATCAGAATTTGAAAGCACTACATGGACAGAGTATGACTTTGAAGTCATTGAAAAAGTTCTTCGAGAAATCAATGATGGTACAAACACTCTAAATTGTATCTTCTCGGATGGTTCCCATCTCTTTTGTTATTCTGATGAGAATGATTACAACAATGGTCTAAGATTCACGAAACAGTTCGCTCCATTTGGAAGTGTAGAATTAGTTGCAGATGATGACAGACTAGGAAGTGTCGAATTGCGAAGTGAGATACCTTCAGCAATTGACCAATCTGGGTACCTTATATCAACCAGAATCCTAAGTAGTGGAAAGTGGACCGAGTTCTGTGAAGGTGAACTCATTGTCTTTAAGGATGGACACATTGTGTATCCAGAATCACGCCTCTAAACGTTTGATGAATTCTCCATTCTTTTCCGCAAGTATCTCAAATGCATATTCGGCTTCAGGAAGGAAATCTATCTTTCTAGCAGCAGCAGTATAGAATCTCTGAAGAGTGCTCTCGATGCCAGTTGCCATTGTTTTGACCGTTGAATCATCAAGAGCTAGTGAAGCATCTGTTTCGATTCCAAATGAATCAGAATCAAGTCCTTCAATTGGTTCTAGTATTATTTCAGTTACATTTTCCCTACGAATTCGTTCCAAGGTCTTGATTCTTTTCTGCCCTCGAGTGACTAAATCTCCAAGCAATCCTACAAGTCTCTCGTCGTTGGTATGCTCTCCGACTTCTTTGTAGAACTCACTGGCTCTGCCTTCAATTTCCAATGCAAACTTGATAATTGCTCCAAAGGTACCTAGATCCAATGATATCACCAGCAAACTTCTAGAACCATCGTGTGATTACTACCTTATTTTCCGTGAAGAATTCGACTGCATCTCTTCCCTGGCCATGTAGGTCTCCTATGAATGAATCTTTCATTCCTGAGAATGGGAATGTGGCGATCGGGGCTGCAACTCCAACATTGATACCAATGTTGCCAGCTTTCACTCGATATTGATAGTCCCTGGCAATCTTTCCACTTGACGTGAACACAGATGATGCATTTCCATAGGGATTTGCATGAATGATATCAATCGCCTCATCAAGATCTTTCACCTGCACGATAGGAATAACCGGTCCGAAAATCTCCTCCTTTGCAATTATCATGTCACGCGTTACTTTGTCAAAGATGGTTGGTCCAATAAAGTATCCATTGGGATACTCTGGAACTTCAATGCCTCGCCCATCAAGAAGAAGCTCTGCACCTTCATCAATACCGCTTTGGATGGACTTCAGAACATTCTCCATTCCCTTCTTTGATGCTAACGGTCCCATTTGCACGCCTTCTTCGAGACCATTTCCAGTAGTGTATTTCTTTGCAGCTTCTACTAGCATCTCCTTCAAAGGCTCGTAGATATCTCCGACCGCTAATAACACACCACCGGCTAGACATCTTTGCCCTGCACATCCATAAAACGATGTAATCAGAGCTGGAACAGTTCTTTCAAGATCCGCATCTGGCATGACTGTAAGGAAATTCTTTGCACCACCTTGAACCTGTGCTCTCTTTGTATACTCTCCTGTTTTCTTATACAGTAATTTTCCAACACGCGAAGAACCAACAAATGACATTCCCACAGTATCGGGGCTTTCGATTAATGTATTGACAGCTTCTGAGCCTCCATGGACCATATTCAGCACACCACGAGGTAGTCCTATTTCATGAATTATTTCAAATTGTTTTACCTGACTCAACGGAACCTGTTCTGAAGGTTTCACAACATAGGTATTTCCAACACCAATTGCAAATGGCCAGAACCATGTTGGGACCATTCCTGGAAAGTTGAACGGAGCGACGCAGAAGAAGACACCAAGTGGTTGCTTGATGACCATCTCATCTATTCCAGCTGCGATATCTTCGGAATTGTAACCCATTTGAAGTGAAGGAACACTTGTGGCACATTCTAGATTCTCTATTGTTCGCCTGTACTCACCTCGTGATTCATCGATTGCTTTCCCTTGTTCCATTGTAAGGGTTTTAACAAGCTCTTCAAAATTCTCCTCGAATGCATCTCTAATTCTATTGAGATGTCTAACTCTAGTTAACGCAGGAGTTGATCTCCAACGGTCGAAAGCCGTTTTTGCTGCGTTGATTGCTTCAAGGGTTTCTTCCTTTGTACTCATCGGAGTCTTCGCAATCACTTCACCTGTTGCTGGATTGAAGACATCACGTGTTTCTTTTGCTTTGGATTCAACCCATTTTCCATTGATATAGTTCTTCACAACTTCAACTGTCAAGATGGTCACTTCCTGTTAGGAAATCAATAATCAGCTAGACATCTATTTGATTCTTCTGCTAGGTTAGTTTCTCAGCTGGTATGAACAAATTCTACTGCATCGAACTCACACACAACTGCACAGAGACCGCAACCATCGCACTTGTCTTCCTTGACAATAGCTACTTTATCTTTCATCTGGATTGCAACATATCCACCATCTGCACAAGCAATAACACACTCTTTGCAGCCTGTGCATTTGTCTGGAATGATATGAGCAATAAGAGGTGGAAGCTTGCTTAGTGCAGTCCAAGTGGTTATTTTTGGAAGAGCTTTTCCAATCATGTCCTCAACTGATTGGTAGTTCTTCCTATCCATGAATTCAGCCACTCCTGCGTTTAGACCCTTTATGATTGAGAAACCATGCCACATTGCTGCAGTGCAAACCTGCAAGGTTCTAGAACCCACCATCAAATATTCGATGGCTGTTGACCAATCTGCAATTCCACCTATTCCAGATATTGGGAGAGTGGGATGAGCTTTAGCAATCTGTGAAACAAATCGAAGTCCTAGTGGTTTAACAGCAGGGCCGCAGAATCCACCATAGGTACTGAGCTGTTCAGAACTATCCGGACCATATGCTATAGGTAGTGGAGTTGCAGTCTCAATATCAATTCCAATAAGTGACTCAACTGTGTTTATTGCTGAAATCGCATCAGCTCCGCCCTTGACTGCAGCATTGGCTATCGGAACAATATCAGTAACATTTGGTGTCAATTTCACAAGTATTGGCAAGTCCGTTCCTTTCTTAGCTGCTTTGGTTACAAGTTCAACAAGGGATGGGTCTTGACCTATGAACGCCCCCATATGTTTCTCTGGAGACCCATGTGGACATGATACATTAATCTCGATTGCATCTGCTTCTGTTTGGGACATGGTTTCAGCTAATGCAGTCCATCCCTCTGGTTCTGTTCCACTCATTATACTCGCGATGAAAATGAAATCATCAGGTGCTTCCTGTTTAATCTGAGGAATCCACTCTTCTGTCCATTTAGTCAGAGGCACACGTGACAGTAACTCGATATTGTTCATACCTATTGCTTTTCCATCCTTTCGTAGAACTCCCAATCGAGTTCGAGGATCAACAGTTGGTTCCTCTGTTACGGTTTTCATAACTGCTCCTCCCCATCCTAGTTTAGCAGCTCGAATAATATGACGGGCATCCATTGTTGGTGGTGCGGAGGAAAGCATGAATGGGTTCTTGAAATTGATACCAGCGAAGTCTATTGCAAGGCGATCCGTTGTCATGAATTATCGATTCTCCATCTTTACGGTATTATCTCTCCGTCCATTAAGTCTTTAGGGGAATGGGCTCATGAAGGATAATGCCTGATGAATAGGGTGATAGCATGACTGATGATATGGTTCCCCAAGATCTTACGAAAGAATACACGAAAGATGAGATTCTAGAACTTGAGAAGAAGTTCCTTGCTCCTGCAGTTGGACATTACTATAGCGATCCAGTACTCTTCGTTAATGGTGAAGGAGCAATTCTTGAAGATAGTTCGGGAAAGAAGTACATTGATCTATTTGCTGGTATTTGTACAACAATCACTGGCTACAATCATCCGAAATATGTTGCAACAATCAAATGGCAAGCTGAGCGTCTTGTGTATACAAGTTCCCTCTATGCAACTATTCCATATGCAGTTCTTGTAAAACGACTTGCTGGAATTGCGCCAGCTGGCTTGACTCGTTCATTTATTGTTAATAGTGGTTCTGAAGCAAATGAAGCGGCGCTCTTCATGGCTAGGAAATACAAAAAGAATCCCTATATCATCGCATGTCAACGGGCATATCATGGAAGGACTACTCTAACAAGGGAGTTATCCACTGCTGGATGGCGTACTGTACCTGAAGCACATCCTTCAGGTGTTAGATTTACGCCCTATGGATATTGTTACAGATGTCTATTTGGCAAGGAATATCCTGAGTGTGATTTGGAATGCGCTCGATACATTCGAGAAGTAATTCGAACCCAGACAAATAATGCCATTGCAGCTTTCATTGCTGAACCAATTCAAGGAGTTGGAGGTATTATTCAACCACCAGCTGAATACTTCAAAATAGTACATGAAATCGTGAAGGAATATGATGGTATCTATATTTCCGATGAAGTCCAAACTGGATTTGGTCGCACTGGCGACAAATGGTGGGGAATCCAGCATAGCGGAGTTGAACCTGACATCATTACCCTAGCAAAAGGATTCGGTAGTGGAATTCCAATCGGAGGTTTCATCACCCGTCCAGAATTAGCCGAGGATTATACAGTAGCTGATGGTTTTGCTACATTTGGAGGTAATCCTCTCTCATGTGCAGCTGCAGTGGCTGTAATCGATATTATCCAAGAGAGTAACTACCTCGAGCGGGCTGCGAAGCTTGGTGCTGAATTGAAGAAGAAGCTTCAAACTCTCAAAGAAGATCACAAGATTGTTGGAGACGTTCGTGGCCAAGGAATGATGTTAGGCATCGAGCTCGTCCAGGATAGAGAAACAAAAGAACCCGCAGTCCAAGAGATGCTTCAGATCATGGAATATTGTCGTGAGAAAGGTCTACTCATTGGAAAAGGTGGTCTCGACAACAATGTTGTGAGATTGCAACCTCCATTAGAGCTTACAAGTGAGCAAATAGATGAAGCTTGCGAGATTCTAGGTGAAGCCTTTTCAAAGGTCGAAAAGTGAGCCTCAAAGTTTCGTTAGACTACCATAAGTGTCTGGACGACGGTCTCTGAAGAATTGCCAGACGTTGCGAACTTCCCTAATCATATCTAGATCCACATCAGCGACCACAAGTTCTTCCTGGTCACGAGAACCTTTGACAATCATCTGTCCTCGTGGGTCTACAACATATGAGCTTCCATAGAAATGACCTGTTTTCCATGGCTCTTCGCCCACTCTGTTGATTGCTGCCATGAAGTAGCCATTAGCTACCGCATGGGCTGGTTGTTCAATAGACCAAAGGTGCTCTGAAAGTCCCGCAACTGTGGCAGAGGGATTGAAAACGATTTCAGCACCGTTCAATCCAAGAGCTCTAGCACCCTCTGGAAAGTGACGATCATAACAAATGTATACACCAATTTTTCCAACAGATGTATCAAAGACTGGGTAGTCTGTATTTCCTGGACGGAAGTAGAATTTCTCCCAGAAACCTGGGTCTAGATGAGGAATGTGCATTTTTCTGACTTTCCCGAGATATGTGCCATCTGACTCGATAACAGCAGCAGTATTGTAATAAACACCCGTCGTGGCTTCTTCATACATTGGAACAATGAGAACTAGATTGTTCTTCTTTGCTACTTTCTGCATTCGCTCAACGAGGGGCCCGGGAATAGGTTCAGTATATTTGTACCACTTTCTGTCCTGTTCTGCACAGAAGTACGGTCCAAAGAATAATTCTTGGAAGCACAAAACCTGAACGTTCTGTTCCTTTGCCTTGGTTGCGATTGCTTCATGTTTTTGAATCATCTTTTCGATGCCTTTCTCAATTGCATCATCGCTTGAAACATCGTATTCCCATTTTGCTTGAAATAGACCTACTCGCACATTTCTCATGTTATCAATCTCCTGAACGATTGGGAATGAACACAGGGTTTCACATCTAATAAGGCATTTCCCAAAGCGATTTATGGTTAGAAAGCTATGAGATTAGGGAGGTCCCTCTATGACCGAACTAGATCTGATAATCAAGAATGGAAACGTTGTGACTGCATCGGATACATATGTAGCAGATGTTGGTGTGAAAGGTGGAAAAATCGATACAATCGGAGCAAATCTAGAGCCTGGGTCTAGTACCAAGGTTATAGATGCAAAGGGGAAGTATGTTTTTCCTGGTGGTATCGATGTTCATGTTCATCTTCAACTTCCATTCTCAGGAACAGTTTCTGCAGATGACTTTGAAAATGGAACAAAGGCTGCAGCCTGTGGAGGAGTCACAACTGTACTAGATTTTGCAATCCAGACGAAAGGAAAATCGATTATGGAAGCAATAGAGGCTCGTAGGGCAGAAGCAGATTCGAAAGTCTGTGTTGATTATGGGTTGCATGCTGCAATAACAGATTGGAATGACAAGACTCAGGCTGAAATCAAGACAGTCATAGATTATGGAATTCCCACCTTCAAGATGTTCATGATTTACAAGAATGAGGGATGGATGGCTGACGATGGTATGCTTTTCAGTGCATTAGAAGAAACTGCCAAGCTTGGAGGACATATCGGAGTTCATGCAGAGAGTGTAGATGTATTAGATATGCTAATCGAAAGATACGCTAAGGAGAAGGAAAAATGGGGTGCATATGGGCACACCCTTTCGAGACCCTGCTATACTGAAGAAGAAGCAATCATGAGAGCGATCAAATGGGCTGAAGTGACAGGTGGCCAACTGTATATAGTACATATGTCAACAGGAGAAGGAACTGATGCAGTTGCAGCTGCTAGAGAACGTGGTGTAAACGTCTATGCAGAAACTTGTCCTCAGTATCTCCTCCTCGATGATGAAGTTTTCAAAGGTGAGAATGGACATCTCTATGCTACCTGTCCTCAAATAAAGAAACCACATGATAGTGAGCGTTTGTGGAAAGGACTCGCAGATGGCGACGTACAAATTATTGCAACTGATACCTGTACATTCAACACTAAGCAGAAAGCTGCATGGAATGGAGATTTCAGAAAGATACCCTTCGGGATGCCTGGCGTTGAAACCATGGTCCCACTAATGTATACGGAGGGTGTTGGAAAACGTGGATTTTCAGTAAATCAATTGGTATCACTAGTAAGTACCAATCCTGCAAAGCTATTTGGTATGTACCCGAAGAAAGGAACGATTGCAATCGGTAGTGATGCAGATACTGTCATCTTTGACCCGGAGAAAAAAGTTACGATAAAAGCTGAGAATCTACAAACAAATTGTGATTGGAGTCCTTATGAGGGATGGAATCTCGTAGGGTATCCTGCTGTGACCATTTCAAGAGGCGAAGTTGTAGCTGAGGATGGTAAATTCGTTGGAGCCGTTGGTCGCGGGAAATTTCTGAAGCGTTCCCCCTACGGAAAGCTGTGATTGGTATATCTAGTCAACCTCATAAGTCTCAATTGCTGACATATCTCATGCGATTTCCTACTCGTCGTGCCTATCATGTGATTTATGATAATTCACTCGCAGATGCACTAACCTATGCATCTCATAATAACTGGAATGGAATTGTTCCTGATATTGGAGTGCCAAAGTTTTCTCCTCACATGATATCATCTGAAGAACGAACTCAACTGCGTGATCTGTCTCGAAGTCTTTCTATTGAATGGGGATTTCATGCACCTGGCGATGATGTCAGTCTAATGTCTACATATCCATCAGTAAGAGCAGGGATTCTATCTTATTTCAAACACGTCATTAACCTTGCTCGAGAAATCAGTGTTGGCCCAACTAATGTTGTTATCCATGCAGGTCTGACACCCAACTACAGAAAAGCTGGGAACCAGCCAGCAGATAGTTTTGGGGAAAAACATCGTGAAACTTATGCTACAACACTCAGGGAGAATCTTTCTGACCTTCTAGATCAAGCTCGTCCCCATGTTCGATTAGCCATCGAGAATATGAATTGGACACCGTATGTACGAGATGTCATAGAGCACCTTATTCCACAGGGTTTGAAACTCTGTCTTGATATTCCAAAATTATATACTCCTGACCTCAAAATTAAAACAGAAGATTGGAATCTATTCCAAAGGTTTCAAAGCTCAATTGAAGTAGTTCATATTCACGATGTAATTCCGCAGATAGGTAGTCATCAAGTGGTGGGAAATGGATTGATTGATTTCGAACCGACTCTCAGATTTTTGAGTAAATTATCATCAAAACCACAGTACGTTTTTGAAGTACGACCTAGAGAAGAAGCTCAACGGAGTCTCACAAATATTGGTCAGATGCTGAGTATGTTCTCACTTGATTTGTAGTAATTGGTTTATCGCAAAAAATTGGGATCACTTTTTTACTGGTACCAAAGGCTGCTATTCCCAGTAGATACTACTTCCAGTTCGAGTAAAAATCCCTCGTTCTCTCTTCAAGAAAAGAAGTCCTTCAAGAGAGTTTTCAAATATTCTTCAACTACCCCCCATATACATTATGAGATACAGTGATAGTGCAATAATAAAGAGAATAATTCCAATCGCAATAGCTGCTATTGACCGCATTTCCAGTATTAGTCACCTCCAGCTATTTCTTGGGATGCTTTCAGAGCATCTCTAACTTCTTTGAATGCCTCAAGTTTCTGTCTTGTGAAGATACGTTTCCTATCTTTGCGAACTGGTGGTGAACTACTTAATATCCGCATTTCGCGTAGAATGTAGTCTCGAAGTTCTTCATAAAATCTAATCCCCTCAATACGTTCTTCGCTCTGGTTGCTTCCTCCAATTTTTTGAATTAAAAGAGGAAGAAGACCAGACGCAGCAACACCTGTGGATCCTCCTGCAGTTTCAATCAATACCGTTCCAATTCCCATGATCCTGTCAAATACTCCCTTGCGTGTTTGAACATTAGTTATGGTTCTAAATGGGACATGTCGCTTTGTTATAGTGATAATGCCCCGCTTTGTGTATATTTCAGGCATTGAGTTTCCTGTCCAACCAAGAACCGAGTATTCAATAGTTCGCACGTAGACGGTGATTGCGATGGTTCCGATGAGGTATATTATAATTGCTGCCACTAAATAGATTAGATTTGCCATTTCCCATCCGAGTAGTATTAGGATTTCAAGAGGTTCAAATATTGCTAAGAGAATCTCATTAAGGACTGGATTTTCAAGTCCAAGAAACAACGCCCATAATCCCACCCAGATAAGTACCATAAAGATTAGTACTTTGAGCATTTTCTTTCCAATGAATGCGTAAGTTGGTTGGAATACTCTACCACTGGTAATCTGTTCAATGGGCGGTCGTATCACGCGTTCCTCATCTTGAGCCATGTGGCATCTACCTTCATTCCTTCTCTCTTCTTAGCAGGTCACGAATCTCACGAAGGACCAGAAGTATCTCGTCTTCAAGGCTATCATCCAATTGTGGTATTGGATCTTCGACAGGGTGCACAATCTCGGTTCCTGTAACATATGGGTCCTTGAACTTCCTCAATTCTCTAAGAATGAAATCACGAAGTTCTTCATAGAATGTGATTCCCTCTAGCTTTTCCTCAGCTGATGTAGTCGTTCCTGAAAATCCTGCTGTCTCAATCTCGATTGACCCAATTCCGAATAGTCTATCAAAGAGACCTGCTCTCGAAGAGATGTTGGTTATAGTTCT
>Ga0307419_10002066_pt1 | contig 10289 bp, 11 predicted proteins | sample SalMarWE160230MG_2_FD_202512 | JGI IMG/M metagenome (GOLD analysis project Ga0307419, IMG submission 202512) | Salt marsh sediment microbial communities from the Plum Island Ecosystem LTER, Massachusetts, United States - WE1602-30 | ecosystem: Environmental > Aquatic > Marine > Intertidal zone... | reverse complement strand
GGTATAAAATTTCTATTAAAACACTCTTCCACCAGGAGGCGATGCCCGAATATCATGTATAATAAAATTCAGAATTAGTTTTTCCACAGAGGAGGAAAAATGAGTGATTTTCAGGGGCAAATTGAATCAGAACGGGGCAAGTTAAAAGAATTGCTCCTCAAGATTCCCGGCTTTAAAGGTTATATCGAACTGGAAGATAGGCGCACCGCTGATAAAATGGTCCGCGATGTTGTGGCTGATCGATATCAGGAAGAACTCGATAGGTTGACCGGTATTATGACTGAGTTTGTGGATCGGGGTGACCTGGCTTATGTTGATGATCTGGAAGGCATTGTGACCAAGATCCGGACCTTTATTGACCGCATCCGACATGCTGCCTACGGATATTCGAGTTTCTTTTCTGCGATCAAGATCGACGCCGGAAAACTGGAGCGGCTCTATGATTATGATCAGTCTATGCTTGATGGCATAGATGACATTCAAACAACCTTGGAAAGTTTAGCCTCGGCAGTTGAAGAAGACCAGATTAAAGGTTTTATCGCCTCGCTGAAAAAAGCTACCCAGGAAATGGTAACCAAAGCGGACCAACGCAAAGAAGAAATCACCCGTGAGGAGGAAATCCCCGGGGATGATCTGATTCCCAGCGAATAATTGACAAAGCAATTAAAGAGGAGAGTACTCAATGGCCAGAATTTTTGATGTAATTGAATACCCAAATGAAATGAAGGATGAACTGATCCACCGCTTCCCGGAAGGAGAAGCAGGCGATTTCAGGATTGGATCCCAGGTAATTGTCCGGGAATCCCAGACTGCAGTGTTTTTCCGGGATGGGAAAGCTCTGGACGTTTTCGGTCCGGGCCGCCATACCATTACCACAGCGAATATTCCCTTGTTAATTGACCTGGTTAAGAAGGCGTTTGATGAAAAGACGCCTTTCCCCGCAGAGGTCTATTTTGTATCCCGCCGGGAATTCCCTGATGAGAAGTGGGGCACCCCCCAACCGATCATTGTCAAGAATCCAGGTATGGGTCTGGGCGTGGCACTGCTGAAGGGTTTTGGTACTTACGGTTACCAGATCGCTGAACCTCAGCAATTTGTGACCCAACTGGTAGGCGCGCAGGGTATATTCCGCACAGCCGATATTGAAACACGGCTGCGCCATATCTTGCTGACGAATATGACGGATCTACTGGGTGAAACCGCCCGCACGAACGATATTACCAACCTTGTTGGCATGCTCAATGAACTCAGCGCTTCAGTCCGAGCCAAGGCTAGCGATCAGTTTAAAGCCCTGGGACTGGAATTAAAGACTTTCCTGATTGCTAACTTGATGCCTTCCACAGAATCCGTTCAGGAGCTCCGTGATATGGGTGTGTTGGATATGGATACCTACACCCGACTGCAGGCAGCCGATGCGCTTCTGGAAGCAGCCCAGAATCCCAGCGGTGGAGCAGGATTAACCGCAGGCATTGGAGCTGGTATGGGAGTTGGCAATATCCTCCAACAATCGCTCCAGGGAATGTCTGGAGGCGGTGCGGCAGCAGCCGGTTCAGCAGCTGGAATGCCGGACGTTATGAACCCTGCGGAAGCAGCTCAGTATCTGAAAGTATCTGAAGAGGATGTAATGGCAGCTCTGGAAGCCGGTGATCTGAAAGGTAAAAAACTTGGCAAGGCTTACCGGATCAGCAAAGAAGCGTTATTGGCTTTCCTGAACAGCTAAACCAATCCTATTTAACTAAAAAAACAGCCTGGTATACACCAGGCTGTTTCAGTTAAGGGATTGAGTCCTTTTAAAAGGATTCAATCCCTTATAAGACAAAAGGACACAGCCCCTGATGGACTGCGTATATCATCTGCCTGCTATAGAATAGACTTTAATCCAAAATAATCCTGGATGGTTTTTACAGTTGAAATGGGAAGGGAATGATCTTTAGCTTCCTTACGGATGAGTTTCTTCAATTGTCTGGCATGCAAGGTGGGTATAGGGGCGTTGTCGGCTTCTACCTCAGCCAATTCATCAGAAAAAACAAGGGCTGATCTGATTTCTGGTACATCAAAATCAGGGATTTTTTCCAGAGTTTTTTGCAGTCGGTTTGTGCTGCTTATTATATCCTTATCTGGTTTACCAATGTTATCCTGGGCAAAAAACTTCAGGTAGGCATTTCCGCCAACTTTTTTCCAGCGCCCTCTATTTTCGTTGTAGATTATTTTTCCTTTCTGGGAAAATGGGATAAGGATCCAGAGTCCAGAGGGACCAACCAGTAAATGGCTGACTGGGCTTTGATAATGGTAAAGGGCATACTGGTCATCCAGGCCTTTTAAGGCGTTGTCCAGTGTTTCATCTGGCCGCGGCGATCTGCCAAAACGGCTGGAATAATAGATGCCAATCTGGGAGAGGGTAAATCCTGATACCAAAGCAAGGAGGGACCAAGATATCAGGTCTGGATATTTGAAGCTGATATACATACCTGCGCCAAGGATGAGAATTGATATGATCCCGCTGTAAGTGCCGATCCGATTGTTACGTGTAACTAATCTTTCATTGCGGACTATGATCATTGGTTATTTTTCTCCTTCCGCTGGTTTAAATAGCTGGGTTTGAATGGCTTCTTTTAGACTGGGCAGCAGACCGGCGTCAATAGCCTGTTTAGCTCGTTTGATAGAGTTCACCAGGGCAAGGGCATCTGACCGCCCGTGGCCCACAAATACGAGGCCGTCGATCCCCAGTAAGGGAGCGGCGCCAATCTGGCGTGGATCCATAACTTTACGCAGATTCCGGAAGGCTGGCATGGCCAATCCGGCTCCTATTTTAGTAATGAGGCTGCTTGATAACTCTTCTTTCATGACCTCAAGCAGTAATTTGGAGACCGCTTCGCTGGTTTTGATCATCACGTTGCCGGTGAAACCATCGTGTACTATCACATCAACTTCACCGCTAAAAAGTTCTTTGGGCTCTGCGTTGCCGACAAAATTCAAGTTGCTTTCCTTAAATAACGGAAAAGCATCTTTGACCAGGGAATTACCTTTACCTTCTTCCTCTCCATTGGAAAGCAAGGCAACTCTCGGATTCTTGATACCCAGGACTTTTTCAGCGTAAATCGAGCCCATTACCCCGAATTGGAATAGGTAGAGGGGTTTACAATCCGCGTTGGCTCCAATATCCACTGCGATGGCAAAGCCAGTTCTGGTTGGAAGGACTGTTGTAAGGGCAGGACGTTTGACTCCCTGGATGCGACCCAGGCGGAATAAACCGTTGGCCATGGCACCTCCAGTATTTCCGGCGGTCACAAAAGCATCAGCTTTTCCCTCTTTCACCATATCCATACCGATGGCCATTGAGTTGTCCGCTTTGCGGCGAGCATTGCGGGCTGGTTTGTCTCCCATTTCCAAAATTTCCGGAGCGTGGATCAGCTCAACCCGGGGATCACTTTTGTCGGCGATCAAGGGCTTGATCTTTTCTTCCTGGCCAACCAAAAAGATCCTGGTATCCAGTTCTGCAGCAGCCAGGTAAGCTGCTTCTACTTCAGGGTGGGGAAAATTATCACTACCCATCGCATCGAGGACGATTGGCATGGCTGTTCTCCTTAGGGGGATTACATTTGTCTTGACAAGGCTCTCTGGAAGATTATAATACCACTGCCACCCAGAGGAGTGAAGGATTTCCCATGGGTGGGAAATGCGCTGGTGCTGGAATTGGCAGACAGGTATGGTTGAGGGCCATATGCCCCTAGGGCGTGCGGGTTCGATTCCCGCCCAGCGCACAGAAAACCGCCTTTGGGCGGTTTTTTATCTCTAAAATCAGGCAATCCTTAGCCAGGCATTTCAATTCATAAAGGGCCAATAAATTTTCTTTCCATATTGTTATAATAAATAGATAGCTACTCAACATGGATAGGAGGTGTGGTTGTGGCAAACCAGAAGAAAAAAATCAAAGTGTTCAGTATAGATCCAAATGATTTCCGCAGTGATAGGAAGTCGGATATGACTGCTGGGGACCTGACCACCGCCTTAGCTCAAGCAAATCGTTTCGACTTGAGTTACCTGGTAGAAAACGCCAGGGGAGAACTTGCTCAAGGACAGATGGGTTTATTGATCTCACCCTTACTGATTTCCTTGATCTTGATCCTGGTCCCTGGAGGAGTATTGGGTTTTCAGCTTTACCAGCAAGGTTTTCTCAAGCAAATCACTTCTGGAGGGATTCCCTGGACTGAGGTAGTATCAAATATGCCTCAAGGCATGTTAATCTTCGGGGGAGTTTTACTGCTGGTAACTCTGTTTGGGTTATATAATTTGATCCTGACAGTTTTAGATTTGTTTGGTGGAGCGGTCCTTAGCCTGGAAGGTCCTGGGTGGAGAAAGATCACAACCTCGAACGATGAAGACGGCTCAACGACAACCAGGACGTATTATGTGGTTGCGGATCAGCGATTCAGTGTCAAGCAAAATGCCATTGGAGTTATAGAAAACGGCCGGACCTATCGGGTTTTCTATACACCTCGCAGGAAAATCCTGGTGAACATTGAAGCATTGGATTAGGGATGTAGGTTTGAATTAGATTTTTCAATCAAGAGATTATGTCTCAATATTCAGCTTTCCTCAGCCACTGATCATATCTGGCTGCCAGACCTGGCGGAAGAAGGGGCTGTGATTGGACAGTTTGTTGTAGGAATCGGTATCTGCCATGCAGACCGGGCACCAGTGTCCGCCCTTGAGGATCAGGTTAAGGCTGGCAGGAAATTCATGACCTTTATGACAGCGCCAGCGCAAGGGAGACCGCCAGTCACCGCGGATCATTTGAGTAGTCAGGCACTCTCCACCCCTGAATAAGGCAGCTTCCAGGGCATCTTTAATGGTAAAGGATCCCTTGGGTTTGGTTTCGTCATAACCGTGGTCCAGCTGAATGGCTGTGGCGGCCGGTCTTTTGAGGTCAATGCTATCCCATCCGCGGATAGTTTGCCAGAGGTGTCTGGATCCGAAATAGGCTTTAATGTGAGCAATATCTCCCTGCGCAAACCAGTTCAAAGTCCCCCGCGGACCACGGGCAACCTGTTCGAATTTACGCCGCACGAGATTGGGCAGAGCGCTTCCCAACCGGATATACCAGGGGATATCGGGTATCTGTTCTTCCAGATATTGGTCAAAGGTTTGCCCGCGGTAGGGCACGATCGATTCCAGCTGGTCAGAATCAGAAAACCATTGACCGTGAAAATTACGCAAGGCAAACCAATTTGGCTTGAGGACTTCTTGATAATCCTTTACACCCGTGGCGCCCAGCATCTTTTCAAATAACTCCAGGTTAGTTAGCCTGTTGGGGGAACCTCCGCCGATATTATAAATATTTCCCCAGAAATCATCCGGGACTGAATCCTCACAGACACTGGCCAACAGCCGGCCCGAATCTTTGGGAGTGATCCATTCCAGGACACCATCGAGGGTGGTGTGGAATGTAATTGGATCCAGTGGTTCAGCAGCGGCCATGCGGGCGATGCCAGTCTGCCGCAGGGAAACCCAGTTCTTCAGCCCGGATTCCACAATCATCCGCTCAGCGATTGTTTTACTGAGGGCATAGGTATCAAAAGTACTGATTTTGATCGGGTCACCTACTCGTCCCCAGTGAATTGGGGAGGGACGATTTCCGGTTTGAGCTACAGTTCCGATATATACCAGTTTAATATGATTTGGATCAGGTTGGGCCTGCAATGCACGGACTATGTTCTTCGCCCCCCCGACATTAACCTTCATGGTCAGTTCTGGCATGGTATCCGCCAAGGGAGAAACCAAACCGCCCACATGGAGGACATAATCTGCGCCTTTGACACCTTCCAAGACGTCTTCGTAACAGGTCAGATCACCCCAGATCACTTTCACACCACGATCGATATAGGGTTTCATTATCTGGCGATCTTTGTCAGTGGGTAAGACCAGAGCAGTGATCTCGAATCGATCTTCCCGCTTTAACAGCTCCTCCATGCCATGCCTTCCCATATTTCCGGAAGCGCCTGTCAGGAAGATTCGTTTTTTACTGTTGATCATAGTTCTTATCCCAGATGAGATGAAAGTTGAAGAAACTGAAATCTTATCTATTATGAATAAGAAGAAATGGGATGACAATCACCTGGCGCAGACAATGACAGAATTGATGACAGCTGTCATTTTTAAAGGGCTGGTTTGTGACTGGTTTAATCAAAAAACCTCCCGCATGGGAGGGTTTTTGTTTTCAGGGGTTTGTGTAATAAATAGAAAGTAAGTCGTAAATCGTAAGTAGTAAGTCGATTAAGGTTCAGGGACCATAGAGTTTAGAACAAATATTTTACTCCGTATTCTGTACTCGGTCTTCTGACTTCCTCAGCGTACTGTCACATTATCAAAATGCACTTCAGCCCCTTCCTCCTCATAAATCCTCCGGTGCATGTTTTCTTGAATAGTATCAGTTTTTATTGAGGTTCGGAGATTGATTAAGGCGCGATCTCTAAAGCGATCTCAGCCATTACGGAAAAACCTTTCTCCCGCTGTTCCGCGGAAGATTCTTCGTGAGTAACCAGGCTGTCGCTGACGGTGAGAATGGCCAGCGCTTTTACATTTAACTTTGCGGCCAGGGTATAAAGTCCATTGGTTTCCATGTCACAAACCAGAGTATTATGTTCCGCCCAGACCTTCCACCACTCGGGATCTTGAATGTAAAAGGTGTCTCCCGAGAAGATACTCCCGACCTGGACCTTGACACCACGATGTTGGGCAGCCTGATAGGCTTTGAGCAATAGATCAAAATCAGCTGCCGGGGCAAAATCCATACCATTAAAACGAAGTTTGTTGATATGTGAATCGGTGGAAGCTGTCATCGCCAGCACCAGATCACCAATCTGTTGATCGGCTTGGAAAGCCCCGCAAGTTCCGATGCGGATCAATGTTTGAACGTCATACTCTTTGATCAGTTCGTTCACGTAGATACTCAGAGACGGGATGCCCATACCGCTGCCCATGACAGAAATCCGTTTCTCCCCGTAATAGCCAGTAAAACCTAACATACCCCGGACCTCGTTAAAACAGGTCACATCCTCTAACAGGGTGTTTGCGATGTTCCTGGCTCGTAAAGGATCGCCAGGAAGTAGAACGGTAGGGGCGATTTCTCCTTCCTGGGCACCAATATGAATACTCATGCGGTTCCTCCTTAGAATCTAAGGGAAAGGCAGCTTAAACCCCCATCAAGTTTTTGAAATTCAGATACATTCACTTCTTTTGTCTCATAACCATAACTTTGGATGATTGCCCGGGTTCTTGGGTAGCCTTTGGGTAAAATTACAGGTCCATTGACCCAGATACAATTCGCAGCGTAACTTTCATCTTCCGGAATCTCTAACAGATTATATTTTTGGAATTCTTGGTTGGTGATAAATTCCCCACAGGCCACCAGGTTGTTGTGCTCCAGGTAAGCCAAGCCTGTTTTTAGATGCAGCACTTTTTCCAACTCTATTACTGATCCGGTCAGGCCGAACTTTCCCAGGAATCCGATGATCTGTTCCGCCCCATTTTTATTGGTTCTTTCTGATATTCCGATATAAAAATGGGAACCCACCATCATGATATCCCCGGCTTCAACCGTTCCCGGATCAATGACCTCTTCAATATTGAAAAAGAAATCTCTGAGGACTTTTTTGATTGCAGTTGTCTCCCCCTTTCTTGAAGGGGCGCCGGGATTAGTGACGATGGCACCATGAGGGGTTAACAGGGCCACATCCTCCACAAAAGTAGAGTCAGGGAACTCCTCATCCGGGGGCAGAACCAATACTTCCACCCCGCAATCTTCCAAAGCTTTGATATATTCTTGATGCTGAAGCAGCGCCTTTGAATAATCCGGCAGCCCCAAACCTGCAGTCGATAATCCCTGCACAATACTTTTCCCTGGTGTCCTGACAATCGCTTTCTTGAACATGCCTTTCCTTTTGTGATGTTGGTCAATCTCGCCAATTGATAGTTATTTTCTGTGATCCTTCTTCCGTCTTTGGTCTGTTTTTTATATTATCATCGGTCATCTAGCTGAACACCGAAAGCTTCTTTTACATCAGGTCGGAATAAGACCCATATTGCATAAACTTGAATAAATAATCCAATTGAGATATTTTGATCACCGGTTAATTGGTTTATGAGAGTGAAGAAAATAGTAAACAAGCTATATCCTAAAGTAACGTTTCGCGCCCAGGGTTTTAATTTTCTGAGATTAATACCCAGGAGGATTAAAAATATGATGGAAATAATGGTTACCAGGATATTCAAACTGAAATGCGAGATAATGGGGAAAATCTCATTCGAAAATTTATTTGTAGCAGCTTCTCTGCTAAGAGCAGAAAGAAACATTGAGATGAGAGATAACCCACCAATAAAGATAGCAATACCTGCGTTCAGTAAAAAGATAATTGAGAGGTACTTTATGTGTTTTGGTATTTTCATTCTTGGAATTAACTCATCTTTAGTAGTATTGGTAAAGAATTTTTTCCACAGTCAATATTACCGCGTTAACGGAAGAGCTTTGCGAAACATCCTTGAGCTGCTCCACAGCCGGGTCTTGTTTACCCCGTCCTCCGTCCCCAATCTCTTTCTCCCGTTCGTTAGGGCAGCGAACCATACCATCTATCGGGTGGAGCAAGGGGTAGGCAGCATCCTTAATAAAAACCACGAACCTTGCTTGGTTGGATGCGTAGAGTAATGCAATATTCCCGATATACCTCGCTAAAATCCCTTCCTAAGTCTTCTGTTGCTTTTTCATACTTTGACAAATATCCCGGATCTGGATTAGGGGCATGATCTTCAATAAATGCAGTTCCATTAAAAACTACGACATCACCGCCGTAGGTAGTTGCTCCCTCAAGGTTTAGAGACACTTTTGGATTACGCTCTATGTTTTTTAGTTTTGCTGCATCAGGTTTAGTATAGATTAGAAAACTATCTCCATCCCAAAGGAACCATACAGGATTAGGTTGTGGTGATCCGTCAGATGCCACAGTCGTAAGCCAGATAACTCCTTCATCATGTAATCGCTTCTCAATATGAACTCCAAAATCTGATGAAAGGTCAATCATTTTTCCTCCCATGATTTAATAGTTAGAATGCTCACGAACGGAAGAGCCTTGCGAAGCACCAACCGTTCGGGTAAAGGGCACCCGCAGCCGGGTCTTCCCGGTCTCATCATACCGGTCCTCCGTCTCCCGGCCCCGGTCGTTCGCGCAGCGAACCCAACCGGCGGTCAGGTGGAGCGGGAGTTAGGATGCCCTATCGATTATCTTATCCAGGTAAAGGTAATTATCTTTATTTGGTTTATAGTTCTTCATAACCATCTTAGCTACGGTTGGAAAGGGATATGTGACCCTATCCATAGCATTTCTATATTTTCCAGAGAGTTTTTTCACCGTAGCAATATGGTTCCTCATGTCTGCCATCTCATAAATCCACCAGTTTCCACGATGTTTACCCTCTTTGTCAGTCCAACTTCCTCTGAGGTATTTTGTTGTGAAGTAACCATCTACATTATCAACTTTGCCAATTCTACGAACGATATCTTCTCTCTGTGCATGGATAATATCCACAACGACATTGAATCCCTTTTTTCTTTTTAATAGATCATCAAATTCCATTTTCTTACCCTCATTATGGAATGCGAAGATAATATTCCCGCCGAACATAACTATTTTTGTAAGGATTATGATGTAAAACCAATTTCCCTCAAATTGAATCTCTAAAACATCTCCAATTTGCTGCCTGATCATAGTTTCCTTTATACCTAAATTTATGCATCCTAACGGATGAGCTTTGCGAAGCACCCTAGTAAGGGCACCCGCAGCCGGAACTTGTTTTAGCTCCTTCGCCTTTCCCGAGCGCCCGCCTAAACCGGCTGTCGGGTGGAGCGGGGGTTACTAGAATGTAAGAGCGATGGGGCGCGGCAGGCATGATACCCTTCATTTGACCGATGAGCTGGGGACGCATACCTGAGGGCTCGAGCGTCTGGGTCAGCCGATGACTGGCTATGGGACACTCACAGCTTTCACCTGAGTGAGCCCGTGGGGTTACTTGGCCGCCCAGCGGATATCAAGTCTGGGACTCCACCCGCAAGTGGAAGAACCCGTATCGGTAGCTGTACCTCTTGACCCAAAAATCCACGCCCCATCAACTACTTATTAAGGAGTGATAGGATGAAAGCGTTCCCCCTTCTATGCTAGACTGAGAGTATCCAAACTACTCAGTAGAAGCTAAAAGGAGGAACACCATGTATCCATTTTACCTCGGAATCGACCTGCACC
>Ga0307419_10002064_pt1 | contig 10297 bp, 8 predicted proteins | sample SalMarWE160230MG_2_FD_202512 | JGI IMG/M metagenome (GOLD analysis project Ga0307419, IMG submission 202512) | Salt marsh sediment microbial communities from the Plum Island Ecosystem LTER, Massachusetts, United States - WE1602-30 | ecosystem: Environmental > Aquatic > Marine > Intertidal zone >... | reverse complement strand
CCCCATGAACAAGCCTACATGGCCATCATTGAGGTATGCGTTTGACTTTGACGTTGAGATCGGTATCCAAACATCAGAATAGGCCGCCATTTGAAATCCGGGGACATCTTTGACTACGCCCTTTACCTTGTACCGAAGTCCGTCAAGTAGGATCGATCTGCCGATGGAAGGACCCGCCCCAAAGAGCTTTTTACGAGTGGATTGATTAATCACCGTCACATAGTTGGCGTTGGTCATGTCCTCTTCCGTAAAAGGTCCGCCTTCCAAGAAATCGAACTCAAAGATCTTCCAGTATTTTCCGTCTGTTCTTCTCATATTCACACGAACAGACACGTCTTCTGAGATGGCCTCTGTGCCAGGTGTTAATGAAGGATAAGTCGTTGCAATGGAGGCCATCTCAATATTGGGTAATGTCTCTATATCCGCAAGTTTGCTGAGGAATTCATAGGCCGCGGGGCCATAGGTATGACCCCCACCCGGATATCCGAGTGCAACGGTATACACAGTTAGCGTTCTGTCCTTTTTGGTCTCCGGGGGCACATTCCCTATGTAATTGTCAACAATCGTCGCAGCGACTATCAGGATAGCCAATGTCGTACTAATACAGGCCAAGCTGATCAGAGTGAAAAACTTCCTGCGCAACAAGACTTTAAACGCCATGATGAGATAGTTTTTCAACATGGTGATCTCCTTAATTGATCCTACGACCATCAAACAACCGAATGATCTGCTCAGTTTGGTCAGCCAGGCGTTGGTCATGGGTCACCATGACAATGGTTGTCTCTTTCTTTTGATTGAGCGCCTTTATGAGATTCATAATTTCACTCCCCATATGACTGTCAAGATTCCCTGTGGGCTCATCGGCCAGGAGGAGTCGAGGAGATCCCACAACGGCCCTGGCAATGGCTACCCTCTGCTGCTGTCCGCCGGAGAGTTGGGTAGGTCTGTGATGGACTCGGGATTTCAGTCCCACGTACTCAAGGACTTCAAGCGCCCTTTTTCTTCGTTCTCTGCCCGACATCCTTCGATAAATCAAGGGGATTTCCACATTGTCCACGACCGATAGATCACTGATCAGGTGAAACGATTGGAAGATGAACCCGATCTGTTCATTGCGGAATTTGGCCAATTGTCTGTCGCCATATCTGTTGACCTCTTTGCCCTGCAATGACACCCTGCCTTTGGTCGGGGCATCCAAGAGCCCCATGATGTTCAGGAGCGTACTTTTGCCACAACCCGAAGGACCCATGACGGAAACGAACTGCCCCTTTTCCACCTCCAGGTTGATGTTTGACAATGCAACGGTTTCCATCTTTTCCGTCCGATAGACTTTCTCGATCCCATTCAGTTTGATCATGATGCCTCCATTGATTTAGTTCTCACTTGATCATCACCTCTTCCGCGTTCTTATGATCCGTCATGTCGGAGATGATGACTTCCTCTCCTTCGACAATTCCGTCGACAATTTCATAGTACTCATGACTTGTGATTCCAAAGCTTGCCTCGGTCCTCACAGCGCGATCCCCTCGAATGACAAAGACATCATGGATACCGTGTCCCTGTGCAAAGGGCCCCCTTTCGATGCGTGTTACATTCTTTTTCTTTGATGTCACAAGATAGATGTCGGCTTGCAGGTTCGGCCTGAGCAATGAATGGTTCTTATCATCGATATCAGCCATAAAGGTGATAATACCGTTCTCGATCTTCGGCAGGATGCCGGCAACAATACCGGTCAGACTCGTCTCTTCATTAATGCTGATGATGACCGGCAGCCCCACCTTCAGGCGCGCGGTATGAATGTCGGAGATGGTCGCCTTCACCCGATAGGAATTCAGGTCGGCGATCCGGGCAAACACCTCCCCCTGCCTCAGGGCCGCCCCGGCTTCAGGGACAATCCAGGTCAACACCCCGTCTCTATCCGCCTTTGCTTCTGCCAACTCAATCTGGCGTTGGATATTGGTGTACTCCTTTTCAAGCATGCTGATTTCCAGATCGAGCGTGTTCAATCGATTCCGGCTCAGCTTGGCCGCATTCTCCATGGAGCGTTCAACCCTGTTCACCTCGATGCGCGCGATCTCGACCGCCAGTTCGGACTCCTGGATTTTGTCTATTGAAACGGCCCCTTGTTCAAGAAGCTTCTTATGGGCCTCATATCGGACTTTACCGGCTTTAAGCTGGAGCTTCTCCCTTTGGAGTCGACTCTCCAGTTCATTGAGCTCAACATCAAGGTCTACTTGGATCTTTTCCTTCAGGTTGCGCTGGATCAGAACCTGTTCCTGAAGCTTGCTCAGTTCCAGTTCCGTATCTTTGGTATCCAGCACAAGAAGGGCATCTCCGGGTTGAAGAAGATCACCGGGTTGTTTGAGGATGCTTAACACCGTGGTGGTCATCGGGCTGGTCAGCACCTGCTCGAATTCGGGGATGATCGCGCCATTGGCTCTGATGGTCTCGGTGACATCCCCGATTTCAGCAACGGCCGTTCGAATGCGGATTCGCTTCACAGAGGGTCGTATGACATCGATCCCCCATCCCACAAGGAGGATGAATGCGGATATCAGCACCACAGATACAATAACCCGCTTAATGAGGAGGTTCCGCCTGTAGACGGGATCTACGGGTTGATCCATGGTCGATTCTTCTTTGTCAGGCATGTGGTTCATGATCTTGGATCCTCAGACAACTCTTCCGTGCTCCCCTTCTCAAACACTTGCGCCCTATATAGAGCAAATCGCGTGCCATTCATCAACCGTTTGAGTTTATTAGTTATTTTCTTTTCAGGTGCATCGGGATTCTTGCGATATCGAGAATCGGATGTTCGATTTCGAAACTGCTTGTAAAATCGCGAAGCGGTTTTATGCCTTGACATTGACGTACACTGGCAAAGGGGTCATAAAGGGCCAAGTCGAAAGCGCCGGCAAAAGCCGGCAAAGAGTAGGGGGTGAGAGTCCCCCGCATGGTAATGAGGAGCGGTGGCCCCGAGTCATGCGTCGGCTTCCCGTAAGGGGGCGGCGAAGCGTTGACAGGGGGCGTGTAGGCCTGGCTATTGAGCTCCGAAATCACCTAGTTTGGGTTGCCGACCTTGTGATTTGGTGGGAAAGTTAAGCCCCGACCTCCATCCAGAGCCATAGGGCCGCCAAAGACTCCCGAATACAACATCGACTATTCCGTGTCCCAGCTCCCGCCACCTGCCCGCCAGTGCCAGGCGTTGGCAGGCGGGTCAGATGACTATCTCTATCACCTCTTCCTCAAATACCAGTCCAAAATTTGTCCGCCTTAGTACCTATTTCATTAAGGAATTCGGCACCAATAGCCCATCCACAATATGGCGTGTGTAAATTAAACTTGACACACAAGCCCGATTCCCTTATCTTCCTTCCCACAAAAAGCGAGTTCTTATCAAGTCAAGGATACGGGGTCTTCTTCGGTGCTTGACTATTGTAGTGCCTCTCTTCAGGATATCGACCACTGTTGAAATGGAGGTTATCGAATGGATGTTCACGAGTGTATCCGAACCAGGCGGAGCCTACGAAAATACAAGTATGACCAAGTTACCAGAGATAAGTTATATAAAGTACTGGAGGCTGTACAGTGGTCACCCAGCTGGGTCAATACGCAGGTGTGGGAAGTGGTGGTTGTCGACGATCCAAAGGTTAAGAACGCCCTGCAGGCGTGTGTTCCCCAAAACAACCCGGGTCGCAAGTCGGTGGTTCAGGCCCCTATTATATTAGCTGTATGCGGGAGGGTAGGAAAGTCAGGGTTCTACGATAACAAACCGGTAACGGTGTACGGTGATTGGGTGATGTTCGATGTGGCAATCGCCTGTCAGAATATCTGTTTGGCTGCTTGGGCTGAAGGTCTGGGAACCCTGCATCTGGGGATGTTCGATCACCAAAAGGGTGCCGAGGTATTGGGCCTCCCCGAGGATGTTCTATTATATGAATTGATCCCATTGGGCTTCCCCTACAAAGAAGGCAAAGCTCCGCCTCGAAGGCCGATTGAGGAATTCACCCACAACAATCGGTTCGGGTCTCGTTTGGGCTAAAGTGACCCGACAGTAAGAGCCGCTCTCTCAGGCTTTAACGTCTTTTGCGGACCCAGGATTCAGCCCGGCAATGAAGAGGCCATTGAAAGCCTGGCCCGATACATCACACGCGGCGCAAGCGCCTGCGGTGCGCGTTCGCGCCTCCTTTTCCCAGGAGAGCCCGCCCTGGTGCGATCCGTTTGTCTACATTAGGTTTTGACTATGCATAATCCAAGCTTGGCTTTTCGAATATACAGGATTGGTGATCGGTCTGGGCCAGGGAATGACCTATATTCGTGAGGAATCCAAGGTCCTTTACCGGTCGAAAGCTGGAAAAAAGGAGAATATGTTTGATGCCTTGGAGTGTTTGGCAGCTCTCGACCACCTCTCCCTCAAATACCAGTCCAAAATTTGTCCGCCTTAGTACCTATTTTCATTAAGGAATTCGGCACCAATACCCCATCCACAATATGGCGTGTTTAAATTAAACTTGACACACAAGCCCGATTCCCTTATCTTCCTTCCCACAAAAAGCGAGTTCTTATCAAGACCAAGTCAAGCAATATCTTCTGCCGCGCCACAGGTCTTTATTATCCGGTTTTTGGTTCGCACCTTCCCTATTTGACCAGGTTCGAGCAATCTTTCGAATCTCTTCTTGTCTGTCATTAGTGCATATCTCCTCAACATCAATCTATATCAATTCCTGCCCAGTACCCACGGAACACAGCCTCTGTTACGTGGCCGGGTTTTACGCAGTCACCAATCTCAATTACTTCCGGTGCGCAGTCACGAAGCTTTTCCACAACACCCCTAAGTGGTTTCTGGCCTACCGCGCATATAATCGTGTCAGCATCAGAAATTATTTCATTGCCGTCCTGGTTAGAACATACAAGTCCCTCTTGTGTGATACGAATGCCTCGCGTTTCCGTCTTGCAGGTAACAAGCTTCTCAAGCTGATCAAGAAGCAAGGGCCTGTAACGTGGATTCGCATCAGGGCAGAGTTCATGAAGCATTTCAATCACAGTTACATCTTTACCTTCCTGTGCCATGTGTACTGCTGTCTCGCACCCGACGAGTCCTCCGCCGAGTACCACTACTTTAGCTCCCACTATATCATGTTTATCAGGAAGGTCATTAGCGATTATCACTTTAGGGCTGTCAATGCCAGGCAGAGGAGGAATGATTGGTTCAGCTCCCACAGCAATAATCAGGACATCAGGCTTTATGCTTTCCACTAAATCAGGTGTTACCTCTGTGTTCATTCGCACATCAACACCTGCTTTTTCCATAAGAAGGGTTTTTGTGGCAATGAATTTATATAAATCCTTCTTAAAGGAAATACCGCGTACAGCTTTAAGCGCGCCTCCGAGTTTATCTCTTTTCTCACAGAGTATTGCATTATGCCCTCGTTCAGCGGCTGTTATTGCTGCCTCCATACCTCCGGGGCCTCCGCCGGCTATAAGAACATTCTTCGGTTTAACTGTAGGATGTATAAAATTCGCTTCATATTCATTGCCTATAACCGGATTTAAAGCACAAATGCGCAACCCGGTAATCATGCGTTCAGCCATACAGGCATAGCACCTGTAGCAGCGCACTATTTCTTCATCCTTACCAATAAATGCCTTTTTAGGCAGATAGGGATCTGCAAGAAGTGCCCTTGCCATTACAACCGCGTCAGCTTTACCGGAAACAATAATATGTTCCATCATTTCAGGCTCATTCAATGCGCCGATTGTAGATACTGGGACAGAGACACTCTTTTTCATTTCTTCAGCATAATGCACATTTACACCGCGTTCCATAAATGCTGAAGGGTGTGTCTTATCAAAGCTTCCCTCATGAGCTCCTGTTGATACCTGAAGTAAATCAATTTTACTTTCTACCAGCTTCGCGAATTGAATTGCTTCATCAAAAGAATAACCATCATCCAGGTATTCCTCGGCGCTCATCCGCAGTTCAAGGGGAAAGCCCGGTCCGACAACAGACCGCACTTTATCGATTACTTCAAGAGCAAGACGTGCCCTGTTTTCCAGGCTGCCGCCGTATTCATCTCTCCTTTTATTGGTTGCTGGAGATAGAAACTGCTGCAGAAGCCAGCCATGTCCGGCATGTATGAGCAGCATTTCAAAACCTGCTTCTCTACATAAAGATGCTGCCCTGCCATATGCTTCAATAATTTCGTTTATTATTTCCTTTGGCATTTCACGGGCGATCTGGGTTCCGTCTGCGAACTCATCGCTTGGGCCATAACTAATGGGATTTTCAGCATTCTTGAGAGAATATTTCCCGCCATGAGACAGTTCCATACTGGGTATAGCGCCGTGACGCTTAACCGCGTGTGCAGCAGTCGCAAGGCTGTCTTTGGCATTCGAAGCGTCCATAAGAACCTGAACAGGATAGTACTTGCCTGTAGCACCGTGGATTATTAGTTCACTCACTGTCACAACTGCTGCCCCACCCTTTGCTCGCAGTTCATAAAACGCGATCGCCTCAGGAGTCAGACAACCGTCAGAAGTCAGTATAGGGAATGTCATTGGTGCTGATATGATCCGGTTTTTCAAAGTCAGATTGCCCACTTTCAAAGGACTGAACAGGATGGGGAATTTTCTTTTCATTGGTTTCTCGCTTTGAATGATTCTATGATTGATCTGATTTGTTTTTCAAAATATTGGGAACATTTTTTCCAGTATATAACCAACGCCTAACAGTATCTGGGTTATCAGAATAAATTGTACATTGCTGCCTAAAGCCGGAACCAGCTTGTTCATATCGTCATATTCCCTGGGTCCCTTCATAGCTTTAATGGCAAAGGGCAGAGTCAATAAAGCGATCAGGCAATAAACAGGCATTACTGTTGTTCCTGTTATCAGGGTAGCTAGTACGCATCCGATAATCCAGACATAAACCAATATTGTCGCAATTCTGAATAATCTGCCTGCCGCTTCAAAGCCAAATACAATAGGAGCTGTTTTTCTGCCGCCTTTTCTATCAGCTTCGACATCCGGAAATTCATTCAGCAGAAGAAGATTATGAACCAATATGCCGCTAGGCACAGAAGCAATAAGCACTATCCAGTCATATCTTCCTGCTTGCACAAAATAAAGTCCCAGTATGGGAAGTATGCCCAGGCCCAGGCCTGGAGACCACTCAGGCCATCGCGTTTTTAGAATAACAGGCGTATACAAAACCAGACAAAGTCCTGCTATTATTAAGAGAGGTATCAGCTGCCAGCCTTTGACGATTACAAAAAAAATACCGATTACCAGCGCGGCCAGAGATGTGATTACCCCAACTCCTAAAGCCTGTTTCAACGGAAGTTTCCCTTCAGTCACCAGACCGCTTCCGCCGCTGAAAGGCGTTCTTTTTGTGTTTAAATCGATTCCGCTTTTATAGTCGAAATAATCGTTTATAGCATTCACACTTCCGTGCGTTAGCATCAGGCCGAATCCGGCAAGTAATGCGTATCCAATATTTACAGGACCGTAGTACCAGGCAATAGCCGTTCCGAGAAATGCCAGAACCACTGAAAGAGCAAGGAACTGCGGTCTGGTTTCTTTAATCCATAGGATTAACTTTGACATAGAATATACCTTATTAAGCAATATACTATATAATCTATTTTATAACGATCATTAATAGAGGTTCGGTGAGGTGATAAGAACTTGCCTTTTCCGGAAAGTAGTTGTAGAAAGGTTAGCCTTGGGTGTCAAGACAAAATGTCACGCCACATATTGTGAAAGGGTTCAGTTTGTCAAAACTATACCTAACGTCATAAATATATGCGAATACAAAGGTCGTTATGCCGGACTTGATCCGGCATCCAGCAAAAAAAGCTAGTAAACACTGGATTCCGGCTTTCGCCGGAATGACACAATAAGCAATTAATTATGTCGTTCTGTATAAAATAAAAAAATCTATCCGGCAGGGCATCCCCGCACAAAACCACGGGATCTTCGACAAGCTGCGGGGACTAAAACACATTGATTAATTGGACTCGAGGACCCTATATCTGATTACCAATTCTCCAGCCTGAGGCGGTTGCTTCGGGTATTATTGCAGGATCATCGCAGTCACCGATTGAATAGAGTTCCGGGACCTTTCCCTTAAGTTCTTTATATAAGTCGGTATTTGGCGCAAATCCAATAGGTATAATGTGGTCGGCTTCTAATGTCTTTTCCTGACCTTCTTTAGTGATTATTTTTAATCCTTCTTTGTTGATCTCTACCAGCTTAACTCCTGAATATAATTCAACTCCCTTCTTCCTGAACCATACAAACAAACGGTTTTTATATTCAGGGGCAAGCAGGTCTCCTAACTCATCACTGGTTTCAACTATGGTTATTTTTCGCCTTCTTTTAGCCAGGAATTCACCTAACTCGCATCCCTGAATGGCGCCACCTATTATCACAACCCTTTTTCCGATAGCCTTAAAGGGATTCCATCCACTGGGAGTCCGTATTTTAGTAAACCAATTGGAAAATCCTGGACTAAAGAATCTGAGAACGAATTTTACTAAATTATACAAGGTCAATGTCTTTATTACATTAGGACTGTCAAGTCCCGGTACATCCGGATAGCTTGGCACAGCTCCTACTGCAACAACGACGGCATCCGGTTTCTCTTCAAGTATTTTAGAGGAATCAATCTCTTTAACTAGATGGACCTTAACTCCCAGCTTTTTGAGCTGGGTTTTAAAGAACTTTACGATTTCCGGAATATCTTCAAGCTCGGTACCCTTTATAGCTGCAGCACATGGCAAATTTCCACCTAGGTAAGGTTGTGTTTCATACAATGTCACATCATGGCCTCTCTCGGCGCTGATTCTGGCTGCTTGCATTCCCGCAGGCCCGCCGCCGATCACTACTACCTTTTTCTTTTTGTCTGCTTTGTTCACTTCGTACTTATCAGTGCCGAAAGAGGCGTTTATACGGCATTGCCTGGGTGTATTATACAATTTGGCGCAGTTTCCGCAATGGGTACATGGCTGGATATCTTCCGGACGGCCTTCTCTTATCTTGGTTGGATAATTCGGATCCGCAAACAGTCGCCTGTTAAAACCGATAATGTCGGCCTTGCCTTTTTGAAGGACCATTTCCGCGTAATCAGCGGTGAATCCGCCTGTAGTCATGATCGTTGGCTTGGTAACTACTTTTTTAATTTCTGCGGAAGAGGGTACGGTAATCAGATCCCCATAACGGCTCCAGTACATTTCCTTTGGTAGATCTTCCTTCGGAATGCAAAGTTCAGGATACCAAAGCACATTATGATTGTAAGAACCCTGGTGATGTCCAACCAAATGAGTTCTGACCTGTAATGAATCAACCCCGATTGATTCGTATATCTTCGCTATTTCTTTCCCTTCTTCCCAGGTTATCCCCTGATCGCCTACGCCGAATTCATAGGCATTCATGAGTACCTGGACGGGAAAATCATCTCCACAACGTTTCTTGATCTCTTTTATGACATCGACAACGAACCTCATCCTGTTTTCCATTGACTGGGGGCCGTACTCGTCATCACGCCTGTTCCAGTATCGGGAAATAAATGAGTGAAAAAGATGGTCAGCACCCGCGTTTAGTTCAAGTCCGTCAAAACCGGCCTTTTGGACTCGTACGGCGCAGCCGGCAAAAAAATCGACCCAAAATTCTATCTCTTCAACGGTTAACGCCTTTGGTGGATCATCCGGGCGCACATCATATTCCGACACAAATTCTACTGCTGAGGCAGCAATGCGGTCGGCTATGAATTGATATTCCTTTCCCCATGGGCCTCGATGGTAGAATTGTGTGAATATTTTGCAATCATGGCTATGAACGATATCGGCTAACTCTTTGATTTGTGGAATATATTTATCATTATCAACTCTGAACCTGCGGTCGCCATCTTCAAGTAACGGCCATTCCAGGGCAGGGGTTTCAGTTATAATAAGGCCAACACCGCCTTTTGCTACAGCTCCGTAGAATGCCTTGGCAATATCCCCGACACGATTCTCTCCTGACTCGAAAAAATATGTCTGTGCAGCTGTTTTCACAAACCGGTTTTTCAATTGAACATTGCCGATATGATATGGTGAAAAAAGCATTTCGTATTTACTTGTTGCCACTGTTAACCTCCGGTATAATTTTTATTTATTTATATAAAAGTCGAATGACTCCTAAATACTTATTAGGATTGAATACCTGCTGCTACCGTACTCGGCCACTCCATTCCGCCTATTAAATATACCCTTTGTTCGCGGAAACAATTACCTGGCCTTTTAAGGTCTAAAAAAAG
>Ga0307419_10002063_pt1 | contig 10298 bp, 8 predicted proteins | sample SalMarWE160230MG_2_FD_202512 | JGI IMG/M metagenome (GOLD analysis project Ga0307419, IMG submission 202512) | Salt marsh sediment microbial communities from the Plum Island Ecosystem LTER, Massachusetts, United States - WE1602-30 | ecosystem: Environmental > Aquatic > Marine > Intertidal zone >... | reverse complement strand
TGGACATCGACGTCCTGACCCTGGGATTTGCCCGGCGAACCGCAACCTACAAGCGGGCTGATATGCTGTTCAGCGACCTGGAGCGTCTGCGCCAAATCGCCCGGGACGCAGGGCCGCTCCAGATAATCTACGCCGGCAAGGCCCATCCCCGGGATAGTCAGGGCAAGGACCTCATTCGCCGGATTTTCCAGGCCAAAGAGGCCCTGAAGGCCGACATCAAAGTGGCCTATCTTGCCAATTATGACACCTGGCTGGCCCGCCTCCTGACCGGGGGCGTGGACCTCTGGCTCAACACCCCCCAACCCCCCAACGAGGCCTCGGGCACCAGCGGCATGAAGGCGGCCTTGAACGGCGTCCCCAGTCTCAGCATCCTGGACGGCTGGTGGCTGGAAGGCCACATCGAGCACTTCACCGGCTGGTCCATCGGCGCCCCGGTGAGCCACGGCCCCGAGGTCTATGATTGCTCCAGCGACGCCGATTGCCTCTACAGCAAACTGGAGAAAGTCATCATCCCCAGGTATTACCGGCAGCGCCAGGAGTTTATGCAGGCCATGTACGGGGCCATCGCCATCAATGGCGCTTTTTTTAATACCCAGCGCATGGTCCAGCAGTATGTGGTGAAGGCGTATCTATAAAAACCATGACGGGGTAACCGCCTGGTGACCAGTAGGGGGCTGGCCGAGATTTTGCCGAAGGAGGCCGGACTGAAAATGGCACAATGTCGCCGCAGGCTTTACCGTGAAGTTCGAGTGTAGGGGCGGGTTTTAAACCCGCCCCTACCGCGTTTGTTCATACATTGTGAAATTTTCGTGCTACCCCCTGGCTCACGATTCATGCGCCAAAATGAAATTTTCGCGGTATAATTATAAATTAAGTTGAATTTCCGAATTTTCCTCACATTCCCCCGGAGGTTGACATGCCCTTAGAACTGGCTCCCAAGGTTTACTGGGTTGGCGCCATTGATTGGACCATCAGGGACTTCCACGGCTATCTTACCGAAAATGGGTCCACTTATAACGCCTATTTGATTGTCGATGATCACATCACCCTCATTGATACGGTCAAAAAGCAATATGTGCCCGAGTTGCTGGCCCGGGTGGCCGAAATCGTGGACCCGGAGAAGATTGATTATATTATCTCCAATCACGTGGAAATGGACCATTCCGGGGGGTTGCCCCAGGTTATCGAGCGGGTCAAACCGGAAAAAATCTTCTGTTCGCCCCGGGGCAAGGATGGCTTGACCCGCCATTTCAAAGCGGATTGGCCCCTGGTCGAGGTCAAGACCGGCAGCGAGCTGGCCATCGGGAGCTATAACCTGGCCTTCCTGGAGACCCCCATGCTCCACTGGCCGGATTCCATGATGACCTACCTCAAGGAAGAACAGATCCTGTTCTCCAGTGACGCCTTCGGGGCCCACCTGGCCTCCAGCTCCCACTTCGACGACGATTTGCCCGCCCACCCCATGCACTATCCCTGGCAGTTGAAAAAGTACTATGCTAATATTTTGATGCCCTTCGGGGCCCTGATCACCCAGCTTTTCGGCAAGATTGCTCAACTGGGCCTTACCTTCAAGATCATCGCTCCGGACCACGGCCTCATCTACCGGAAAAACCCCGCCTGGGTCCTGGATGCTTACCGCCGCTGGGCCGCCGGCGCCGTGGAGCCCAAGGCCCTGGTCATTTACGACACCATGTGGCACAGCACCGAACTGCTGGCCCAGGCCTTTGTCCAAGGTCTGACGGATGCGGGGGTGGAGGCCCAGTTGCACCACCTCCGGCGCACCCACCCCAGCGACATCGTTACCGAGGTCCTGGAGGCCGGCCTGCTCCTGTTCGGCTCCCCCACCCTCAACAACCAGATGTTCCCCACCATGGGGGAGTTCTTGACCTACCTGAAGGGCCTGGCCCCCAAGAACAAGGCCGCCATGGCCTTCGGGTCCTTCGGCTGGAGCGGCCAGGCGGTGGGCCTGATCAACCAGGAACTGGAGGCCATGAAGCTCAAGGTGGTGCACGAGGGCTTCAAGGTCAAATATATCCCCGACCCCGAGGAACTGGCCGCCGCCCGGGCCCTGGGCGTTAAGCTGGCCAGGGAGAATTTGCCAGGATAAATTTGCGGGGAGGGCCGGGGGACGCACTTACGAAAAATACGAAAAATACGAAAAATTCCCCCGCTCTCCCCTCAAACTCCCCTCCCAGCCCCCGGTAAGGGGGCATTTGGTGGCACAGGCGTCCCGCCTGTGCTGGAGAAAATCATCTTCATGCAATCGCCTCGTTGACGAACCATAAAAACGTCTTGACGTTTTGGCGTTAAAATGATAGAATACCGGTATGAAAACCTCACAGAAAAGAGCCACGATTTACTTCGATCCTGACCTTCACCGGGCCTTGCGGCTCAAGGCCGCGGAGACGGACCAGTCGGTTTCCGACCTGGTCAATAAGGCGGTAAAGCTCAGTCTGGCTGAGGATGTGGAAGATTTGGCCGCCTTCGCGGCCCGGGCCCACGAACCCAACCTGCCTTTTGAGGAAGTCCTGCAAGACCTGAGGCAGCGTGGCAAGATATAGGCTACTGATCAAGCCTTCGGCGGTCAAAGATATCGAAGCCATCCCGTCAAAGCGGGATCGCCGGCGGGTGGTGGAGCGCATCAGCAAGCTGGCTGAGGACCCTCGTCCATTCGGAAGCGAGAAAATCTCCGGGCAGGAGAAGTACCGGGTAAGACAAGGACGTTACCGCATCCTTTATGCCATCGAAGATCAGGATCTGGTTGTGCAGGTAGTCAGGGTCGGCCATCGGAAGGACGTTTACCGATAAGCATTTCAGGGATGATTGATGGGCAGGTCAAACAGTAATTCTGATAAGATCATTTTCTCCCGGTTCTTAAGCTCCCGCTTGACAACAAAAAAAAGCGTAGGGGCGGGTTTTAAACCCGCCCCTACCCCTACTTGAAAGCATGAACCAATCGTGGCCCAACCTCCCGGAAGCCGCCGCGGATTTCCGCTTTCTCCTAAGCCGGGGCTATCCCCGCCGGGCGGCCCTGGAGTTGGTGGGGAACCGCTACGGCCTGTCGCATACCGCCCGGCAGCTCCTGCACCGGGGGGTCTTCGCCCCGGCCCTCGCCCTCGCCCGCCGGGCCAAGCTAAGGCGGCTCCGGGATTTCCCGGGCCAACCCCTGGCCCTGGACGGCCACAACGTCCTCATCACCCTGGAGTGCGCTTTACGAAAACTGCCCCTGGTGGCGGCGGACGACGGCTTTATCCGGGACGTGGGCGAAGTTTCCCGGGCCTTTAAGGTCTCGGACGCCACCGACCGGGTCCTGACCCTGGTGGCCGATTATCTGGCGGCGCAGGCCACCGGGCCCCTACAGGTCTTCTATGATGCCCCTTTGAGCTTGAGCGGGGAACTGGCCGGGCGCACCCGGGAAATCTGGGCGTCCCGGGGCCTGGCGGTTAAGGCCGCCGCGGTGCCGGTGCCGGAGCGGGAGTTGGCCGCCTTCGATGGGCCCATTGCCACCAGCGACACCGCCCTCATCGACGTCCATGAGCCGGTGGTGGACCTGGCCGGGGAGATCATCCGGGGGCAGCCGGAAAACTCGGTTATCGATCTGAGGGGCGAGAACGCGGTGGCCGAAGAGCTTTCGTGAGTATTGGATTATTTTGTAGGGGCACAGCGGGCTGTGCCCTCAGTTACCTTGAGGCGCCCCCGGTTTATGGCCGACGGCCCCTCACCCCAAAAAGTTTGAGGAAGAAATCCCTCAGGGACTTGTCAAAAAACCGATTTTGGATTATATCATCTGAAAACGGGCGGTTAACTCAGTGGTAGAGTGCCATCCTCACACGGTGGAAGTCACTGGTTCAAATCCAGTACCGCCTACCAGCCAATTCAAGGGGTTACGGTCTTAGGCCGTAACCCCTTTTTAATTCCTGCTACCATTTTGCTCCTACTTTCTCTAAATATCGCCTTTTCCAGCCGGCCGACGGCATCTTGATTGGTGGGTTTCATCGGGTGGGTCTAGGGTTGTGTCCCAGAAAAATCTTTAAAACGAGTTCGCGCTTTTCCCTCCCCCTTGAGGGGGGAGGGTTAGGGTGGGGGTGATAAAAATCCTTTGGAATAATCCATGGTTATTCCCCCCTCCCCTAACCCCCTCCCGCCAGGGGAGGGGGAAATTGAAGACGGATTATTAAAGGTAAAACTGGGACGTGATACTAGCAAGGTTGGCGACAAAGCCGGCTGGGGGGGCGGGGGTGCCGGAAATAGACCTGATCAGGTTTTTTGCCGCTTCCATTGCCACCCGGAGAAAAACAGGGCCAGAAGAACGAGGACAATAGCCATCACCGCCCAGGGTGAACCTGATGCAGTAATGTTAGTCTCCTGGGGTTTTTGTTCCACCATCTCAAAGCCCTCAATCTTTTTCCTTTCCCCTTTGGCCAGGATGTCCTCATCCTTTTGGATCTCTTGAATGGTCCGGGTCAAACCTTCCCTGGTCTTTTTATGCTCCGCCTCCTGCTCTTTTTGGGTTTTGCCGGTGGCCTTGGCCATCACCCTCTTAAACCGGTCCATCTGCTGCGGCGTCAACAGCCCATGCCGGGAAATGATATCGGTCACCACCCGCTGCAGCTTCGGGTTGTTACAGATATGTTCACTACAGGCCACCCCTTTTTCGATGACGCTCAACGCGTAAGTTCGGGCCAGGTTCTTTTTCATCTCTAAAGGCGCCTGCCAGTAACCCTTCCGGTCGGCTTCCAGCATCCTGGCCGAGATGGATTGCAGGGCCCAGGGGTTGTTGCGGTCAAAGAAATCTTTCAGGCCCTGGTGGTATTTGTCTGTGAGATAAACCTCATGAATCTGCTCCCAATAAGTTTTATCCACCGCAAAGGGGGTGGTAACCTGGAAACCCCACAGGTGCTCCACGAATTTATCCATGAGCCGGGCTCCGGCATATCCTTCCTTTTTCATCCCTTCAATCCACTTGGGGTTGAGGTAGCGGGTTCGCAAGGCCTTGCCGATTGATTTGTTCAGGTCATCCAGGGTGACCTCTTTGGCTTTCTGGTTGTTGGCTATCAGGACATCCGGATATTTCCCGGCCTGGCTCTTCACCGCCAGGGACAAGCCTCCTAAAACGCCGTACATATCGTCGTTGTCCAGCATGTACACCAGGTTGGAGGAGCGGCTGTGCATGGTTATTTTGATATCCTTCAGGTTAATCTTGTAGGCGCTCTTCAAGGGTTTCCCCCAGAGTTTATCGCCGTAGGCAAAGGCGGCCTGGTGGATCCAGACATCGGCGATCTCCCGGTCGTCCTGCCAGGTGCCGCTATCCGGGATCAAATCCTGGACGGCATTGCCGTAGGCCCCGGGCTGGGGGCCGAACACCCGGGCCTGGCTCAACTCCCGGGCCTCAGCCGGGCGGTAGCCCTTCTCTTGCAGGGCCTGGGCGATTCTGGCGCTATGCAGGGCCACAAAATTTTCCACATCCCTGAGGGAGCCTGCCAGCCGCACGGCCCGATCCAGCCATTTGATCACCTGGCTGAAGGTGTCCCGATAAAGCCCTGAGGCTTGTAGCAGGACATCGATCCGGGGCCGTTTGAGGATGCTCCCGGGGATGGGTTTCAGATCCACCACCCGGTCTTTTTTGTCCCATACCGGGGTTATCCCCAGAAGATGCAGGGCCGCGGACTCGTTAACCCCTTCATTGCTTTGGGTCTCAAAGCTCCAGAGAATGATCCCCAGCTTGTCGGGATATACCCCGTGTTTTTCCCGGTAGCCCTTGATCATGTCGTCCGCCAGCTTCTGGCCCAGGGCAAAGGCCTCTTTGGAGGGCACCTTGTTCAGGTCGAGGCCGTGGAAATTTCTGCCGGTGGGCACCGCCGCCGGGTTTCGCACCGGATCGTTGCCCTCGCCGGGGGGGATATATTTCCCCTGCAGGGCCCGGAAGAGGGAGGCCATCTCCCGGGGGCCACATTCCTGCAGCCTGGCCATCATCTCTGCGGTTTTAATCTCCGGGCTCGCCACACAGATAGCCTCGGCCAGATCATGGAGGGGATCTCCCTGGGGGGAAACCCCATAGGTGTGGAATCCGTATGGGATCAGTCTTTCCTGTAATTCCAGGATATAATGCTCCACCTTTTCGATGGCCTCATCATCCAGTTCGGTTAATCCCAGGTCCCGACTCAGGCCTAATTTCCGGATCAGCTTCTGAACCCTTTTGAGCTTTTCGGCGGCCAGGTCGGCATCCTTGGCCTGGGCGATATGATATTCATCGATCAAGGCGGTCAATTGGCGATATTCCATATAGGAACCGCCTTTTTTCAACGGCGGGATCAAATGGTCGATAATCACCCCGCGCCCCCGCCGCTTGGCCTGGATACCCTCGCCGACATTATCGACGATGTAAGGGTAAATATTGGGAATGTCCTGAATCAGGACCTCCGGAGGGCATGATTGGGACAGGCCGATCTCTTTGCCCGGCAGCCATTCGTGGGTCCCGTGCTTGCCCAGGCTGATGATGGCATCGGCTTTAAACTCCTTTTTGAGCCACAGATAAAAGGCAATGTATTGATGATGGGGATAGAGCCTCCGGTCATGGTACATTTTATTGGGATCGTCACTGATTCCCCGGGTGGGTTGGGGCACCAGGATGATGTTACCCAGAGCTACCTGCGGAATAATGATCTCCCGGTTTTTGATCATGAGCCGGCCCTCCTCCGGTCGGCCCCACTGGCGGATGACCTCCTGCTGAAACTCCGGGTCCAATTCCTTGAACCATTGCTTATACTTGGATATGGGGATCCGGATGACGTCCCCGGCCGAGATTAGTTTGGCCAATTCTCCCGGGGCCCAGGAACCCACATTGCGGCCGCTCAACAGGATGCGGTTCTTGATCTCCTCTTCGGTGGGCAAACGCCCTTCCACCCGATAATCATTGCTCTTCAGAGACGAAAGGATATGGGCCATGGACCGGAAAATATTCAGATAAGTTGCCCCAATGTTCTGTTTTCCCGGGGGGTGGTTCCAATAGAGGATGGCGACTTTCTTGTCCCGGTTCGGTTTTACCTGCAGGGCGTGCCATGCCTTTATTCTTCGGACCACAAAATCGATATAGCCGGGCAGGGGGACGGTATCAAACACCGCCTGGGTCACACCCTTGAGACTGGCGGCTTCTTTACCTCCAACGATGGAGGGTTCGATGGCGCCGTTCAGTTCCGGGGTGCATACCTGCCAGGCGGTGAACAGGGGGGAGATGCCCCGGTCCGACCTTCGCCACTGATCGATGGTCTGGGCAAAGGTTGTAAGCGGCATGATAATCGGGGCGTCGATTTGTTGCAGGACGCTTTCGGTTTCATCCCGGAAACCGCTCAAAAACCGAAAAGAAAAGCCGCAGATGATCTGGACCCGCGGTTGGCCGCGCTCGTCCAGAAAGAATTTTTTTAAGGAGTTGTGGTGCGGGGGCGGGCCAAAGACCGGCAGGGCATTGATGCCTTCCCGTTCCAGGGCATGAATGAGCTGGGCTTCTATTTTGCCCCGGTCCTGTAAAGCAGCCACGTGAAAGGTGTGGAGGCCCACCCAAAAGCTGTTCGGTTTATATTTGCCGGCTCGTTGATACCAGGTGAGATAGTCAGGAAAAGTGGAGAAAATTTTCGGGGCCTCGGGATGGAATATCCCCGCGGCCGGCAGGATAAAAGGAGGATCGTAGGATACCCGCTCCCCCCGGTGGGACAGGACCATCAAGAGAAGATTCCGGATGTTGGCCACGGTGGGAGAGAAATAATATTTTTCAGTCCGGCTATCCGGTTGGTATCCTTGCCTTTTCAGCTTATCCAGCAGTTGGCCGCAGCGCAAACTGTAGAGCTTTATTTTTTTATTCTTCAGATTCTTGGTAACAAAATCGGCGATCTCATGATGCATAAAGTCGGCCAGGATGATGTCGGAGTCATTCAGGTCGTCGCTGGTTACCAGGTGGTTGCCGATTTCCCGATCCGTATAAAATCTAAAATCATACCGGTGCGACAGATCGGGAAGTTTTTCAAGTTCCTTGAAGGCCTGGGCGACCATAATACTGTCGCCGGCCCAGATGATCAGGGTAATCTTGGTTTTGCCCGGATTTGCCAGGATCAGGGAAGGGAGGAGGACGGCAATCAGGACCAGCGCCAGCCCGCTACTTGACCTCATCGGTTAGCCCTTCTGCCATATCCTCCGGAATATAGATCACCCGGCCGTCTTTTAACTGATAAGCGGTGCCCAGCTTCAGCCCTTCCTCTCCCCCGGCCTTCCGGTCGGTCACCTTTCTCACCTTGATCTCTTTGCCCTTTTTGGAAATGATCTGCCACTGCCCCCCTGATTTTTTCATAATGGTTATCTCACTGTCAGGATTAAAAAAATCGAGAACCTGGTAAGTGGACATCAGGGCCAGGAACAGCGCCACCAGAAAAACCAGGGCAACGTCAAACAGGTTGGCCACGCCGTGCAGCGGCTCATCCTGCCTTCTTCGGGACCATTGAGCCGGGCGGCTTTTTTTCAGGTATTTCATGGAAGGCCTCTACCTTGAAAAATTTAGTCGGCACAGGCTGGAAGGCCTATGCCACCAATAGCTTTCATGCTTTCCGGTTGTGCCAAAGGAACATGAATATCTGTTAAAGAACCGGCGGGACACGACCCTAATGCTCCATCTTTCTGGTCATGGCCTCAGTTATCAGCCCGATAAGACGCAGATCCTCGGTGACCCAGCGTTGCCTGGCCACCGAAAAGAGCAGGGCGGCGATCCCCAGGGCCAGCCCCACCACGGTGGTGGCAAAGGCCAGGATCAGACTGGCGGAGAGTTGGACCATATTCCCCTGGTTCAGGCCGGCCAGGCCGGTGCTCATGGGTATCAGGGTGCCCATCAGTCCCAGACTCGGACCGATGCGGATGATCAGGCGGATCTTATCCACTTCTCGGGCCAGGGAATATTCCTTCCGTTGGTTCAGGTCTTCCACCCGCTCGGCCAGAAAATCACTTTTGTTTTGGATAATATCTGCCAAATCCTTGGCGTATTGGCTGATATGGGCGGGGAGATTTTTGCCGATTTCCCCCGGGAGCCGGTGTTCTTGTTGAATGATCTCCAGGGAGTCAGACAAATGGCCGTTGGCCCGAAACTGCCGCCGTTTGATCCATTCAGCCAGGAATCCCCCGGCATAGACCAGCATCCAGAGGCTGAGCAGAATGAGGAGGAGCACCACCGGGTAAAGCAGGGCGGTGGAAATGGCATACAGGACTGCTTGCAAGGCAGGAAAGATATTCACGACAATCCTCCTTTAAAGAAGTAGACCTTGATAAATCCGGCGCCCACTAAAATAACGGCAATAATAAAAAACAGCGCCGTATAAAAAGTATCCAACTGGTTTACCGGATTGTTGGACGAAGCCATAGCAAAAGCGGCCTTGATCTCGGGATAAATCGGCGTGATAATAATTATGCAAAGAATATACAACCCCATCAAGGTCATAGTAATTCCCAGGAAAGAATTATTGGCGCCGATTTTATTACGAAAAGGGTAAATGAGGCCTAAAGTCACTACAATAATGGCACTAAAAAAAGCAAAGATGATTAAAGTAGTAGAGAGGTGAGATAAGGTAAAGAACGAATAGGCCAGCGTCAAATTCAGCAGGATAACCGTGGCGCCTACCGGGCAGGGTAAAATCAGGAGATAATCCGCCCAGCCAGAGGAGGTGCGCTCCTCTGGCGGTTGTTGCAGAAGCAAGGTTATGCCCCAGAAAAGCAGCCCCGCCGCCACCGCCACCGCCACCGGTAAGAACATCCCATAACCGACCATATTCATGCCCTGGTCCAGATAATCCAAGAGATTGAAGTGGGAGATCAGGAAATGCAGGCAGACAAACAGGAGCAGATAGACCCCCAGGGTGCTGAGAAGCCGGATCATTTTCTGGCCGGTGGTGATGGACCGGCGGTATATCTGGGTCCCCAGGCCCAGCCCCACCTTGATCCCGAAGACGCCCAAGGCGGCCAGGATACCAATTATCCACAGTTGTTTCACTATGATCCCTTATCCGTTTTTTGAGCCTCTGCGAGGTCCGTTATAGCCGTTGCCAAAAGTTTTTTCTTTTTCACCCCTCACCCTGACCCTCTCCCCTCAAGGGGAGAGGGGAATAAAGCAAGGAACTTTTGGCAATTGCTATAATCTGTAAGCCAGGGAACTCGCACCCCTCAACGGGGTCGAACACCGGCAGATTCAGCCTCTGCCTTGAAAAGTTTTTGGTGGCACCGGTATCTTACCGGTGCGGGTGCACAGGTTAAAAACCTGTGCCATCAAT
>Ga0307419_10002058_pt1 | contig 10306 bp, 8 predicted proteins | sample SalMarWE160230MG_2_FD_202512 | JGI IMG/M metagenome (GOLD analysis project Ga0307419, IMG submission 202512) | Salt marsh sediment microbial communities from the Plum Island Ecosystem LTER, Massachusetts, United States - WE1602-30 | ecosystem: Environmental > Aquatic > Marine > Intertidal zone >... | reverse complement strand
ATTTCCGCCAGATTTCTGCCCTGCTTTTCCAGGGGTATCGAATCAGGCTGTTCCAGATACACCCGGAGCAGGAGGAAAAAACGCTCCAGCTGGTTCAGCATGGCCACGGCTTCCCGTTCCTGCTTGCTGCTGGATATCTCCTCTTGCGCCTCTTCCCCCGTGTAGGTCCGTTCGAAGGAGTCGTTGAGGGACGTGAGAAAGGGGAGCAGGTTGAGGGCCGAAAAGGTATCCCTGGTTTGCTCCAGATCCTCGGCTTCCTGCAGCAGTAATCCCCAGGTTGAAACAAACTCACGGTCCAGCTTGAGATCGATTGTATGAACGAAGCTCATCAGGCGGGGATTGGCCTGTACCTCTTTGGCATAGGCCTCGGCGCAGGCGATCATCTCCTGCCGATCCGAACCCTCGATCGTGATCATCACCACCGTCCCACCGTGAAACCGGTCATTGACCTCTTCGAAGGCCTTCACCTGAGGGTTGTCCTCCGGGAGAAGATCCTTCATCTGCGTCTTCACCTCTATGGTGCCGGCGGCAATGATGCTCAGCACGAACAATACCAGGGCGATGCCCGGAATCACCTTGTGGTAGCGGATCACAAAACTCGCCAGAGCGCCCATGACTCGTTCTTCGAACTTCATTCCAATCCCCCCTGTACGAATGGCCTGAGGGGGCGCAAGATGCTTGCGCCCCTCGCCAAAACGGTAATACCAAGCCCAGGCATCGAAACCGGCCAAAAGTATGGTCGGGGTATGGTTCGCTCATCGTCGCTCCCTCACCGGCGTACGAACGACAGCAGGGCCGGCAGCAACAACATGGTGGCGATCAGACAAGTGGCGATTCCCAGAAACAGGACCGCTCCGATCGAGGCGATCGACGGGAAGGAACCAATCAGCGCCAGGGAGCCGAAGCCGATCATCGTGGTCAAGGCTGAGAGAAACACTGCCTTTCCGGTGAACAGGTATACGGTTTCCAGATCCTTCTCGACTCGGAAGCGGTGTACAATATGGATCCCGAAGTCGATCCCCATGCCGATGACCAGAGGAATCACCGCGATGTTTACCGCGTTCAGCTTCATCCCCAGCAGAGGGTAGATTCCCAGCATCCAGATCATGCCTGCCAGCAGAGGGACCGCCGCCAGGATCGCGTAGCGGAAGCTGCGGAAAGATATGATCATGACGGCGAAGACCACCAGAAAGATGTACAGCGCTGCCTTCTTGGAGCCGCTCTCCACGTCCTCGGTCCAGGACACCATAACCGGGACCCAGCCGGTGATCTTTGGCGAAATTTGAGCCATCCGCTCGTTGAAGCGAAACATACCTTCTTTGCTGATGGTCGCAGATTTCACGGGGTAGGCGAACACGAGGCTGCGGCTTCCCCCTTCTTCGAGAAACTGCTTGGCGTACTGCTCCGGCAGGTCCTTTGGCTTGATCTTGCGATCCACCCGGGCCATCGCCGTTACAATCCGGTCCATTTCAGCGGCGAAGCTCCGATCCAGGTTCGTGACAGCCCGAGCCGCGGCTGCCGGGTCAGCCTCGATCAGTTCAATCACCTTCTGAAACACCTCGGCTCCCGGCTCACCCACCTCGGCACCGAAGATCTCTCGAATCATCTGATTTCGCTTGGCGACGATCTTGTTGCCTTCTCCCAGGCCGGCCACCGAAAGGTCCCCGATTTCGATGACATTCCACTCCAGACGCTGGATCTGGTAGGCCAGCTCCTCCGTACGTTCGGGGGTGTAGGAGTAATCGGCATCGTAGCGGGTGCCCTGGGCGCGGATCTTTCGGATCTCGTCCAGCCGGGCAACCTGCTGTTCGTCCGAAGGGATGAATTGTGCTATGGAACTGACTTCGGCAATGAGGGATTCCTGTTCCAAGGCCTCCTGCAGCTGCCGGGCTTCTTCCACCGAATCGGCCACGGCCATTGCGGACATGATGTTGATGTCGAACTTGTCCAGAACTTTATTGTACATCTTTATAGAGGTCATCTGCGCTGGCTCCAGCTTCATCATGTCGTATTCCATTCGGTTCAAGAAAGCCGCAGCAAAAAGACCGCCGGTTATCACCAGTCCCACGGCCAGGGTTACCCATTTGTGGCGGAAGGTGGTCTCGCCCAGCCGGGCAATGAAACGGTACTCCACCTTGGGCAGCCGCGACCTGGCTGGACTTCGCTTCACGAACCAGAACAGCAACGCGGGCAGGATGAAAAACAGCGCGACGAAACAGGAGAGGATTCCCATCCCGGCCAGCACGCCGAACTCAGCCAAAGCCACGGATCCGGTGGCCGCCATGACGAAGAAACCGATCGCAGTCGTAAGCGCGGCCAGGAAGGTGCCCATGCCGGAGCGCACGTACATGTTGCGCAGCGCCTCCCTGGGCTCCAGTCCGGAGGAACGGTAGGTCGTGTAGTTGGTGACCAGCTGGATGCCGTAGTCGATGCCCAGTCCGATCAACATGACCGCCATGAAGCTTGTAACCATCGTGATCTCCTGAAAGGTGATCCCCAGCAGACCGTAGGTGTAAACGATCCCGAAGACCAGAACGACAAGAGCGAAAACGACCGAGCGGATCGGATTGAAGGAGAAGATGAACAGCAGCAGAATTACCACCAGGGCCACCAGGGCGGGGACCAGCATGTCGAAGCCCATGGCCTCCTGCTCATCCGCACCCACGGCGACCTCACCGGTATACGCCACCGTGACATCGGGAAACTGCTGCTGAATGTCCCGACGGATCTTCTTGATAACACCCGTCATATCGACCATCTTCTGGATATCGTCGACGGAGAAATTGGGCAGGATGGAGAACAGCAGCATGGAGTTGTCCGGGCTGTAGCCGTACAGGTCGCCGTACAAAAAGGTCTCGGCCAGCTGTTTTCCAGCCGTCTCCGCGGCCGGGTCACCGGGAATTTCCAGATACTCGCTGAGCAATCCGAAGAAAGCCTCCAGCTGGTTCAGCATGGCCACCGCCTCGCTCTCCTGCCGATGGGTGGAAATTTCCTCCTCCGCTTCCTCTCCGGTGTAGGTCTTTTCGAAGGAGTCGTTCAAAGACATGAGGAACGGCAGCAGATTCAATTCAGCGAAGGTGTCCCGGGACTGCTCCAGGTCCTCGGCCTTCTGCAGCATCAGAGCCCATTTGGTCACGAACTCCCGGTCCATCTTGAGGTTGATCGTCTTCACGTACTGCATGGCCTCGGAACTGTTGCGTACCGCAGCGGCAAAAGCTTCGGCGGCTTCGGCCATACGCTTCTTGTCCTGCCCCTCCACGGTGATCATCAGGGACATGCCGCTGTTGAACGCCTCATCGATTTCGTGGATGCTCTGCACCTGCGGATTGTCGTAGGGCAGCATGTCCTCCATCTGAGTGGTAACCCGGATGTTCAACGCGGCGAAAAGGCTCAGGGCGAGCAGAACGATTGCGGCAATCGGGATGATCTTATGATAGCGAATCACAAAATTGGCGATCCCCCCCATGATCTTTTGTTCGAGTTTCATGCGTTCCTCCTCGTGTTCTCGATCTCCTCTATTTTTTCAGGTCGTGTGAGCTGACCCTCACCAATAGTCGATAGAACGTTCGTTCGATTCAGATCCACAAAAATCATCACGTCCTCCCCTTCTTCAGCACACGTTCCCGGAAATACCACAGGAAACCGTCGACAAAGGCCCGCCGTGATTGTTCCGGGTCAAATCCGTAGCGATCACACCACATGTCTGAAAACACGGTGTATCCGACCAGGGGGAGGGAAAGCATGAAAAAGGCTTCGTGCATGCCTTCGAGGTCCCTGTCGAAGGCCTTCACCGTATCGATGTGGTGCTCTACAGCACTGGCCACAACTTCCTGAGCCGCAGGAGACTGAAAGTTCCACAGTTCGAGCAGGGGAACCTGCTTGGGATTCTTGATCGACTCCATCAACAGAATCGTTACGATTCCCCGATTCTCCTCCATGAACTCGACCATCTCCTCCATGATGACATCCAACTTCTCCATGAAATCAGACGCATATCGTTCGAAGAAGCTCTTTTTGAAAGCAACTCCTCTGGCCACGAAGTCATCGAGCATTGTCTGCAGGATCTGCTCTTTGTTTTTGAAATGATAGTAGATGACGGATTTACGGATCCCCACGTTCCGGGCGATCTCTTCGATGCCGGTTCCTTCGAATCCTTTGACTGCAAACAGCTTCTCCGCCTCTTTGAGAATCCTCTGTTTGGTGGATCCCTCGGTATCTTCCCGTTGTTGATTCGCCATCTCACTCCTTTCCCGCCTGTATATAGAACGTTCGGTCTAATTATAACACGAGTGTTGTGATACGGCAATATCTTTTCTATTTTTTTTTAGCAGAGATGCAGGGGGATGGACCGCAACGCGGCGTTGAGAGGGATACACCTCCCACACGCTGCAGACATTCAGTTTCCCCTCAATCGATTGCGTCGTGGATCGTTTGCACAGCCCGGTGGAACTGTTCGGCCTGCACCACGAACAGAGCCGAAATCTTAGAGGATCCCTGTTCGATCAGCCGAAGGCGGATATCCCGTTGACTCAGCCGCTGAAGGACAGTGAGCGTGATGTCGGGGCGGTTCGAGAGTCCCTCCCCTACAACGGCGATCACGGCCATATTCCCGAGAATCTCCAGATGATCCGGATCGAGTTCTTCCGCGATAACGCCCCTGAGCAGCTCCCCCTTCTCTTCCAGCTGTTTTTCGGGCACCAGCAGGAGCAGGCTGTCGATTCCCCAACGCTCCCACTCCCAATCGACGCCGTGGCTCGCCAGGATCTCGAGGACCTTCGAGCGATACCGCGGATGTTTGCGGAGCAGGAATTTTTCCAAATAGATGAGCCCGAGTCCACTCCGGCCGGCTACCCCGGCGATTGGCTGTACCTGGACGTTCCGTTCGGCCGAAATTACGGTCCCGGGATCCTCCGGGCGGTCCGTGTTGCGGATATGGATCGGTATCTTCAGCTCATATACCGGAAGGATCGCCTCCTCGTGCAGTACCTTGGCTCCCATGTAGGAAAGCTCCCGTATTTCGCGGTAAGTCACTGCGGCCATAGGCTGCGGATCCCTGACGATCCTGGGATCGGCTCGCAACAGGCCGGATACGTCCGTCCAGTTTTCGTACTCCCGGGCATTCAGTGCTTTGGCTACCAGAGCCCCGGTGATGTCGGAGCCTCCCCGAGAAAAGGTTTTGATCTGCCCATGCGAATCGCTGCCGTAAAAACCGGGGATCACGTACAGCCCGGAGCCTGCCAGCTTCTCAGCCGTGCGCCGGTAGCTCGATTCGGCGACCGTATCATTTCGGTCCAGCTGAATGATCTCGGCTGAATCGACAAACTCCGCCTTCAGGTGGGCGGCCAGGAGACGGGCGCACAGATACTCCCCCCGGGACGCGGCCAGATCCGCCGAGGCTCCGGAGTCCAGTTGCCGCCTGAGCTCCTCCAGCCAGCCGCGAATCTCCGAGCCGGTTTCCAGCTCCCGATCGATTTGCAGGTAACGATTGCCGACAGCCTGGAAAGGCTGTTCGTAGGATTTGCCCTGAGCGGCCAGGGACTGACAGGTATAGAGCAGATCGGTGATCTTCTCATCCTGGGAGCTTCTTTTACCCGGAGCGGAAACAACGATATAGCGGCGGCGCGGATCTGATCGGATAATCGCTTCGATCTTCCGTATCTGCCGGGCCTCCGCCACCGAGCTGCCGCCGAACTTGCATACGATATCGTCCATCAATCTTTACCCGATGAAGTATGTCCGATCTGTCAACGCAGCTGAGACAAAGCCTGCTGCAACCTGTCGATACCCCGGCGACATTCCTCGGTGGAGCAGGAGTAGGCGATGCGCAGGTACCCCTCTCCTGCGGTTCCGAAAACACTGCCGGCTACCGTGGCGATCCCGTGCTCCTTCAGCAGGTGCTGCGCCAAATCCGCGGAGCTTTTCCCGAATCGGCTTATATCGGGGAAGGCGTAAAATGCCCCGGTTGGCTCGGCCAACCGCACCCCCTCGATTGCCTCGAGACCCTCGACTATGATCTTGCGGCGGTCGGTAAAAGCCCCCACCATCTCCCCGACGCAAGTCTGATCCCCGCTCAGCGCCTCGGCGCCTCCGTACTGGATGAATGTGTTCACGCACACGGTCGTGTACTGCCGCACCTTCAGCAGAGCTTGAGTCAGTTCCGCAGATGCCACGGTCCAGCCCAGTCGCCAGCCGTCCATGCTGTAGGTCTTGCTGAATCCGTTTATGATGATCGTCCGCTCCGGCATCCCGGCCAAAGGATAAATGCTGGGAGCAACCTCCTGGTCACCGTAGTAGATGCGGTTGTAGATCTGATCCATCAGAACGAGCAGGTTGTGTTTCCTGGCCAGTTCAGCCAGGGCTTCGAGGTTCTCCCGGCTCTCGACACAACCGGTCGGATTTCCAGGAGAGGTGATGCAGATCATCTTGGTTCGATCGGTGATCCGGGATTCCACCGCCGTTGGTTCCAAAGAGAAATTAGCTTCCGCCCGGGTTGGGACCTCGACGGGCCTGCCGCCGGCAAGGACCGTGCAGGACTTGTAGTGATGCCAGTTCGGATCGGCCACCAGAACCTCATCCCCGGGGTTTATGAACGCCAGCATCGCCGCCATGATCCCCTCGTTTGCTCCGGCCATGACGATCACCTGCTTCTGCCAGTCTACCGATACCCCCGTGTCCAGCTTTGTTCTTTCGGCGATTGCCTGGCGCAGGGAAGGAATACCGAGATTCGGTGCGTAGTGCACCTCCCCGCGCTGGAGCGCTGCGCTCGCCGCCTGTTTGATGTGTGCCGGGGTGTCAAAATCGGGACGGCCGATCTGCCAGTGAATGACATCCCGACCCTCCGCCTCCATAGCGCGGACCGCCTCAAAGACCTTGCGAATCCCGGAAAAGGGAACCCCATGCACGCGATCCGCGGCAAACTGCTCACCCGCTTGTGCCATAAATGCCTCTCTAATCTTACTTATTTAAAAGATCACGCAGAACCAGCTGTTCCGCGATCTGGACGGCATTCAGAGCCGCCCCCTTGCGTATGTTGTTTGACACGATCCAGAGGTTCAATCCGTTCTCTATCGAGAAATCCTCACGTATCCGCCCCACGAACGTGGCATCCTGCTGATCGCTCATGATCGGCATCGGATACTTCAAGTTTTCCGGATCGTCCAGGACGACAACGCCGGGACTGTTCTCCAGAACACTCCGCGCTTGCTCCGGGGATATCTTGGTTTCCGTTTCGACGTTCACGGCTTCCGAATGTCCGTAGAAAACGGGCACTCGGACGCAGGTGGCGGTTACCCTGATCGAATCATCCCCCATTATTTTTTTTGTCTCATTCACCATCTTGTACTCTTCCCTGGTGTATCCCCCCTGCTGGAAGACGTCGATGTGGGGAATGACGTTGAAGGCGATCTGATACTGAAAGCCTTCGGGATCTACCGCTGTGCCGACCTTGCAAAACTGCATCGATTCCCGCTCCAGCGCCAGAGAGCCTTTTTGTCCGGCCCCGGAAGTAGCCTGGTAGGTGGACACCACGACCCGCTTGATCTTTGCCCGATCATGGATCGGTTTGAGCACCACTACCATCTGGATCGTCGAGCAATTCGGATTGGCGATGATCCCCCGATGCAGATCCAGATCGCCGGCATTCACCTCCGGAACCACCAGCGGGCAGGACGGATCCATGCGCCAGGCCGAAGAGTTGTCCACGACGACCGCCCCCTGTTTCACCGCTTTGGGGGCAAGATCCAAACTGGCCGCGCCGCCTGCGGAAAACAAGGCAATGTCGATTCCTTTGAAGTTTCCTTCAGTGGCACCCCGGACTTTTACAGCCTCCCCTCGAAAATCTATATCCCTGCCCTCATTTTCAGGCAGATCCAGGGGACGCAGCTCGCCTACCGCATCCGTATAGCGCCCTAGCGCGTCCCGGCGTAGAATTCCACCCTACGTTCGAGCCTGTTCACCAACTCCGACACCAGGTAGGCAAAGAGAAAAATGAAGATGACCAGGGCCCAGAATCGATCCATCAGGAAGTTGCGGGAGTACAGCTCAAACAGCTCTCCTATGCCCATTATGGCAATCAGCAGCTGTCCGACTACCACCCCCCGGACCCCTCGGATCATCCCCAGTCTCAAGCCCGCCAGGATCTCCGGCAGAGCAGCCCAAAAAATCACCTTGGTGTAGACTTCGATGTTCCTGGCCCCGAAGGAGCGGGTCATCTCCAGGAGCGAGGGGTTGATGCCCTTCACTCCGGCCCGGGTGTCCAAGACGATGATCCAAACCGAAAACAGCACAACCGTTACCACGACCGTAGCCTGCCCGAAGCCGACGATCACCATCAGCGCCGGGACGATCGCGGTCAGAGGTGCGCTAACGAACACATTGACCCACATCCCTAAAAGTCTGTCCACGAATTTCACACGCCCCATCAGCACCCCGAGAGGGATGCCGATTACTACGGCCAGTCCGACGCCGGTGGCAAAGGCCTGCACACTGATCACCAGGGCTTCATAGAATTTCTTGGTCACAAAGAGGTTGGCCAGCGCTTTTAGCACGTCGAGGAAGGGCGGGATCAGGAACAACAGTTCCAGCCTGCCGATCACTTCCCAGAGGACCAGCCAGACGAGTATCGCAAAAACCATAGGAATCCGCTTTCCGAAAATTACCATGCCGTACCTGCTCTCTTCTTCAGATCAAATACTGTTTGAGGATCTGCCAGAGTTCTTCGACGACGTCGAGGTATTTCTGATCCCTCCGGATATCTTCCACGTTCTCTACCCCATCGAGCCGGGTATCCACGATCCTCGTGACTTTGCTCGGCCTGGGGCTGAGCAGAACCACCTGGTCGGACACGTATACAGCTTCCTCGATGCTGTGGGTAACGAAGACCACCGTTTTCTTCTCGATCTTCAGGAGGTTCAACAGGTCTTCCTGGAACTTCCTGCGGGTCTGCTCATCTACCGAAGCGAAGGGCTCGTCCATGAGAAGGATCTCCGCATCCACCGCCAAAGCCCTGGCAAGACCGACCCGCTGGCGCATCCCTCCGGAAAGCTCGTGGGGGTAAGCCTTGTCAAAACCGCTAAGTCCCACCTCGTCTATGTATCGCCGGGCGATTTCGTAGCGTTCCTTCTTGGGCACGCCCCGAAGCTCCAGACCAAAGGCCACGTTGCGGATCACGGTAGCCCAGGGCATGAGCGCGAAATCCTGGAACACAAAGGCTCTCTCCGGCCCCGGACCTTTGATGCGTTTTCCCTTGATCAGCACTTCCCCCTCCGTTTTGTCCAGCAGTCCGGCGATGATCTTGAGCATGGTCGTCTTTCCGCAGCCGCTTGGGCCGAGCAGCGTGGTGAGCTCGCCTTGGGGGATCTTCAGATCGATGTTGGCGAGGGCTTCGACACCTCCGGCGTAGATTTTTTTCAGCCCTTTGATTTCGATAATGGAATTGTTTTGCATGATCGAACGTACCTCTTTATCAAGGAGACTATTAAGCGGCCGACCGTTCCCGTCGGAACAGCAGGGCTTCCAGCCACTGCAACGCACTGACAACCACCGTGGCGAAGACCACGATCGCGACAATCGAAGCGAACATCTGCGGATACAAGGCCAGGGCACGATAGTAGGTGATCAGATCACCGATCCCCGTGGGGGTAATCAACAGTTCGGCCAGCACGATTCCGACGAATCCGGATGCAATGCCCAAGCGAAGTCCCGCGAAGATGAGTCCGCTGGCATCGGGAATGATGATCTTGAAGATCTGCTGGCTCCGGCTGCCCAGAAACGACTTGCTCATCTGAATGAGAGTCGGACTGGCGTTGCGGATTCCCTTGTAGGAGTTCAGTACGATAACAGGGGCAGCCATCAGCACGACGGCGAACACCTTGGCAACGAAGCCGATCCCATACAAGAAGGTTATCAGCGGAATCAAGGCCGCCATCGGTGCACTCTGCACGATTATGAAAACCGGCAGAGTAAACCACTCGAAGGTTCGATACAGGCCCATGAGGATCCCGAACAGAATCCCGGAGGTGCCGATAATGAGGATTCCAACCCCAAGGGGTTGCAGGGTCACACTGAAAGCGGTCGGGAGCGTTCCATCTGCAATCATGCGGAAGAAGGCCACGGCGGTTGCGCTGAATGTCGGAAAGGCGATGCTGATGGGTTTTCTGCCCGCCAGCTCCCAAGCCCCGAACACGACTACCAGGGACAGCAGCTTCCAGAGAAACCGCGGATTGAAGCCAGTTTTTTGCTGTGTGCTCATACTGCGTCTACCTCTACCTGAAGGTGTAGAACGGATAGGGCTCTACCCCCTGCTTCA
>Ga0307419_10002057_pt1 | contig 10308 bp, 11 predicted proteins | sample SalMarWE160230MG_2_FD_202512 | JGI IMG/M metagenome (GOLD analysis project Ga0307419, IMG submission 202512) | Salt marsh sediment microbial communities from the Plum Island Ecosystem LTER, Massachusetts, United States - WE1602-30 | ecosystem: Environmental > Aquatic > Marine > Intertidal zone... | reverse complement strand
ATTTCATCCGGCCGGGTAAACCGATTGAGAATGCCTTCGCCGAGAGCTTTAACGGAAGGTTAAGGGACGAGTGTTTGAACACGAACTGGTTTCTGAATCTGAAGCATGCCCGTGAAATCATCGAAGACTGGCGGAAGTACTATAACGAGGTCAGACCCCACAGCTCTTTGAAAGGAAGTACCCCAAAGGAGTATGCTGAAATAGCGATGGGACTCTAGACAGTGATGCTACTAATTATGGGGGAAGGTCACTATGAACGGTCCCACTACGTATTTATGGGGATGCCTGTCCTCAACTGCGTATAAATACGCGATATCATTTGCCCTATCTATTTCAGATTGAAGTAACAATCCGCTATTTTGTTACCTCATTGTACAAAGTAGCTATACATTCAGCCCTTAATCTCCTGATACAACCTCAAACTCTCCTCCCACTTCACACTCCTGGTATATCTCAACACTATGTCCAGACTCTCCCAACCACCCAGTCTCATAACATGCTCCACATCAAGCCTAGCCCTATGCAGATTACTGAGAAATATCACTCGGCGACCGTGCCAAGGTGAATAACAAATTTGACTGTCAATTGTTTGCTTCCATTCCTTTACTAAAGGAGGGGGGGGAAATATACGAAATGTTCTATACCCCTCTATGCAGGTTACTCCTCTCAATTTGGGCGGTGGGTGTGTATATCTACCGGGCATAATCCGCAGATGCCGCGATGACGGGCGGGTGGGAAAAGATATCTTAATCCGGGGACGATGGGAGGGGTTTGACACCAGTTACGAAAACACGTTAATCTGGAATATCAGTATAGCCTGAAAATCTCGAACTATCAGCTTTCAATCCGCCCAGGAGGTCCGGTATGAAAAAAGTAGCCGTGGTGGGCGTCGCCCAGACCAAATTCAGCGGCCCCCAGGAAAAGACCGGCGTGGAACTCTTCGCCGAAGCCGCGACCGAAGCCATTACGGAATCGAACCTGACGCCGAAAGATATCAAGGCTTTATTCGTGGGTAATGCGCTGGCCGATTTCGAGGAGGGGCAGGGCATGATTCAATCCTACGCCGCCGAGAACATCGGCTGCCTCTACGTACCTGCCAACCGTTACGAGGGAGCTTGCGCTTCGGCCAGCATGGCGGTACGGGACGCTTTCATCTGGGTGGCTTCCGGTTACTACGATATCGTCCTGGCGGGGGGTGTCGAGAGGGCGGCCACCATGGGCACCGGACTGGCGACGCGTACCTTCGCCATGTTCAGCGACGCCCACTACGAATACCCGGCCGGGGTAACCTTCCCGGCGGTCTTCGCCATGCTCGCCCATCTCTACGCTGATACCTATAAAATACCCCTGCAAAAACTCCGGGAGCAGATGGCCTGGGTAACCATACAGTCGTACCGGCACGGCAGCGTCAATCCCAAGGGTCAGTTCTACGGCAAGAACGCCGATATGACCGTAGAGAAAGTCCTCGGCAGCTTCGTGGTTGCCACGCCGCTGACCCTGCATGACTGCTGTCCGTTTTCCGATGGCGCCGCCGTCGTAATACTGGCCTCCGAGGAAGCCGCTAAAAAGCTGACCAATAAGCCGGTATTTGTTACCGGCATCGGGCAGGCATCCTGCGGCACGCTCTCCAACCAGAGCGATTACCTGCCCCGAATCAGGGCGCGGGAAGTATCCTCGCAGCAAGCCTATGACATGGCCGGGCTTAAGCCGGAGGATATAGATGTTTGTGAACTGCACGATTGTTTCAGCATCGCCAGCCTGATTGCCGCCGAGAGCCTGGGATTCTTCGATTACGGTACCTCCGGCGAAGCCTGGCAGAGGGGCGAGGCGGATATCGGGGGTAAAGTAGCCATCAATCCATCCGGCGGGCTCAAGTCCAAGGGGCATCCCATCGGGGCTACCGGCGCGGGGCAGGTCTACGAAATCGTCCGGCAGATGCGGGGCGAGGTAGAGTCGGAGCGGCAGGTCGAAAATGTAAAAACCGGCCTGACCGATACCCTGGGCGGGGATGGCGGCACCCTGGTCAATATAATTCTCGAAAGAGGCTGGTAATATGGAACACAAGCTTATTTTCCATGACTATAACGAAGCCCTCAAGGAGAGCCGATTGCTGGGACTGAAGTGTCGGGCTTGCGGCGCGATTACCGTGCCGCCCAAGATAGTCTGCCGGCAGTGTACCGGTGCCGACCTGGAAATTACTGAACTGAAGGGTAATGGTAAAATCCGGACTTTCACCGCGGTGAATGTCGCTGCCGAGGGGCGCGAAGAAGAAGCCCCCTACACTATTGTTATGGTGGAGCTGGAAGAAGGCCCCTGGATAATGGGCAACCTCGAGGGTACCGACCCCGCGGATACCTCGATGGAGCTCATCGGGAAGTCGGTAACGATGTCCCACCGCGTATTTGCCGGTGACAAGTATTCCGCCGGCGAAGGCGCCTGTCCCGTTTTCAGTCTGAGCGATTGAGAGGAAAATGACGCAACCGTACTCACGTCATATCAAACTCGATAAGGTAATCAATTTCCGGGATATCGGCGGTTATCCCACGCGGGACGGCTACATAGTAGCCTGGCGGCGCATCTTCCGCAGTGGTGACCTGGCTAAGATGAGCGCCGGTGATTATTCTCATCTCACGGAAGAAATCGCTCTTAGTTCAGTCCTCGACCTGAGAAGCGACATGGAAACCCAGAGAGGAACCTTTCCGCTTCCCGAGGCCGGGATCAATTATTACAATATACCCTTCATGACCGACGGCGGGAACCCCGAGGAGGAAGGCCGCCTGTTCGGAAAGATAACCAACATGGGACAGTTTTACCTGCACCTGGTTCAGCGTCCTGAATTCGGTAAAAGAATCCTCGAAGCGCTGGAGTTAATCGCCGTACCGGGTAATCACCCGCTCGTGTTTCACTGCGCCGTGGGCAAAGACCGCACCGGCATTCTGGCCGCGGTACTTTTATCCGCGCTGGGCGTGGCCGATGAAGATATTATTGAGGACTACACCCTGTCCGGCCCCTACATGGAACAGCTTCTCAGTGATTTCGACGATGACCCCGAGATGGCGGAGTTTCCCCAACATTTACCCGCTTTTTTCTGGAAAGCCTCGGCGGAATCGATGGAGATGTTCCTGACAACGCTACAGCATGAATACGGTACGATAACGGACTATTTATACACCCAGGGGGCCGAACAAACTTTGATAGAAAAGCTAAGAAAAGCACTGCTGGTCTGATTCCTTCGGCATTTTAGTCAGGTTTGGATAAGTTTGGAGAATCAATATCCCCGACATATTAAATTCGATGCTATCCTGAACTGCCGCGACATCGGCGGCTACCGGACTAAAGACGGCGACACCGTAGCCTGGCGACGCATTTTCCGCTGTGGTGAAATTCACCACATGACCCAACATGACATTACCCGGCTCCGTGACGAACTCGGCGTCACCTCGGTAATCGACCTCAGGGGTTCACGGAGGGTAGAGAAAACGGGAATCGGGCCCCTTAATGAGGCTGAAATCCGATACCACCACGTACCCCTCACCGTCATTATGGATGATACAACCAACCAGATAAAAGAGCAGTATCTAGATTCCACCTTCTCAAATATGGGAGAGATCTATCTCTATCGTATCAGAGATGAGGATTATATCCGGCGGATAATTGAAGCCCTGGAAATCATCGCCGCCCCGGAAAACCACCCGCTGGTGTTCCACTGCAACGCCGGCAAAGACCGCTCGGGTGTCCTGGCGGCAATCCTTCTCAGCATCCTGGGCGCGACCGACAGAGATATCATCGAAGACTACACCCTGACGGCACCTCATATGAAAGCATTCCTCGACCGCTGGGACAATGACCCGGTTACGGAGGATATCCACAGAAATCTGCCGGGATACCACATGCTGGCGGCACCGGAATCGATGGATTTGTTCCTGGCAACGCTGCGGCGGGAATACGGTTCGATAGCGGACTATTTTTACCGTCAGGGGATGGAACCCACCCTGGTAGAAAATCTGAAAAAAGCGCTGCTGGTCTGATTCTAGGTATCGGCCAAGATTCTCCGGGCGATGGTCATCCGCATCATCTCCGAGGTGCCTTCGTATATCTCCAGTATCCGGGCATCACGCACGTAGCGTTCCAGGGGATAGTCCTTGATGTAACCGTAGCCGCCGTGTATCTGGAGCGCCTTGTTGGTGACGAAATGTGACATCTCCGAACCGAAGACCTTGGCCATGGCGGCTTCCTTGATAAACGGCAGACCACGGTCATAGAGGTCGGCGGCGCGATGGGTCAACAGCCGGGTGGCATCAATCCGGGTGGCCATATCCGCCAGCATGAACTGCACAGCCTGGAAATCGGCAATCGGCCGGTCGAATTGATGGCGTTCCCTGGCATACTGTAAAGCGGCCTCGTAGGCCGCCCGTGAAATACCCACCGCCTCGGCGCCTACCGTCACCCGGCTGACGTTGAGGGCTTCCAGGGCAATTTTGAACCCCTGTCCCTCGTCACCAAGTCGGCTCTCTTCAGGGATAAAACAGTCCTGGAATATCAACTCCACCGTTTCACAGCCGCGCATACCCATCTTGTCCTCGTGTTTGCCGACGGATATTCCCGGTGTGTCTCTCTCGACGATAAAAGCGGTAACGCCTTGTCGCTTTTTTGATTTATCCACGGTAGCGAACAGGATAATAATATCCGCCCGGGCGCCGTTGCTGACGAACAGCTTGGTACCGTTAATGACATAGCCATTCTCTTGCCGGGTAGCCGTGGTAGCTATGGAAGCAATATCGCTACCGGCTCCGGACTCGGTCAGGGCAAAGCAGGCCAGTTTTTCACCGCGGGCGTGCGGCGGCAGGTATCGCTGCCTTTGTTCTTCCGTCCCGTAATCCAGGAGCGTGACGACCGCTAGAGACAGGCTGATACGCAGGTAGTTACTGACGGCCGCCGAAGCATGGGAAAGTTCTTCAATCGCCAGACATAGCTCCACCAGCCCTTCGCCATTACCCCCATATTCTTTGGGGATGGTCAGCCCCATCAATCCCAGCCCGACAATTTTCTCCAGCGACTCCGCCGGATACTCGTCACTACGGTCTATTTCAGCCGCCACCGGCTCCAGTTCCGCCGCAGCAAATTCCCGCAACATCGATTGCAGCATTTTCTGTTCTTCGTTGAGGCTAAAGTCCATTTTTATTCCCGCTTTCCCGTTTCTTTATATAGTCGCTTAAAAGTCCGGCCATCTTTCCGGCGGCCCGCCGGGGAACGCTCTTCCCCCGCAATAAATCATCCACCTGTTTTCGCAGCAACTCGCTATCCTGAATACTACATATAAAATCCTTGAAAACACCTTCCAGGTTCTCCAGGATGTCCAGCCGGATCCTGACTCTGCGCTTTGCCTCTATGCCATTACCTGAAGTGAGGTAGTCGTGATGTTCGCTGATAGCCCCGGCCAGTTCGCCGGTGCCTTTATCGTTAATTGCCTCGGTCAGCACTACCGGCGGCTGCCAGGCGTCGCTCCGGTTACCGGCCATCGACAGCATCGACTCTATATCGGCTTGAAGAAGGCCAGCCCCTTCTTTATCGGCTTTGTTGACCACGAATATATCGACGACTTCCAGGATGCCGGCTTTCATCATCTGGATATCGTCGCCGCTGCCGGGCGTCAGGACGACCAGCGTGGTATCCGCGGCGCGGAAAATATCCAGTTCAACCTGCCCCGAACCCACCGTTTCGATGATAATGATGTCTTTACCCATGGCATCCATGACATGAACTGCCCCCAGTACCACCCTGGCCAAACCACCCGACCAGCCGCGGGTGGCCAGACTGCGGATAAAGACCTTATTATCTGCGCCATGCCGCTGCATCCGGATACGATCGCCGAGAATGGCCCCGCCGGTAAGGGCGCTGGTGGGGTCGATAGCCACCACCCCGATGTTTTTCCCCTGTCCCCGGAAATAACCGAGGAGGTTATCCGTCAGCGTACTTTTCCCGGTGCCGGGCGCCCCGGTTACCCCGATGAGATACGCTTTACCGGTGTGGGGATAAAGGGAGTCGATTTCATCGTCTGCTTCCGGGGCGTTGTCCTCCAACAGCGTAATCAACCGGGCGGCGGCTTGAACATCTCCAGCCAGGACTTTTTCAGCGAGTGACATGACTACTCCGTATCATGATGTATGAAAAGTATAGCAGATAAGGGGTGGATTTGCATCGGGATAATGATGTAATAAACCTCACCCCCTTTATTGGGTTCATGGTCACCCCATCTCCCTAGCCCTCTTAGACACCCCCTTTTCACAGCTTGTGTTGATTTTTAGGTTGGATTATACTTAGGCCAAAGGAGAATCGGATAGTTGTCTTTAGACCTTTCTCAGGTGGCCGCCCAGGTTATCGCCATGATAGCCGGATTACGGGACAGTCGTGAAGAGCGGCAGCAACGACTTCGCTTCGCCGTGGACACGCTGGGTGACCGGACAATCGACCTGGAGAAACTCAAGAAAAAGATAGCCGCCAGTCGCACGACCTGGCTCGTGGCGGAACTCGTTGAAGGACTGAATAATCGTTATCCGGCACCACTTGCTCCCAGCGACTTCACGGTCATCGGCAGTGACGGCTCGCATGTAGATGTCGACCGGCATCATTCCGCCCGGTGCTTCCTGATAAATCTGGGGTCGGCCGTCATTACCTACGGCAGCCGGCCGGACGCCGTTCTCGCCAGTTCTCCCCGCCTTTATTCCGATGATGCGGAACTGGTGATTTCCCCTCCGGACGGCGGACGCAAGCAGGTGATAGAAGGTACTATCCTGGGAATCAAGCGCTCGGCAGAGGAATGCCGTAATCTTACCGAACTGGCCGCCGACCTCCCGGCCGGCAGCGACTGTCTGGCGTTACTTGATGGGACTCTTATCCTCTGGGGACTGGAGGGCTATCCCGATTTCATTACCGAAGCGCTGCTGGTCGAGGGCGTTTTAGCCTATCTGGACCGGATGAAACAGCTGAATACAGACCGTCGCCTGGCCCTGGCCAGCTATATCAGCTTTCCGCGCAGCACCGATGTCGTCAACGTCCTACGGGTGGCCGTCTGCCCCCATGATATCGTTGACAGCGACCGCCTCTGCCGGACCTGCACCTCCCGGGAGTGTGAAAAGGTCAACGGCGTGCGCGACCGCGACATGTTCCTGGAAACGCTGGAAGACGGCGAGAGGTCGGCCCTGTTCATCAGCCCCTCGAAAATCGTTAAAGAACGCTACGGCGACCACGCGGTTAACTTCTTCTACCTGAGGGTTGACGACGAGATAGCCAGGATAGAGATTCCGCAGTGGGTGGCTCAAAACGAAGAACTATTGAACCTGACCCACAGCCTGGTACTCGACCAGTGCCGTCGCGGCCAGGGATATCCCGTGGTGCTTTCCGAGGCCCACGAGCAGGCGGTGGTAACCGGGGTAGATAGGGAAAACTTCTGGGAACTGGTGGAATCGTCGATGATTACCGAGCATCTACCGAGTCCCGGTTCGGCTAAAAGCTTCAGCAAGCGGACAAGATGGGTATGAATACCTTTACCGAAAACTTAAGGAGTGATAAATGGCCAAACTAACCAGCGAATCGGTAAAAGACTTAATGATGGACTACGGCGCTACCATCGTCGGGGTAGCCTCCATCGACCGCTTTGAAGGAGCCCCACCGGGGCACGGTCCGCTGGACCTGCTCCCCTCAGCCAGGTCGGTAGTCGCCGCCGGTATCAGGATACCCGACCCGGTGGTGGACTACGACGAGTACCACTTGAAGATGACAGAAATGTCGCTGGAGCTGGGAATAAGGGCCAATATGGAGAATTTCTACATGCAGATGGGGCATTTCGTCGAGGACATGATGCTGAATATTGCCGCTACCAAGCTGGCCAACTACCTGGAGATAAACCACGACCTGCGTTCCCTCCCCGCCGTTAATGCCGAGCATACCGGCCTGGGTCACCCGGTCATGGAAGCGCTGATGGGCTTTTTCTCACAGCGTCACGCCGCCGTACGCGCCGGACTGGGCGAGTTCGGGTACAGCGGGCTGGTCATCAACCCTCGGTTCGGGCCGAGGGTACGCTATGTCTCCGTTATCACCGAGGCCGACCTGGAGCCGGACCCCCTGCTCACCGAGAAAGTGTGTATGCGGGGAAAATGCGGCGGCAATGCCGGCCCCAAGTGCCAGCAGAGATGCACCAAAGGAGCGCTGACAATCCGCCCGGGTATTAATCCCGACGAAATATTTATAGATATCCCGGTCAGCCTCGACCGGCCTAAGTGCATCGATATGTCCGGCGAAGAAGAAGTTATCGGCTGTACCTTCGTCGGCACCTGCATGCGTGACTGCTCGGTGGGCCAGCAAGTGACGATAAAGAATTAGTGTGGATGAGGTGGGTATACATGATTTTCACCCTTACCCCCTTAATAAAATAGTTAAGGAAAAAGGAGATTAAATCATGGTAAAACAAAAGTTGGATAAAGAGACTAAGAAGACGATACTAAAAGCAAGAAATTGGATAGAAAGCATAGCTAAAAAAGACGCTAATGAGGATGATACACGTGCACGTATATATGATATCTTTGGGATGCTCATGGGATACGACCGCTATGAACATATTACTCACGAATATGCAATTCATACAGCAGGAGAGACTGTGCATTGCGACTTAGCCATTCAAATCGACCAAGGGGAATCTCCTAAACCTGAATTTTTAATTGAAATAAAAAGGGTTAATATTGACCTTTCATCGAAACACATCAGACAAGCCGCTTCTTACGCCATTGATATAGGTTGCGAATGGGTTTTGCTAACTAATAGCAGGGATTGGAAATTGTACCACATCACTTTTGGTAAGCCTCCTCAAACAAAAATCGTAGAATCTTGGCATCTCATTAATGATGACCCTGCTATATTAGCTGAGAAATTCGCTCTTATTGGCTATAAAAACTTAAAAAAGGACGGTTTAGCACGACTTTGGGAAAAGAGGAATGTCTTAACTGCAAAGAATGTGCTTAAAGTTATACTATCAGAGCAATCATTAAATTTGATCCGCCGCGAAATAAGGAAAGAAACAGAGGTTGCAGTCTCTCCTGAGGATATTGTGGGAGCCATTCGCCATATGTTAAATGAATCGGCACTTGGAGAAATGGAGAATGTTAAAATATCTTTACCTGTAAAAAAACAAAGGAGAGCGACCACTCTCAAGAAAAATAAAGAAGAAGATATTAATCAGGAGGTAGTCTAATGGGCACCAAGGGCAGGAAAAACGTCAAGAAACCCAAGCAGAACAAGGGTAAAAAGGGCGAACCCAAGCAGAAATAAAAGCTCATTCGTACTATAATAAGCATACGGGGAGTTTGAGGGACGGAGCCCCTATAACCTCTATTTCCCCCTTTCCCGGGGAAGGTGGATAAAGAGGGGCGGGTTTAAGATACAGAGAGGGGAAACATGGCTGAATCCAGTGAAATACGGCAGAAGATAGCACGCTACTACCCACACATGCCGGCGCAGTTCCGCGAGGTCTGGGACAGGATCTCTCCCGAAGAGCAGGAGGCCATCTTCCCCTACCTGGACAGCTTCCACCGAAACATGGAGTCCGCCACCTGGGACATGGTGGGCGGGATAATACAGGCCCTTGTCCTGAACAAGAACGCTTAAGGGGTGAGTAACGATTAACAACGATAAAATAGCCGAAGTAATCGAAGCCGAAACCACCCGGTTCACGGCGCAGTCCTACGACCTCTACGCGCTGCCGCCGCTGGGCAGCCTGGTGCGTACCGGCGATATCTACGCCATCGTCTACAACGCCACCACCTCCAGCCTGGAGCCGGGAAGAAAGCCGCTGGCCCGCGGCAAAGACGAAGCCACCGAGGAGGACGTCTATAAATCAAGTCCCCAGCTGACCAAGCTATTACGCAGCGAGTTCGAAGCGGTAGCGGTGGGTTGCCGGGAAGGCGAGAGCTTGCGGTATTACCTGCCGGCACAGCCGGCCCGAATCCACGCCTTCGTATACTTATGTCAACCCGACGAAGTTAAGGAGTTCGGCCAATCTTTCGGCTTCCTGGATATCCTGGCCAACGCCTCCCTGCCCATCCCCACCGAGGAGCTTATCGCCGCGGCATTAAGACAGATGAGCCGGGCGCAGGATAACCCTCAGGCTTTCCTGGTGGCGGCGGGTAAAGAGCTGGCCGCCCTGCTCAGCAACCAATATGATAGACTGAAAACTATACTGGGGAGACTGTCATGACGCAACGACTCGGCATAGTCACCGAAGCTTCACTGGAGAGAGGCGCCGAAGTACGCCTGGAC
>Ga0307419_10002054_pt1 | contig 10313 bp, 7 predicted proteins | sample SalMarWE160230MG_2_FD_202512 | JGI IMG/M metagenome (GOLD analysis project Ga0307419, IMG submission 202512) | Salt marsh sediment microbial communities from the Plum Island Ecosystem LTER, Massachusetts, United States - WE1602-30 | ecosystem: Environmental > Aquatic > Marine > Intertidal zone >... | reverse complement strand
TGTGATCGATGGGCGCATCCGCGTGATCCACGATGATTATTCCGGCAGTCTGTCCGTAGTTGTCCGGGATCGCATTCGGGAAATCCTGGCAGAAGGCAAAGTGCCTGTAATTCCGCCCCTGGCCTACAGCGAAACAGACGGCTATCTGAACGTCAACGGCGATCGCGCTGCTGCAGCTGTTTCCAGTGCGCTATCAGCCGAGATTCTGCTGATGCTTTCCAATGTCGATGGGCTCTACCGGGATTGCAAGGATCAGTCCAGCCTGGTGCGCACGGTATCACGCGGGCAGCTGGACACAGCCATGACATGGGCAGACGGTCAGATGAAACACAAAGTCTTGAGCGTGCGCGAAGCATTGGAAAACGGTGTTGCCCGCGCAGCCATCATCGACGGGCGACGTCCGCAGCCACTGCAAGCGGCGCTCGACGGAGGAGGAACCTGGTTTGCTTAACGAAGCCGTAGTACCTCACACAGAAGACTCTGCAAATCAAGCAGACATCCTCGCTTCCGAGGACCTGCACACCTCCGGCGCGTACGGGAAACGACCGCTGGCCATCGTGGCAGCAGATGGGGCACGTCTCTTCGACGCCGAGGGCAATGAATACATCGACATGGTGGGCGGACATGGTGTCTGTCTCCTCGGTCATCGGCATCCCGCCGTCCGTGAAGCGATAACCCGGCAAGCCGATCGTATCATCACTTGCTCGGAAGTCTTTTACAACGATCAGCGTGCACTTTTTTACGAATCGCTGCAGGCGCATCTGGCGCCCAGATTCGGACGCTATTTCCTGTGCAATTCGGGTACGGAAGCTGTCGAAGCAGGGTTTAAATTGGTGCGCGCACTGACCAATCGCACCGGCATCATCGCCATGAAAGGCTGTTTTCATGGTCGTACGTTCGGCTCCCTATCGGCCACATGGCGTCCGAAATACCGAGAACCATTCGAACCCCTCCTCCCTGGTTTCGAGCATATTCCATTCAACAATCTCGAGGCGGCAGAAGCGGCAGTAAGCGATTCCACAGCCGCGGTGATCGTCGAACTGATCCAGGGCGAAGGCGGTATTAACCTGATTGAGGATGAATTTCTCCATGGGCTTCGTTCGCTTTGTAACGATCGCGGCGCGCTGCTGATCTTCGACGAAATTCAATCCGGTCTGGGCCGAACGGGACGCTGGTTCTGTTATCAGCATCACGACGTCGTCCCGGATCTGATTTGTCTCGGCAAGGGAATTGCCGGCGGATTGCCAATGGGAGTTCTGATCTGGCGCTCGGATTTGGGAACCTTCCCACCACACACACACGGAAGTACGTTTGGCGGCAACCCGCTCGTATGCGCTGCAGCAATTGCCACACTTCAGGTACTGGATGAGGAGAAATTGCCCGAGAGAGCTGCGCAAGTCGGCGAAAGATTTCTTGCAGAACTGCGTACCATCGAGCATCCAGCGATACGCGAAGTTCGTGGTCGGGGCTTGATGATCGGCATCGACCTGCGAAAGCGAGCCACGCCCGTCCTGCAAACCATGGCAGAAAACGGTGTGCTCGGGTTACCCGCCGGAACAACAATGGTACGGCTCCTGCCGCCCTTGAGCATTGCAGAAGAAGACTTGGAACAAGTGCGCACGGTAATTGTGAATGCGCTGGAAGAGGTATATGGTGATTGAATTAACAGCGACCCGAACGAACCAGACGCTAATCGAGGAGCGCGAGCGCCTGATCTACGATCTGGTTTCCATTCCCAGCCTTTCAGGGGATGAAGCCACCGCGGCTCTGTTTCTGGCGCACTGGATGGGCGATCATGGCATGCACGCCTACGTCGATCATTCCAACAGCGTCGTGGGCGTCCGCGGCGAAGGCGACAGAGAGATCGTGCTGCTGGGGCATATCGATACGGTCCCCGGCGAAATCCCGGTCCACATCGAGGGACGAATGCTGCACGGTCGAGGCAGTGTGGATGCCAAAGGTCCACTGGCAGCCTTTATCCTCGCCGCAACACAAGTCGAACCTCCCTCCGGCACACGCCTGGTGGTGATCGGCGCAACCGGCGAGGAAACGGACAGCCGCGGCGCACGCAGCGCCCTGAAACAATTTCAGCCGAAAGTCTGCTTGATCGGCGAACCGAGCAACTGGGACAGGATCACCCTGGCCTACAAGGGCCATCTCATGCTGGATTGGTCTTTTACCGGAGCGTCAGCCCATTCCGCCGGCCCATCTCAAACTCCGGCAGAACGTGCCTTTCGTTTCTGGCATAAAGTGGAGCGTTATACAGAGGATTTCAATCACCATCATCCAGGTATTTTCGATCGTCTCGATATCGCCCTGCGTGATATGAACACCCGCCTGGAAGGCTGTTACGGCGTGGCCGAGATGAACATGGTTTTCCGTTTGCCGCCCGATCTGGGACTCGACCAACTCGAATCCGACCTGCGGGCGATGAATGAGGAAGCGAGCCTGGAATTTTCCAACTGTGAAGTCTTGCACGAGGCCGATAAAAACACCTTCCTGACGCGTGCCCTGCTGCAGGCGATCCGCACCAATGGCGGGCAGCCGCGCTTCGTGAGAAAAACGGGCACGTGTGATATGAACATCGTCGCACCGGTTTGGAACTGCCCCATCGCCGCCTACGGGCCGGGCGATTCAGGCCTGGATCACACGCCGGAGGAACATCTCGATCTGGATGAATTCCACCGTTCGATCGACGTCCTGCACCTGGCGCTGCAGACTATGCTGGAAGAGCTCTAAGCTGCGTTTGACAATTCGGACCTTATTGGGTATAATTTGAAACGAGGAACATAAGAAACAAATTATGCTAAGAAAAGCTGCCCTGAACCTGATCCCGCTTATCTGCTCCTGTCTTTAGCAGGCAGTGTACCGGTAACCCGCCGGACTTGCCTGCTGCTCAAAAGACCGAGTGATGAGGATCACAGGGTAGTTCTGGATTACAAATCGATTATACGTTGGTGATATACCAAGCTGCTGCGCATATTCGCAAAAACAAAACGTGAGACTCATCGAGCGTCATTCCAAGATGAGTCGATGTTTTTTAAGAAGTAATGGGAGGAAAGTAGATGTCCGGGATTGCAGACAATATCACAGAACTGATCGGCAACACACCGCTGGTGCGTTTGCATAAAGTGATACAAGACGTTGATGCCGAAGTACTGGTGAAATTAGAGTTCCAGAATCCAGGTTCGAGTGTAAAGGACCGCATCGCCCTGAATATGATCCTTGCTGCCGAGAAAGAGGGAAAAATCGATGCCGATACGATCATCCTCGAGCCTACCAGCGGAAACACAGGGATCGGATTGGCCATGGTCGCCGCCGCAAAAGGTTATCGCTGCGCCCTGGTGATGCCAGACTCGATGAGCATGGAGCGCCGCATCTTGTTTAAAGCATTCGGTGCGGATTTAATCCTTACCCCCGGCTCAGAGGGCATGCAAGGCGCCATTAAAAAGGCCGAGGAACTGGCTGCCGCGGATGAGCGCTACTTCATTCCGCAGCAGTTTGAAAATCCAGCCAACCCGGAGATCCACCGTCGGACGACGGCCGAAGAGATCTGGCGCGACACCGAAGGGGAGATCGACGTCTTCGTCTCGGGCGTCGGCACCGGCGGCACGATCACCGGAACCGGCCAGGTGTTGAAGGAACGCAATCCCGAGCTCCGCATCGTCGCTGTGGAACCGGAGGGTTCCGCGGTGCTCTCCGGCGGCGAACCGGGGCCCCACAAGATTCAGGGCATCGGCGCCGGCTTCGTTCCCAAAGTGCTGGATACGGAATTGATCGACGAGATCGTGACGGTGTCGAACGAAGAAGCGTTTGCCATGGCCAGACGCTTGCCGCTGGAAGAGGGCATCCTTGTGGGGATCAGCTCGGGAGCGGCAGTACACGCCGCAGTGCAAATCGCTTCTCGCCCGGAAAACGCCGGAAAACGGATCGTCGCCATCGTACCTTCCTGCGGTGAGCGGTACTTGAGCACACCACTCTTTGCGCATTTGCGAGAGTGATGTTCCAATGGAGAAAGATCATGTTTACACTACTTCGAGAGGACATACGTGCAGCGCGAGAGCGCGATCCTGCAGCCCGCAATGCCCTGGAGGTCGTCCTCCTTTATCCCGGATTTCACGCCATCTGGATGCACCGTCTGGCGCACTGGCTGTGGCGCATACGCTTGAAGCTCATCGCGCGGGTGCTCAGCCACATCAACCGCTGGCTGACCGGTATCGAAATCCACCCTGCGGCGATCATCGGCCCTGGTTTCTTCATCGACCACGGCATGGGCACGGTGATCGGAGAAACGGCAGAGATCGGCTGCTGCGTGACCATGTATCACAACGTCACGCTTGGCGGCGTCAGCTCTGAAAAGACCAAGCGCCACCCTACACTGGAAGACCACGTTGTCATCGGCGCAGGCGCGCAAATCCTGGGGCCGATACGCATCGGCGCCCACAGCCGTATCGGCGCCAATTCCGTCGTGGTCAAGGACATCCCGCCGCGCTCTGTGGTGGTCGGGGTTCCCGGCCGGATTCGCGGCCGCAACGGGGTCCAATCCCCGGAACCGGGGTTCGAGGACCTGCGTCACGACCGCCTGCCCGACCTGACCATGGAACAGCTGCAGGTGCTGGCGAAGCGCGTCGATCAGCTGGAGGAGACATTAAGCGCACTGCAGCTCGAAGATGATGCGAAGATGGCGGATGCCTGGGTTGCATACGAGGCGCAGGATGGAAGCCATATTTAAGTGGACTTTAAGCACACGTATCGTTGGCGAGGGATGTGTATCCCTCGCCTGTAGTGCGCCGATATCTATCCGCAGGTGATCATAAAGGATTGAGGATCAGCGCCATGCTGGTTTCGACCCCCACAATCCAACTAACATTCTACGGATGCGGTCTATTGATGGAAGATTGGCAGATAAATATCTGCCTAATCTGGGTTGCGGATGGATATCCGCAGCCAACTTTACCATGTTGGCGCCGGATATGTATCCGGTGCCGATAATTGGTGGATGTTAATCCGCATGAGGTCATACCCGTGTTGGAATCAAGGGCAGTTGGTGATTTGACTTTCCAATTCCTTCATGTAGCTATTTACAGATAGGCAGATATTCATCTGTCGGGGGACTGGCTGCGGATATTACTCCGCAACCAACAAATATATATAATCCGAGCGCATCGTGGGCGAAGTGTTAGGTTTCGGTGCCCCTCAACCCAACCTACGGACTGACACATATCCCTCCCCCGTATCAAGGTGATCCAAATCCCCATCACCCACCCAGAGCCTGAATTCTGATACAATATGGCCGCTTTGAGGTCCAGGGGCGCACCCACACTTCCGCATGCTTACCGAGGGGTACCAAGCCAAAAAGCAATGCGCCCGCAAACCCTAGAATCTCAACATACGCGTACCTGAGGGGAAAACACTCACTTAATTCCGGAAAACCCATACACGAAAGGAATCCCTGCCCATGATGAGAGTCACACGACTGTCCGGTCTGTTCGTTTGCGTCACCCTGCTGCTGGCGGCTTGTAATCTGTCGCTGAATCCAACCGTGGAACCGCAGTCAGCCGCGGCAACAGACACCCCTATAGAAACCGTTCCCGAACTGGCGCTTCTGGAAGCCGATTCAGGGGCAGACACCTCCATGGCGGATCCATTCATGACCGCGGAGCAGCTCGAAATCGCCCTTAATGCCAACTCCAGCCTGATGGAAGGCACGCTGGCTCCCGGCGAGAGCGCCAGCTATGGGTTAGAGGCCACAAGCGGGCAGAGCCTGTATGCACATCTCCTCGGCGAAGCAACGGAGCAGCCGAACGTCATCCTGTCCATCGAGGGGCAGGATGGCACGCAATTGCTCAGCAACGATGCGCAGGCAGTCGTCTGGGAAGGCGTTATCCCGGTCACACAGGGCTACATCATCAACGTCAGCGCCATCGGCCAGACAGAGGTTGCCTATGTATTGGACATCATCTTCTCCCCTTTACCTGCCGGAGAAGATATACCCCCACTCACGATAACCTCCCTCAAGAACATGGAATATCACGTCTGCGACGCACCAGATTGTTCCTGCCAGATGAGTGACGGCTTCTGCCAGTTGCCGCCACTGGAAGCCGGATTGCTCGCCCAGCAGGAGATGCGGCTCTCCGTCTGGGGGCCCGCCATCGCCTTCGGCGACATGAACGGGGACAGCGTCGAGGATGCCCTGGTCATACTCGATGTTCACACCCCGGATACAACGGGGCATTTCAAGTATGCGGCGCTGGTTCTCAATCAGGCCGGTGAACCGCATAACGTCGTTTCCTGGAGTTTGGGGGATCGGGTAATCGTTGAATCCGTCGCCATCCTATCCGGGCTGATCGACCTGCAGGTCACGCTGCCCCCCGGAGCGGGATCCAACTGCTGCACTCCTGAAACCTTCACCTACAATTACCGCTGGGACGGCGAGTCTCTGCACTGGATGCCATGTTCTCCATTGTCCAGCGATTCATTCCTAGATGTCAGCGATCGCTGTTCGATCGTTCGTGCGGTGAATAACTTTCTCGTGGATGGGGATATTAGCATTTTCGAGACCCTGCTCTCCAATAGTGAGGGAATCAGCTACGTGAACAACATCGAGGGTGGCCAACCCGTGAGTGCAGCGGAATTTCTTAGCGATCTTTCCCAGCGCCTGGCCAGCAGTCCGACCTGCGATCGGGTACGGATGGATGAAGCGGGTGAAACCCTGCAAATCTGGACTTCCGGCTGGAACCCGCCATGGGAGATCCACTATTTCCTCTACGACGCCAAAGTGACCGTGGAACCGCCCTGGACCAGCCAGATCGCGGCCTTCATGATCACCAAGCATGATGATGCCTATGAGCTTACCCACGTCTGGTTGAACGAGGACGACGTGGAATTGTGGGAAGAAACCTACGGCTTGGAGACATTTTCATGCGCTGACCTGAGCAATCCCGCACCGTAATGGAATGTGACGTACCGGTGCCATTTACCAGAACTAGCTCTATAACACATAGGTAGGGTTGCTGGGGACCGCAACCCTACCTGCGAATTGTTGGCACCGGGTATGTATCCAATTAGCAGATATTTCTCCGCAGGAGCTAATACCTGTGTTGGAATGGAAGGCGATGGCTGATCCGGTTTTCCGATTCCTTCATGGAGTACGTAGGTTGGGTTGAGGTACGAAACCCAACGCTTTCGCATCCGAGGTTTGGTCCTTCTTGATTCCCATATCAACCCCGCATGAAATCATGCCCTGCTGTCTATATTCCTTCTGTCATCCCCAACAGATGGTGTAGTCGCGGCAGTCCACCTCCACACTCCTGACAAATCGGCCCATGAACTAATAATCAAACACATCATGGACAAGATCCAGCGCCAGCGATTCCTTTTTCATCATCCTGAGCAGAACGAACTGCGAAGCAGTGAGTGAAGTCGAAGGAGGGGATTCAGGCATTAACAGGCTAAAAAGATTGGCCCATTTTTTGTCCTCCTTCGACTACGGGCTCCGCCCTCCGCTCAGGATGATTGCAGGGGTTGGGCTACATAGCAGCAGACGCCGCTCAGGGTTACATCGGTATTCGCCTTCCAAAGCATTTCAAATGATTTTTGTCCTCCTTCAACGCAAGCTACATCCTATGGATGCGGTCTTATGATGGAAGATTGGCAGATGTGTATCTGCCTAATCTGTGTTGCGGATGAATATCCGCAACCAACTTTCAACCGTTGGCGCCAGATATGTATCCGGTGCCGATAATTGGCGGATGTTTATCCGCAGGAGTTCATGTATTTGTTCGAATCGAAGACAAGATACGATCCGACGTTCTACTTCCTTCTTGCAGCGAATTACTGATCGATAGATATACATCTGTCGGGGACGGGTTGCGGATGAATATCCGCAGCCAACATTCGGACGAGATGTTGGGTTTCGGTGTCCCTCAACCCAACCTACTCGGGCTCGCGCCGGATCCAGGCTTTATGATCTAGGATGTCGCGGTCATAGAACGCCCGCAGCAAAAGCACGCGCCGTCGCTCCGGACCCGCCGGCGGCAGCGGCCGATGGTTGGCTTCGATACGTTTGATCAACGTAATGATCAACACAACGACGCTGGTCGGCAAGATCAAACCCGGACCATCCATGAAGTGGGAGAACACCGGAAGCGTTATTATTCCCACCAGCGCGAAGGGGCCCGAATCCCCCAGAATCCAGCCCAGCGTCAGGAAGGCCAGCACCCAGGGAAAGGACCAGGGGAAAAACACCAGCCACATACCCAGGAACGTGCTCAAGCCTCGCCCGCCTGTGAAGTGCAGGTAGATCGGCCAGTTGTGCCCCACTGCGGCGGCCAAGCCGGCAATTGCGGCACTGGTATCCCCCAATCCGAATTGGAGGCCCAACCAGGTGGGAATCGTGGCTTTGAACAAGTCGAACAAGCCCACGGGCACCACAGCCCACCGGGCCACATGCTCATAGACCATGGAGCCGCTGACGGTGCCGCTGCCAAATTGGCGCAAGTCAACCCCCTTGAGCCACTTCCCGGCCAGGTAAGCGCTGGGCACCGATCCCAATAAATAGCCGAAGAGAATCAACCCAATTGAGGCAATGATCTGGCCGGTCATTTTCACTCCTCGCCCTGCGAAGCTTCGAACGGATCGGCAATCCCCAGTGCGCCCGGTCCGGCATGCACACACGTGCTGACTGCGCTTTAAACTTCGACTGTCCGAGCGTCTATCGTATCTAACCCCCGGCGATGTGAACGGTGACGTTGGCATCCATGTAAAACACTGAATTCTAAAGGTGTGATTAATGAAGACAAAATCCTATTGATCGAATGCCTACATCTTTGGTCTGCTTCCTCACGATTGTAAGCTGCATGATGTTGTCAAGTCACGTCGGTATCAAATTCTATGGTCAGGAGCAGTGCCAATCACAATTTCTTCGTCGGTCGTTGGTGAAATTTGGATTGTGTCTGAACAGGTATATGTCAAAAGAAGGTATTACAATCTTATCCAGTCTTGTCGTCAGTCTTTCATTTGTGACAATTTGCGGTCCGCTTTTAGGTGAATTGGTGGCGACCATGCCGCCAATTTTTATTGCAAAACACGCCGTCCTCTCCGTGCAGGAATTGGGCTTGCCCTACGAAGAGATTTCCTTCTCCACGATCGACGGCGTCGTCCTGCGAGGCTGGTTTTTCCCCAGCGAAGACCAAGATGCCCCAGCCATTCTGTATGCACCGGCCACATCCAAAGACCAGCGCTCGGGCCTGTCCCTGGTGCACCCCTTCCATCAAGCCGGTTTCAACGTGCTGCTCTTCAGCTATCGCGGGCACGGTCTGAGCGACGGCCGTTATCACGGCTTCAGCTACGGCGCGCGGGAAAGCCTGGATGTGGATGCCGCAGTACGCTACCTGTCTGATGAAAAAGGCATCCGTAAAATTGGCGCCATCGGCCACTCCGCCGGAGCGGTCTCGATCATTCTCAGCGCGGCGCGTAACCCACACATCGACGCTGTTGCAGCGGCATCCCCCTTCCGCTCCATGGAAGAAGTCTGGATAACCAACAGCCCGGCGTTCCTTCCGGCGCCCTTTTTAGAATTCATGATGCGGCTTTCGGAATACATTAAAGGTTTCTCCCGCGAGCAGGTTCGGCCACAAGACGTGATCGCGGACATCGCCCCTCGACCATTATTGATCATCCACAGCATTGATGACAAACGCATCACCTTCGAACAGGCGATCGATCTCTACGACGCTGCCGCGGAACCGAAGCGCATGTGGCTGATCGAGGGGGTGAGTCATGCGCAGGTGCGCACGGTGGTGATGGACGAACGCATCGAAGAGATCGTCGATTTCTTTAGCAAAGCGCTCGTTAACGATTCACCACGCACCCGCGAAAGCCCGGATTCACTCTAGCGTGAAGTATTAAAACGTACTGCCTTCGATCCTGTTGAGAACGAAGGGCAGCCCTCGGATATTTATATTAGGCCTTTTCTCCGACGCCAAACGTCAGGATGTATTGGTATTTTAATAAAACCACACCATGAAACGGCTGCGAAGATGATAACGAGATTTCCCCATCGGGGTTAACGATATTAAGTATGGAAATACAACTGATATTGTGCGAAAATGATACTAACGATTAACACAGCCCCTGCTGTATTGAAGATCGCATTGTCAGATAACCTACGACAAGAGGATAACAAATGAGTGCAAAACAGCGCGTTCGAGTGGTTACAGACATGGCCTGCTCCTTCCGGCCGGGAGACCCAGAGGTGCAAGATTACGGCATTTCACTCCTACCGCTTCAACTTTCCATCCTCGAAGGTGGCG
>Ga0307419_10002052_pt1 | contig 10318 bp, 9 predicted proteins | sample SalMarWE160230MG_2_FD_202512 | JGI IMG/M metagenome (GOLD analysis project Ga0307419, IMG submission 202512) | Salt marsh sediment microbial communities from the Plum Island Ecosystem LTER, Massachusetts, United States - WE1602-30 | ecosystem: Environmental > Aquatic > Marine > Intertidal zone >... | reverse complement strand
CTGGGGGATCCTGTTTTTTAACGTCGAATCGCTCCAGGAGCTGTGCCGGATCAGCGACGCGGCGGTCCGCTTGAAAAAGACGGCGCGTGTCTGCGTCCGCGTGAACCCGGACATCGAGGCGCACACCCATCGCTACATCACCACCGGCACGGCCGCCAGCAAGTTCGGCGTGGATTTTGAGACCGCGCGGCTCATTTTTCTGAACCGCGGCCGGTTCAAGAACGTGCGTGTGCTGGGCCTGCACGTGCACATCGGCTCGCAGATCACGCAGGCCGGGCCTTTTCGGCTGGCCCTGCGGCGCACGCTCGGTCTCATCCGCCACCTGCGGGGGCTCGGGGTCGAGGTGTCGTGGCTCAACGTCGGCGGCGGCCTGGGTATTATTTACCGCAACGAGAGGCCGCAGACCGCCCGCGAGTACGCACAGGTTCTTTTGCCTTTATTGCGCCGGCAGCGCCTCAGGATGATCTTCGAGCCCGGACGTTTTATCGCGGGCAACGCCGGCATCCTCGTGACGCGCGTCCTTTACGTGAAGGAGACGCCGGTCCGGCGCTTTGTGGTGGTCGATGCCGGCATGAACGACCTGGTGCGTCCGTCGCTCTATCAGGCGCACCATGAGATCCGTCCCTTGGACGGCCGCGGCATCGACCGAAAGACGCTCAAGGAGACGGACGTGGTGGGGCCCATCTGCGAGAGCGGTGATTTTTTGGCCAAGGAAAGGTCGTTGCCGGCCTTTCAGCCGGGCGCCCTCTTGGCGGTGATGAGCGCCGGCGCCTACGGCATGAGCATGGCCTCCAACTACAATTCCAGGTGCCGCGCCGCCGAGGTGCTCGTCGCGGGCAGGCGCTCTTACCTGATCCGGCGGCGCGAGACCTTTGCGGACCTGGTGCGTTGCGAGAGGATGGTCCGCCCCGGATGAAGAAGGTTCCTTTCGTCAAGATGCAGGGTGCGGGCAACGATTTCGTTCTGGTCGATGCCCGCCGGCCGCTTGCCGCCGCGCTGCACGCGTCCTTCGCCCGCAAGATCTGCGACCGCAAGTTCGGGGTGGGGGCGGACGGCCTGCTGGTGCTGGGCCGCTCCCGGAAGGCCGATGCCCGCATGAGGATCTTTAACCCGGACGGTTCCGAGGCCGAGATGTGCGGCAACGGCGCGCGGTGTCTGGCGTTTTACTACGCGCTGCGCTCCGGCAAGAATAGGTTCTGTATCGAGACGGCCAGCGGCATCCTGGAGGCCCGGCTCGTCGGAGCATCCGGCGTGAAGCTGCACCTGCCGGACCCGACCGATATCCGGCTCGACCAGACGGTGCGCCTCGGCAGGCAGACATTCGAGGTCGATCTTATCAATACCGGCGTGCCGCACGCCGTCATGGAGGTCACGGACCTGGAGAGCGTTCCGGTGATGCGTCTGGGCCGGGCCGTCCGGCGCCACGGCCTTTTCATGCCGGCGGGCACGAACGTGGACTTCATCCGGATCCGCGACGGCCGGCAGATCGACATCCGGACCTATGAGCGGGGGGTGGAGGCCGAGACCCTGGCCTGCGGCACGGGGTCTGTCGCCGGCGCTATCGCCAGCGCCCTCAACCATACCCGCGAGGGGCTTGAGGCGTCGGCCGGCACGGCGATGCGCCATAAGGTCCGTGTCAGGACAAAGAGCGGCGAGGTGCTGACGGTCGCTTTTGCCGTCACCAAATATCAGGTATCGGATGTGTGGCTGGAGGGAAGGGCCCAGATCGTATATGAAGGGGTGTATCATGTTTAAGGGTTCATGCGTAGCGTTGGTGACACCGTTCACCAAAGACAACAAGGTGGATGAGGCGGCGCTGGAGAGGCTCGTCGAATTCCACGTCAAGAACGGCACGGACGCGATCGTCCCGTGCGGCACGACGGGTGAGTCTGCCACGCTCGACTACGCGGAGCACGACCGCGTGATCGAGGCGTGCGTGCGGGCCAGCCGCAAGAGGATGCCGGTCATCGCGGGCACGGGATCGAATTCGACGCAGGAGGCGATCGAGATGAGCCGGCACGCCGAAAAGAACGGCGCCGACGGCCTCCTCCTCGTGGCCCCTTATTACAACCGGCCGACGCAGGAGGGGCTCTATCTGCACTTCAAGGCGATCGCCGATGCGGTGGACCTGCCTATCGTCCTCTACAACATCGCCTCGCGCACCGGTGTCAACATCGAGCCGGAGACGACGGCCCGCCTGGTCGTGGCGTGCAAGAACATCAGGAGCATGAAGGAGGCGAGCGGGTCGTTGGACCAGATGGCGCGCACGAAACTCCTGTGCGGCGGGAAGCTGGCGCTTTTGTCCGGCGACGATTCTTTGACCCTGCCGCTCCTGGCGATCGGCGGGGAGGGCGTCATCTCGGTCGTCGCCAACATCATCCCTCAGGACGTCAAGGCGATGGTGAGCGCCTTTGCCAAGGGTGACGTCAAGGAGGCGCAGCGCCTGCATTATAAGATGCTGCCGCTCATCAAGGCGGTGTTCCTGGAGACCAATCCCATCCCGGTCAAGACCGCGATGGGGCTGATGGGGTTGTGCGCGCCGGCGCTGCGGCTGCCGATGTGCGCCTTGAGCGAGGCGAACCTTGAAAAACTCAAAGTCGCCCTTAAGGATTACGGGCTGATACAATAATGGTGCGCGAAAGACGGATAAAGCTCGGCGTCAGCGGCGCCCTGGGCAAGATGGGCCAGAGGATCCTGGCGCTTGCCGGCCGGGACGGGGCCTTTGTCCTGGCCCTGGCGCTCGAACGGCCGGACCACCCCCAGATGGGTTGTGAGACTTTTGGCCTGCGCGTCTCCGGCGACCTCAAGGAGGTCGCCGGGGTCGACGGCCTGATCGATTTCTCCGCGGCCGCGGCCATATCCGAGCACGTCGCTGCCTGTGTCAAGGCGCGCAAGGCCCTGGTCATCGGCACGACGGCCTTGAGCGCCGAAGACCAGAAGGTCATCCGCGATGCGGCCAAGAAGATCCCCGTCGTCTCTTCACCCAACATGTCCATCGGCGTCAACGTGCTCTTTGGGCTGGTGGCGCAGGCCGCACGGCAGCTCCCCGAGGGGTATGCGGTGCGCCTGAGCGAGACCCACCACGTCCACAAGAAAGATGCGCCCTCGGGCACGGCCAAAAAACTGGCCGAGCTCATCAAGGCCCACCGGCCCCATGCCCAGGTCCCGATCGACTCGAAGCGCGAGGGAGAGGTGATCGGCGACCACGGCGTCGTCTTCCAGAGCCCTTGGGACACGATCACGCTGTGCCACAGCGCCAAGACACGTGATATCTTCGCCCTCGGCGCCCTGGAGGCGATGAAGTTCTGCGTTACGAAAAAAAGCGGTCTCTATGACATGGCCGATGTCCTGGGCACAAAAAGGTAAGGAAAGGGAGTCAGGATGCAGATAGCGATATCCAAAAGATTGGAGTCCCTGCCGCCGTATCTCTTCGCCGAGATCGATGCGGCCAAGCGCCGGGCCCGGCAGGAGGGGCGGCCCATCATCGACCTCGGCGTCGGCGACCCGGACATCCCCACGCCCCGTTTCATCATCGACGCCCTCTATGAGGCGGCGCAGGACCCGCACAACCACCGTTACGCCCTTGATCAAGGGATGCCGGTGCTGCGCCAGGCCATCGCAGCGTGGTATCAGAGACGCTTCAACGTCACGCTGGATCCGGAGAACGAGGTCCTGCCGCTGATCGGCTCCAAGGAGGGCATCGCGCACATCCCCGTGGCCTTTTTGAACAAGGGTGACGTCGCGCTGGTGCCGGACCCGTGTTACCCGCCGTACCGCAACGCGACGATCCTGGCCGACGGCAAGCCGCAGCTGATGCCCTTGCGCGCGAGCAACGGTTTTCTGCCTGACCTCGACGCCCTCTCCGACGCCGTGGCCAAAAAGGCGCGGCTCATGTTCCTGAACTACCCGAACAATCCCACAGCGGCCGTCGCCGAGCCCGCCTTTTTTGAGAAGGCCGTCGCCTTCGCGCAAAAGAACGACGTCATCATCTGCCACGATGCGGCGTACTCCGAGGTCGCCTTTGAGGGTTTCAGGCCTTCGAGCTTTCTTGAGGTCCCCGGCGCCAAAGAGGTCGGTGTCGAGTTCCACTCCGTCTCCAAGTCGTACAACATGACGGGCTGGCGCGCGGGCTGGGTGGCCGGATGCGCCCAGGTCATCGAGGCCCTGGCGCGTGTCAAGACGAACATCGACTCCGGCATCTTCCAGGCGGTCCAGCTGGCGGCCGTGGCCGCGCTCGAGCGCGGGGATGAGACGATCGCCCAGAACAACAAGGTCTATGAGGAGCGTTTGAACGTCTTCGTGGCGGGCCTGAACGGCATCGGCTGGAAGGTCGTCCAGCCCAAGGCGACCTTCTACGTCTGGGTCAAGAACCCCCGGAAGGCCAAGTCGTCGGTGGAGCTGGCCAAGCTCCTCCTGGAGCGCGCGAACATCGTCGCCACGCCCGGGGTGGGTTTCGGAAAGTACGGTGAGGGGTATATGCGCTTCGCCATGACGCTCGACAAGGACAAGCTCAAGGAGGCGGTGGAGCGCATGAAGGTCTATCTGGTCGATGTCATGTAGTGCGGTCATGCAAAAACAGCCGTCCACGGTCTATGTGGGCGTGGGTTCTAATAAAGGCGACAGGAGGCGTCATATCCGGCGGGCCCTGTGCCTCCTGCAGCAACAAGAGGGTATCCGCCTCGAGGCGGTCTCGCCGTTTTATGAGACGCGGCCCCAGGGCGGGCCGGCCGGACAGAGAAATTACTGGAACGGCGTCGTCCGGGTCCGGACGTCCTGGTCGAGCCCCCGCCTGCTGGGCATCCTGAAGAGGGTAGAGGCGCAGGTCGGTCGTAGGCCGGGGGTCCGCTGGGGCGACCGGGAAGTGGACCTGGATATCTTGGTGCGCGGGGCGCAGGTCCTCAGAAAGAAAGACCTGCGCATCCCCCATCCGCGCATGGTGCATCGGGTTTTTGTGCTGCGGCCGTTGGCAGAGCTGGCCCCGCGCCTGAGGCACCCCGTGACGGGAAAGAGCATGGCCGCGCACCTGCGCTGCCTCGCGGACCGTCGAGACATAAAAGACAAGAGGGTCGCCGACTTTTTGTGAAGACCATCACGCGTATCACTCCGCTTCAACGTTCCCTGCGCCGGCTCCGCGGGCAAGGCCGGCGTATCGGGTTCGTGCCCACGATGGGCGCCCTGCACGAAGGGCACCTCTCCCTGGTGCGCCGGGCCCGGCGCGAGAACGCCCTCGTCGTCGTCAGCATCTTCGTCAACCCCCTCCAGTTCGGTCCCAACGAAGACTTCCAGAAGTATCCCCGCGATCCCAAGAGGGATGCGCGCCGGCTCAAAGGGCTGTGCGACGTCCTTTTTCTGCCCAGCCCCAGGGCCTTTATCCCGAGAGACATCAAGACCAGCGTGACGGTCAAGGACCTGAGCGCGCCGCTGTGCGGTCGCTCGCGGCCGGGTCACTTCACGGGCGTCGCCACGATCGTCGCCAAATTATTGCTGGCCGTCGGACCTGACCGTTTGTACCTGGGGCAGAAGGATGCCCAGCAGGCCGCCGTCATCAAAAAGATGGTGCAGGACTTGAATTTCCCCGTTGAGGTGGTGGTGTGTCCTATCGTAAGGGAAAAGGACGGGCTTGCGATGAGCTCACGCAACGCCTATCTCAGCGCTCAAGAGCGGCGCCGGGCCGTCGTCTTGTATCAGGCCATCAAGTCCGCCGAGCGCATGGTGGCAAGGGGGACGAGGGAGACCGCCCCGATCATCCAGGCGCTGGAGGACCTGGTCCACCGCGTCCCGGAGACGCGCATCGATTACGTCGAGGTCGTCGACCCCAAGACGCTCGAGCCGGTCCGCACGATCGCGGGCCGTGCGCTGCTCGCCCTGGCGGTCGCCGTCGGCGACACCCGGCTGATCGACAATACCGTCCTGCGCGTGAGGTCTTAGCAACCGTTGGAAATAAAAGGGATGCTCTTTTTATGTTGAAGACGAGATCATTGCGGATAGGCATTGTCGGATGCGGGGCGATCGGCACGGCGGTGGCTGTGGGGTGCGCGCGGCGCTTTAAGGGCCGCGTGCGCGTGGTCGCTGTCAACGACATCGACGCTGCGAAGGCCGCGGCGCTCGCGAAGAAGGTCCCCGGCGGCCGCGTCAGGACGCTTGACCGCCTCATCGCCGTCAGCGACTTGGTCATCGAGGCGGCCTCGGCCCAGGTGAGCGCACGCGTCGCCCAAAAGGCCTTAGGACATGGGAAGGATGTTTTGGTGATGAGTGTCGGCGGGCTCCTGGGCCGGGCGGCCGCGTTAAGCCGGCTCGCCGGCAAGAAGGGCAGCCGCCTGTACGTGCCCAGTGGCGCCATCGCGGGCCTGGACGCCGTGCGCGCCTTCAGCTTCGTGCGCTGGAAGCGGCTCGTGCTGCGCACGCAAAAACCGCCGCGGGCCCTGGAGGGCGCGGATTATCTGGTCCGGCACCGCATCCGTTTATCGGGCCTGAGGCGTGCGCGCACCGTCTTTCGCGGGACGGCCTTTCAGGCGGTCCGGGCGTTCCCAAAGAACATCAACGTCGTGGCGGCGCTGGCCCTGGCCGCGGAGGGGCGCATCGTGCCGCGCGTCGAGATCGTGGCAGACCCGCGCCTCAAGAGGAACGTCCATACGATCCTGGCCGAGTCAGAGGGCGGACGCATCGAGATCCGCTGCGAGAACGTACCGAGCGCCGCGAATCCCAAGACGAGCCAGTTGGCGATCCTTTCGGCGCTGGCCGTCGTGCAGCGCCTGGTCAGACCGGTCTCCATCGGTAATTGAAGGCAAGGTAGCAGAAAATCCATCGAGGAAAGGGGGTGAGCACTGATGGCACAGAAGCTCGTGAAGGTCGGAGTGAAGAGACAGAAAGGGTATCTTTACTTCATCGATAAGCGCGGGGACGTCTCCTGCGCGAAGATGGCCCGCGGCAACAAGAAGGGCGGCAAGCCCAAGAAGGTTGCCAAGGTCGGCTTGAAGAAGAAGAAAGGGTACCTGTACTTCCTCGACAAGAAGGGCGACATCTCCTGCGCTAAGCTTGTCCGCGGCGGGAGGAGGAAAAAGAGAAGAAAGAGATAACCTCGCGTGTCAACGCCCCCGCCGCTTCGCTTGAGAATGAGGCCAAGCGGCGGGGGTCTCTCCATGAAAAAAGACCGACTCATCATCCGGGGTGCCAAAGAGCACAACCTCAAAGACATCCACCTGGAGATCCCTCATCGGCAGTTCGTGGTGGTGACGGGCCTCTCCGGGTCGGGCAAGTCTTCGCTCGTCTTCGATACGGTGCACGCCGAGGGGCAGCGCCGCTATGTGGAGAGCCTTTCGAGCTACGCCCGCCAGTTCCTGGAGCAGCTGCAAAAACCCCACATCGACGCGATCGAGGGATTGTCCCCGACGATCGCGATCGAGCAGCGCACGGCCGGCGGCAACCCCCGTTCGACCGTCGGCACCCAGACCGAGATCTACGACTACCTGAGGTTGCTCTTTGCGCGCATCGGCGTGCCGCACTGCCCTCATTGCGGCCGGCCGGTCCGGCGTCAGAGCGCGCAAGAGATCGTCGGGCAGATCCTCACCTGGCCGTCGGGGGCGCGCGTCGAGATCCTCGCGCCCACCGTTCAGGGGCGCAAGGGCACGTACCGCCAGGCGTTCGCCGATCTCAAGAAACAGGGGTTCGTGCGCGCCCGCGTCGACGGGAAGGTCGTCGAGCTCCAAGAGGAGGTGCGCCTCGAGCGTTACAAGGTCCATCACATCGAGGCGGTCGTCGACCGGCTCCTCCTGGAGGAGGGCGTCAAGCAGCGGCTGACCGATTCGGTCGAGACGGCCCTCAGGTTCGGCCGGGGCACCGTCATCGCGGCGCGGCCCCAAAAGGACGGCCGCTTCCAGGACAAGGTCTTCAGCGAGCGCTACGCCTGTGTCACGTGCGGCATCAATATCGCGGAGATCGAGCCGCGTGTCTTCTCCTTCAACTCCCCCTATGGCGCGTGCCCGGCCTGTAACGGCTTGGGGATGAAGATGGAGTTCGACCTCGACCTTATCATACCCGATAAGAAGAAGAGCATCCTTGAGGGGGCCCTGGAACCGTGGAAGAAGGGGGGCAAGGGCTATCTCTTATATTACCGCAGCCTGTTGCGCGAGCTTGCCCGCCGGCTCGGCTTTGACCTCGATACGCCTTTTTACAGAATGACGAAGGAGCACCGCCGGGCGATCCTGTACGGTTGCGATGAGGTCATCTGGGGCCGGCGTTTTGAAGGGTTGGTCCCGCACCTCGTGCGTCTCTTCCAGCAGACGGACAGCATGTATCTCAAGGAGGAGATCGCCCGTTTCATGTCACAGCTGCCGTGTCCGGCGTGCGGCGGGTCGCGCCTGAAAAAAGAGAGCCTCGCCGTCACGGTCCACGGCCGCTCCATCTGGGACGTGGTGCGCATGAGCATCGCCGAGGCCTACCGCTTCTTCGGAGAGCTGCCGTTGAGCGACGCCGAGCGCATCATCGCCGCCCAGGCCTTGAAAGATGTACGCGAAAAACTCAGATTTTGCCTTGACGTCGGCCTGGGGTATCTCACGCTCGAGCGCAAGAGCCAGACCCTCTCGGGCGGCGAGTTCCAGCGGATCCGCCTGGCCACACAGGTCGGCTCGGGTCTCGTCGGCGTCCTTTATTGCCTGGATGAGCCGAGCATCGGCCTGCACGCGCGCGACAACGCGAAGCTGCTGGCGACGCTGGCGTCCCTGCGCGACATGGGCAACACCCTGCTCGTCGTGGAGCACGATGAGGCGACGATCCGCGCGGCCGACTATGTCGTGGACCTGGGTCCGGGCGCGGGCCGGCACGGCGGGGAGGTGCTCTACGCAGGTCCCACCCGGGGATTATTGAAGTCCGGCCGTTCCCTGACCGCGCAATTCTTGAACCGCCGCCGGACGATCCCGCTGCCCGCGGTCCGCCGGGAATACCGCAAGAATAAGGAGCTCGTCCTCCAGGGCGCGCGCACGCACAATCTCAAGGGGATCGATGTGCGTTTTCCGCTGGGTGTCTTCATCTGCGTCACCGGCGTCTCGGGATCAGGCAAGTCGACGCTGGTGAACGAGACGTTGTTTCCGGCGTTGCGCAGCCGGCTCGGCCGGGTTTCGCGGCCGCACCTTCTGATCAAGGGCTTGACGGGCGTGGAGCCCATCGACAAGGTGATCGATGTGGACCAGGCGCCCATCGGGCGTACGCCGCGCTCCAACCCGGCCACGTACGTGGGCGTCTTCACCCCCATCCGCAGCATATTCGCGCGCCTTCCCGAGGCCCGGAGCCGCGGGTACAAGCCCGGCCGTTTCAGCTTCAACGTCAAGGGCGGCCGCTGCGAGGCGTGCGGGGGCGACGGCGTCAAGAAGATCGAGATGCACTTTCTGCCGGACGTCTACGTGCGTTGTGAGGTCTGCAAGGGCGAGCGCTATAACGAGGCGACCCTCCAGGTGAGATATAAAGGCAAGTCCATCGCCGACGTCCTGGACATGTCCGTGGACGAGGCGCTGAAGCTTTTTGAGAACATCCCCGCCGTCAAGAACACCCTGCAGATGCTCTCGGACGTGGGCCTGGGCTATATCCAGCTCGGTCAGGCCGCCACGACCCTCTCCGGCGGAGAGGCCCAGCGCGTGAAGCTTTCCAGCGAGCTGTGCAAGCGGGCGACGGGCAGGACATTTTATATCTTGGATGAGCCCACGACCGGCCTGCACTTCGCCGACGTCCAGAAGCTGCTCGATGTCCTGCAGCGCCTCGTGGACAGGGGCAACACCGTCCTGGTCGTGGAGCATAACCTGGACGTGGTCAAGTGCGCGGATTACGTGATCGACCTGGGTCCCGAGGGCGGGCAGGACGGGGGCACGGTGGTCGCCTGCGGCAGCCCTGAAGAGGTCGCCAGGAAAAAGCGTTCCTACACGGGCCAGTACCTGAAACGCTTGTTGAATTAGGCCGAAGGGGGATTCCTTTTGTAGGCAGACAATCAGAAGTTTTTCGGCAGATGTCGGCGAGGGATTGCATTTTTGCCGCAGCGACCCGGGTTAATGGAGCGTCACGGCGAAAATGCAAACCGAAGCCGACGGCGAAAAACTTCGTCTGCCACAAAAGGAATTCCCGTTCGGCGAGGTTATCATGCGAAGACGAAGAACGATGACAGGAACAGTTGTGTTGGCGCTCGCGCTTTTGGCGGGGCAGGGGCAGGCGCAGGAGACGCTCGACCGCAAGGTGGAGGACGCGTTCTACGTGGCCGTCAAGTCCTACCAGGACGGCTTCTATGACGTGGCCATCACCCTCTTCGACCGCTTTATCAAGACGTACGACGACACCC